>JACKZZ010013067.1_pt1 | contig 10887 bp, 4 predicted proteins | sample 8027871 | NCBI WGS metagenome assembly JACKZZ01 (sample SAMN15724774, study PRJNA655200) | protist metagenome | isolation source: fluorescence activated cell sorting (FACS) single amplified genomes of... | place: USA: West Boothbay Harbor, Gulf of Maine | collected 2000-07-19
TTCTTCGTGAGCCTATCCGCGAGTCTGCTGCTGTTGTAGCAGCTGGTACTATTCTCATGACGAAGATGACGAGAAATAGTGCTGAATCTCTTGATGGCACTCGTCGCCTCTTTCAACTGCTTTATCGCAATTTCTCCAGCACTGATCGTGAGAACACAGGCTTTATCACAATAGAAGCAGCTGAGCAAGTGATTCAACAGGAGTCCGACTCTGTGGACGATAACGTTATGGATTTGATACTTGTTGCATTCCAGGATAAGGATAGTGACTGCGTTATGTATCCTGAGATGTGGAGCTTTTTCATGTCATGTCACATTCTAACTGTTACACATAGATTATATGAGTTGGATGGGATAAGACAGAAGCAAGGTTACGATATGATGGATTTCCTACAGAAAATGGCCAGGAAAACAAAGATTGACCACGTCAAATTTGGAGACCAGTTAGTTAGCCTTGGCATTCTTCTGTCCGAAAGTGCCGTTTCTAATTTATATCTCAATTATTCCATTGATAAAAAGGCGAATAAAACGTATTTATCTGTGGATCAGCTTGCTACCTCGCTTCTACGTGTTGGTGATCCCGGCGCTGATGCTGTTAATACCCGAAGTTCAAAGCGCAAGAATACCGAGCTTTCCTCTTATTCAAGCAAAGATACGAAAGATGAAATCGCTGCACAGTTATTGTCTGATTACGACGAGAAGTTGAAACGTTGTGTTCAATCTGCCTTTGATTTGTTCGACGTGGATCATCTGAATTCTTTGAAAGAAGATGATCTGGAGAGGGTCATGTCATGTATCGGTTATGATGTGGATTACAACGAACTTGATGATTTATTAGCTGCTATTGATAGGAGTAACAGTGGCGAATTGGAGTATAATAACTTCATGATTGGGGTAATGGATTTCTGTAGAAGCCAATACGCTAGATGCCTTGAAACTACCAAATCGAAACTTGCTTTGTATTTCAATAGTTTGGATCGCAACGGTGATGGTACTCTAACACATGCAGAATTCGCACATGTGTCTTCGAGTAGTAATGCTGATTTGCAAGATGACGAAATGACTGCACTTCTGAACCACCTTGATGTCGATGGTGATGGTTGTATCGCATGGGAAGAATTTGAGATGATTCTAGAGTCATTGCACGATGAAAACTACATGCTGAGTCTTGATAAGAAACTCAGATCAGCTTTGAGAAAGGTACAATACTCCCATTTACCTAACCCACGCAAATATTTGCTAATGTATCAGAATTTGCCAAGGTGTTACCGTAGAAGCAAACTGAACGAGATTAGTAATGGCGAAAAGACAATTGAATCCGTCCTTTCTGAGAAGGCTCCAGCTCATGTTGAGACACCTACATATCCTAGTAATAACAATCGCAATAGCAATATTCACAAGAATGAAGTGGAATTCGAGATGAGCGTGAACAGAGTAGAAGGTGTTCCATCCGAGGGGCTGGAAAGATCAGACGATATCTTGCACAGAGGAGTCCGGTATTGCATTGTCCAAACTGATAAAGTGCCAAGCGAGACTGAGCCTGGACATCCTCCTAAGTTCCTCAGTAATGTATCGAAGATGCATGCTGTTGTTAATGATACCAAACGAGACCTGTGGGAGTTCGACCACACAGACAATCTGAACAGTGATTTGACTGCGTTTGTGAAAGCAAACGTTGACGAATCGTACATCTTTGAAGGAGATGAGGCGAGTGGTAGGTCAGTTCGTGTCAACGGCATGCAGGCAGCTGTTGATCAACTTTACGTCTTCGTTGAGTTGGTTATGACTGTGAGAGTGAGTCAAGATATTAAGCTCGGTAGAAAGGGCGTCGTGACAAATAACCGCGGCAGAGACAGTCATAGTAGAAATCACACCAAGAGCAGAGATACTAACAGTAATACTGCTACCTCCTCAGCTGACCCGAAGAAGTCGATGACAAGTACATCAATGAGAGAATATTTCGGATTTGGCAAGAAGGAGGACCCTAACACACGTCTTGTCGGCAGGGCGCGACAGGGAGGTAACACAGCATCTGCACGATTCGAAAATACAGATAATAATCGCGATCGTGATGAGAATGATGATCCTAACAGCCGAGATTCGTCTCCTGATAGAGATAACAGAGACAGAGATAGAGATGGTAATGAAAGTAGCAATCTTGACAATGACCGAGACAATAGAGATAGGGATGATTACGATGATCTGCCCACTGCAGAGCTCACTTGTGCATGGTGTTTGGTACCTATTACACACTCTTTATCCCAGTCAGTCAATTCTGCTCCAGTCAAGCTAAAACTACCTATGCTTGGTGGCTCCCCTTTCGGAACACTGAAAATTGATAAAATCAAGAGAAGACCTGGTTTGTTCGACAACATGAGGAGAGTGCTTGGTTACAAAGTCAAACCATTCATGACCATAACGATTAGACCGCTACCGTCGGCGGTACTATCTCTGCCAGGAAAAGTGCTTGATTCTGCTAACAATAGGCCCATCCGTGGAGGCCTAGGTGCCAGTGCAAATAATGATAACTACTCTACTTCGGAGCCGGCACCTAGGTCGCTTTTCTCCCTTTTGCCCCATAACATTGTCCTACCAAGGAAGGCAGTTCTTATGGCAGCCCTGTATCGCCTGCTTTTGGCGAAGGAATTGGTCGACCGGGCAAAGCATCGTGGGGATGATGCCTTGCCACAAACTGGCGTGACTAAGTCTCAGAATATCTTATTATCGGCCTTCCCTACTCTTCTAGCAGATGAGGCTGTGAGAAGAGTGGTGATGTATCTGTGGTCTTTGGAGTCGCCACCATCACTGTTTAAGAAGAATTTCCATCAGGTTTCTTCTGCGGATCTAATGGAGCGTCAGATCTTGACAGCATTCCGAGCGGTGATCCTGCGAGTATGGAGGGCTTACTCTAGTCCCGACAGCAGACCTGACCCCCTCCACCCCGTTGAAAGCGCTAGTGCCATTGAGAGACGTGAGATGAATGTTCTGAATATGATCGGGCTGAAGATGAAGAATGGGCACTTATTCCCAGTTTCAGCGGATCTAGGTAAGAATGGACCCGCGGCTCGTTCTGGTGCTGATGTCGTGAGATTAGGTGGTATTGACGTGAAAGCACTCCTGTATCGCACTGACACGCAGCCAGGCATATTGGCGCTTATTCCCCCTTGTGAACACCTTTACTCACCCTTTAGCACGCAGGAACTGCTTATGCACAACCACGAAAGAGCGGAGTTCTAATGAAGTTCTTTCGTTCATGGTATTGTGTTGGCAATGGGTTAGTAGTAAAATCTGATAAGGAAATACTTTGATTATTTTGGAGGACGAGAAGGAGGAGGAGAAATAGCGTTTAGAGAAAGTAAAACAATATGTACAAACAAATGTAACTAAAGATCAAGGAAACGTTTTAAAAGTATTTTACTGCTGCTCCTGGGAGTACGCAGCTCCTTTTACCTAATCCCTAGTTGAGGTCTCGTTATACAAAATATCCCACAAAAATAAATGATAAATCTCATCCCTCTTTCCTCTACACAAGTTTTACTTGCGTTTTCCTTTCTTCTTTCCCTTCTTATTCCCGCTTTGGCCTCGTATGTTGTTAGTGTTGTTACTGCTCTTGCCGGTGCCATTGGTTGAGTTTGCTACAGGAGCATCCATCCATGCATCTTCAGGTGCAGGCGCAGGTACCTCTACTACCGCAACAAGTGCAGGTGCAGATTCTTCTACTGCAACAAGTGCAGGTGCAGTCGAAGACGATGCAGTCAAAGCTGCGAGCTGAACTTGCATTGCTTCCAGGGCAGCCTGTTGTGCTTCACATTGCTGCCTCAGCCTCTCATTGTCGAGTAGCACAGCTGCTGCTGCTTTTGCTGCCACTGCCATTTCTGCCTCTGCTTCCACTGCTGCCTCTTCTTTTGCCACTGCTTCCACTTCCACATCCTCTAACCAACCGCCATTAATGTAGTCGCTACCCTCCTCATCGTCCAAACCACTGCTTCCAATGTATCCCGCACAGCCCGCGAGAGCCACAGTTTCCTCATGCAGTGCAGTGGCGGCAGCAGTACACATCAAGGCTGCAGCTCTGGGTGTAAGAGGGACACTGCCGCTTGCCTCACTAATTTCGTCATTACCCACGCCACCGACATCACTTTCATCACCACCACTCTCACTGTCAGAGCTGAGTACAAAGCTGTTACCATTGGTGAGCTCTACTGCACTATTACCCCCTAACCCTAACTCTAGATTTGTGTCGATATTCTGGGGGGAAGTTGCACCGTGGTCGGAGATACAACTCATGTTAAGGCTCGCAGTAGTAGAGGCAGTAGGAGTAGCGCTTCCAGCAGTAGTTATAGCAGCAGTAGCAGTAGCAGCATCATCAACGCTAGCGTGGGTGTTCGTAAGGACTTGCGCGCTACCATCACTCTCACTCTTTTTCCTTCTAAGAGTTTTCCGGGCATTTTTCAAAAAGAAACCTGAGCATAGTGTGTCATCGTGATGAGCAGCAGCGCTGGTGGTAAGATAATGCGGGGCAAAGTGCAAGTTTGTGTGTCGCTTATAGTGAGGATGCATACGCAGATGCGGTTGATGCTTGAAGTGTGCTTCCATTTCAATGGAATGCTCTTCAGCATTCTCCTGTTTGTGATGAGCGCTAGATTCCGTCTCTTTGGTGTATAATGCCTGAGATTGCTCGTTTTGTTTGTTTTGCACCTGAGTTGTGAGCTGCGTCTTGGTGTAGTGTGCATGGTGTATCTCGTGTTGCAACTGGTGTTCCTGTGACATGGCGATATTATTAATATTATTATTATTTGTAGCAGTGGCATTGGTGCTGCTGCTATTGGTATTAGATATAGTAGTGGTGTCGGTGCCAGTTGCACCATCAAATGATTGCGTCATCAATAGTTGCTGATACTTCACTATGTTGTTCCAATGTTTCGCAGGCTTCCAATTCTTTTGCCTATCTCGCTTCTCGACAGCATCTTGATTCACCGTACCTGTGGAAGAGGGAGGGTGTATGTGAGTGCGAGAGAGAGAGAGAGAGAGAGAGAGAGACTTGGTGTGAGTGTGGGCGAAAGAGACAAAGACACACACACGCGCACTGCGCAACATATACGTACAATGAGCTGAGTCAACCAACCGCAGCTTGGGACAAAAAGGCACAGGCGGTGCCGTGAGTCGACCTAGAGCTGCCACATTACTACTGCCAGTACTCAACCAGGTCTGCCCTGCAAAGGGGGAGGGACCCATTCCCAGGGGTGCATTGCTACCCACACTGTTATAAGTAGTAGTAGTGTTCTTAGCGGTAGGGGTAGTGGCAGTGGTACCTATGTTTGCATGACTTGCACCACCACCACCACCACTATTGCTGCTTGCTGCTGGTGCAACGGCAGGACCGAGGTTTATACGAAGAGATGCAGGAGCCGCAGCCGCAGATCTGAACTTGCGGCGGTGTGATAACTTGCCCTCTTGTCCCTTGGCTCTTATCAGAGTAGTCTGTTGCTTCTGCTTGAAACGCTGGGAACGAGCAGCGTCTCTCAGAGCTTGACTGCCTGCTTGACTTGAGGGCACGTTATTACTTATGACACCGCCACTGGCGGAAGTGGCAGTAGTTGCTATAGTTGCGGATTCTTTCTCTTCGCTTTCACCGCGGTAAGCAGCAGCAGCAGCACTGGTATTTTGAAGGGAAGTATCGAGATCGATACAAAGCTGACTTTTCGCCGCAGCTATATACTCACCAGTACTACCGGAACCACGCTCTCTGCTCTCATTATCAGTACCATTACCAGTACTACCACTACTACCATCCAAGTGCGATCTGTGCGTGCTCAGCATGGCATAGTGCAGGCCCGGGTGTTCCACTGAGGCGGACGCTACTGAGCACGAGCTGGGTACCACTCCCAGAGGTCGGGTGCGGCGTACCGCCGTCTTGGGAGAAGCAGTGGTAGTAGTAGCAGCAGCAGGGGCAGGAGCGTGAGGCGTCGAACCCCTGCTGTCCCTGCTTCTGCCCCTTGACCCACCTGACATGAGGCCCAGGTCACGGGTGAAGGAAGTGGGAGCGATCCTTCTACTACTACTACTACTACTACTCCTACTACTACTACTACTACTACTTCGACGACCAGCAGTAGCAGTAGTGGCAGTAGCAGCAGCAGCAGCCGTAGTAGTAGCAGCGACAGCAGGAGCAGACGCAGCGTCATCTATCAGCTTAGCCTCCATGCAGTGCCTGTCGTGCAGCTCAGTCTTGGTTATGGCCCGGAGCTGCGCACCACTGTGCCGACAGTTAAGCGGGTCTTTCGACGCCCTCTCCGCCGCTTCTGCGCGCATAGCTTCAATTTTACGTAGTCTAGCTAGAAAGGCCTTAGAGTAGTTAGGAGTAAGCTTGCCTTTAATACCCCCTTTCTTTTTGGTAGTGTTCGGAGAGCCAGAGCCACTCTCTAGTACTACAGACTGGCCTGGTCGGTGCACGACTGCTAGCTCTGACTCTCGTATGGCGTACCGCTGGTGCTGGTGGTTGTGATCTTTGGCCGTGTGGCGAAACTGCGTAGGATTGTGTATATCACTGTGTTGTATTGAAACAGAGAGACCCTCCCTCAGCTTCTTCCCTCGTCCGAAGGAACTGCTCATTCTAGCACGCGCACTGTTGTCTTTGGTCATATGACCGATAGACCCGCAGGTGAGGGCCATATTCCTGTTCACTCCCTCGCAATTGCTTTCCCCATCGCCGTAGGCAGCGTAAGAGCGGTCAAGTCCTCTTGCGTAACCTGCTTCGAAGTCCATGCTGTCGTGTTCAGTGCTCTTCTGTTGTCGTGTTTCTTATTATATGCGCACGAGCAGCACTCGGCGGTGTCTCAAACGAGGCCGCTGAGGGGTGGGTGAATATTAGGCGGATACAAGGCGAGAATACAGGGTGCGGTGATGCTACCTCGGTCTGTGGTCTGTGCTCTGTACAGCGCGCTCTTCGAGGTGACAAACACGGCAGTACACGGGAAAACCAGGTTTCAGAAGACAATTTATAAAATTGTAAGTGCTGATGCAACGCGGGATACTGCACACAGGGGCAGAAAACCATGCCACTGGCATGGCAACCCATCCCACGGTACACGGCTGGGGTCCGGGCGGCGTGCTGAGCCGCGACCTCTTCAGATGCACCTCTTCTCGTACATGTAATTTCTAAGCTATATATACATACCTAGAGGAAGGGAGGGAGTGAAGAGCAGGGGTGTGTTATACTTCTCTTTGAGACACTTACAACAAATATATACAAATACAATTTCAATAAATCGAATGTGAGAGGCCTGAGGCCTTTCTTTCTACCTTCACTAACACGGCGTCGATTCATCGAATACGTTTTTTGGGCAGGTCGACTGCACTACGCGTGCCGGGGTGAGCCCCGTCTCAAAGTACTAGTAATAAAACGCCATCGCACCCCTTGCCCTAGTTCTAGCTAGAACTAGGCTCAGAGCTCTTCGTGTTGATCTCCCCACTCGTCGTAGTCATCCGTCTCCTCCAGACTCTCTCCGTGCACAAAGCTGGCAATGCAGCTTGGCGGTGAGTCTGCAAGCAGTACACAAGGTATCTCTGCCAACGCATACAGAAGCCACTCTGGGAAGATAGTGTTAGCTAGCGACCTATTTGCCCATGCCTTTGCCCTCTCCTTGCTTTCATACTCCGATGTGAAAGTATCTACATCCTCTAGTATATCATGACAAACTGCAGGGAGGTCATAATCCGCGCATATAAAGTCACTAAGATATATGCGGCAAAGGGCACGGGTGTAGATCACTTCTGGCTTGCGATATTCGGGCAGTGTCAGCCAAAGCGGATAACTGCTGTCAGCAACTGTATCTGTAACTGCCCGCGGGGATTGTTGCATATTGCGTGCTTGACCGGAAGTTGGAGGAGACTCTGTGTCACTTAATGCTGCAGCAGCTACAACAGAGGAAGCAGCTGCGCTTTTAATAGCATCCTGTACTGCTCTAACTTCCGACGCAGTAGCTTCTCCGAGCTTGGCTTGCACTTGAATAAGCTCCAACTTTTTGTTTAATTGGATTTCTTTGCTTAGAAAGGCTGCCTTCTCTGCATTTTTCAAATCAGACACAGTTATATCAGTCGCCTGTGATAAGAAATGCGATGCAGATGCGGTGGTATTATACTCATCTGCGGAGGATGGGTGCGACCACAAGTCCTTGTGGCCTTTCAAGGCATCTCTAATGTGCAGTAAACGTGGCTGCCCAGTCTCCACACTCAGTGTTTTCCATTCGCTTGCAAAATCTTCAATTCTGTATTTTCGGATAGGTAGAGTTTCAGCAAGATTAGCCGTGAAGAGTGTGCCTACCTGTGGTGCAATATGAGCGAATTCTGCATGTGTATCAAAAGCTTTGAATATACGTCTGCTTCCATCGAACAAAAGAATCAAATCAATAAATTCCATAAAACGCTCAGCGCTACCCATTTTTGCTTTCATAGGAAGCGACTTCTTATCTAGATGTTTACCGGGACCAGACACAGTACCGTGCTGGTCGTACTCTACTTTCGGACGGTTGTAGTAAGATCGCATAGATCTTGCTTGTTGTGTATTCCCCTTAACATGTTTTTTAGATGCAGCAAATTTTTGTTGTACTGCTACTTTTGCCTTCCTTGCCTTTTCTTGCAATTCTAACGATTTCTTTGCACCTGCAATTGATTTCTCTGTACTGTGCGTTTCCTCGTAGCCAGCCGCCTCTGCATCTAATATGCGCTTCGCTTCCTTTTCCTTCCACCACTCATGCTCAGTGTTAGCATCGTTGTATCGATACTCGATTTCTGTGTAGCCCGAAACAAAACGTAGCAGTGGGTGGCGTACGAAGGTAAAAGGGAACCTCCGCAGGTGAGCTGGAAAGAACAATTGGTGCAGCATGCCTGAACGAGCCTTCATGCGAGTCTCCGGTAGGTGGCGACACTTGCCAAGATCCTTGCATACAGGTTGGTTCTTGGTGCCGCTACCACTCCCAACTCCGTCCAAACGAGCCTTCTTCTGTTGGTATTGGTACATCATTCCACGAATATAATCGTTTGCATTCTTCCAGATGCGGTAGTAAACTAGTGTACTGAATCCATTCCCAACCTTTGCATGCGTGCCTAGGGATTGTCCCACCATTGTACTGCCAGTTTCAGCCTCCACATTCACACTACCATAACTAAATTGATAAAACCCCAAGTCATTACTCACGAAAACGTTATTTGGGGAGACGCCGAGCTGGTCAGCAAGTCTACGTTCGTCGAAATGTTCTCTGGGCAGTTTAGATAAAACCGGATCTGCCTGTATGTCTTCATCTGTTAAAACGTCACCGTTACTGCTCCCACTGCTGCTGCTGCGCTTTGATTTTGTTTGCAAACCTTTCACTTTGGAAATCTGTTTGTGGTCGTGGATATCAATAGTTGGGTGCGCGGGGCCGATTTTATGCTTGGGATCCTTAAGTAATAGCCTGCGCTTCTCTTTCCTTGCGCTCTCAATACCACCACTACCAGCGTCCCCATGTAAATAGCTGATTTCTTTCTTTGCTTTGGAAAGCATGAGCTTCTGTAGCTTGAGCATGAGTGCCTCCTCTCTACATAAGTACTGCTCGTGAGGGGTAAAGTGGCCGAAGTACTTGTGGTAGGATACGTGGTAGACGTAGCCGCCCCAGCTGAAGCACAGCACGAGAATGGCGACGGCGACGGCCACCGCTATTGGGGCCGCCTCTGTTCTCTTGATGAGATCAATTAAACTACGTTTGCCTCTCATTCTTCTATTGCGTCTGTGTGCCTCTGCATCTGCAGCTAGGGCCCTGAGATGCTCTTCGTTAGATCGCTCGTTGGAGGTTCCAAGACCGTCTCCAGCGGCAGGGTCTTGAGCAGGAGTAGAGGCAGATGCACTGGCAGATGCACTCCTTGCTGGTGCTGGTGCTGCTGGTGTGTTGGTAGAGTCTGCCATCACTCTTCACTCTTGTCGTACTATACAATGTCTACCTCTGCGTCAATATGCGATGCAGGGGCGTTCAAAGCTTCGACTCGACGCTGCTTGACGGACACTTGACTTGACAACACAGGGAAGCTTTTGCCGCTGAACAAGCGTCTGGAATAAGAAAATGCAATTTTTTCGGCTACGAGAGGATTCTAGTGGATTGCACAGAGCAGCTTAAAGAGGAAGCTGGGTGAAATCAACCCTCACACAAACAAAACCATGTAATACCTTTTTGGCAGCGTCAGGAAAGGGAGACTCAGAAGTTTTCGTTGCACTTCAAAATATAGAGGGAATCGTTTGTTATAGTGTTATAAGTTCAACCATCATATATCTAATTTATGTGTATTCTGGTAGCTGATAGCTGAGGGCTCAGCTGCGACCAGCTACTTCAATACAATCTCAGATTAACAAGCCATATTTCATTGTTGTTATCACAGAAGTACGTGTTAGAAGTTAGAAGTGCCAACAAAGAGTATGTTCATCAACGCCGCCACAGCAGGAGCTGTCGTCAATTACCCCTTCTAAATGCGGCTCGTTCTTCAAAACATCAATCTCTGCCTCCGTTGTAGCGAATGCGAGCCAGAAGGTCACATGACGCTGTCTTTGCCCCTTGTCATTGTAGGTGACAAAGCATTTCGAGCGTGTCTTTACGAAGAGCTTGATGTTTCTCTTTTCAAACTTAGAGTTCAATTCAGTCTGCCATTGGCGTAACAGAACGTCCCGCTGTTCTTGCAAGATTTTCTCCTTCTTCATGAGCATGAAAATTGGGAATATGAATACTGCGCCAAGTATATAGGGAAGCTGACTACAAAACTTGCCCCAAGTGCAAGCATGGTTTGAGAGTGCTTGTATGGCGGAGAGATTCTCGAGTGCGGGGAGCCAGTCTGATTGTGTAAGTAGTGGCGGAGAGGGGGGTTA
>JACKZZ010021028.1_pt1 | contig 10887 bp, 7 predicted proteins | sample 8027871 | NCBI WGS metagenome assembly JACKZZ01 (sample SAMN15724774, study PRJNA655200) | protist metagenome | isolation source: fluorescence activated cell sorting (FACS) single amplified genomes of... | place: USA: West Boothbay Harbor, Gulf of Maine | collected 2000-07-19
AATAATAATAATAATAATAAATAGAAGATAATATATTATCTCTACTCCTGTATGTTATTACGTTATTACTACTATTAATTAATCGATAATATATCGCAGCAATCATCTCACCATCTACGTTGTATTCTGGTATTCAAACCCTACAACATACTTACAAAATTTAAAGCACCATCTTCACCATTATTTACCCGGCAAACACCGGCACTGTAATATTTTCGCACAATATACCACAAATGTCGCAAACGGAAACGGTCGATGCCCCGACACCAAGTCGTACAAAAGCGTTTAGTCGTATGGAAAGAATTCGGTTGGCAAATAAAATGACCTTTGATACGAAGCCTGGACCCTCCTCCAACAATAAAAATAAAGAATGTGGCGATAAAGGTAGAAAACAAGAATTGGGGGAGAGGCATCTAAACTTAGCTAATGCTGCGCTTATTGCTGCTGGCTTGATTGCAAATGATGCACAACGAAAAAGTCAGAACATTGATCATCATAGGAAGTTCACTACAACAAAATGTTTGTCTGATACTGAAATACATAGTAAAAGTGGTGTTATGTACCCATTTTTATGTCATATAGCCCACTATAAAAAAATGACACACATAAGAAAGAAAACAATAAGTTCTGTGGGGGCAAAGAATGGTAAAAAACTATCACGTATTGGTCGGGGTAACATCTACCAAAATTGTTATGCCAACACACGTACTATTCCACTACTTCAGCAAAAAGACCCTAATAATAATAAATTGAATAATGAAGCTTGTCGTAAATGTTTAACTTGGTTTATGTCTCAGCCAACCCATAAAAAAATGGGAATTTTAAGCAGTAACAGCGTCTCTTACTTCCCGCAACTATTAAAAGAAATAAATAGAAAAGGTGGAATTCATAAAGTATTTTGTCATTGGGACCAACTTCAAAATGAATATTTAATTTCACTTATACGTAAACGAAATATGTATGCAAATAACTACTACAAACTAAATAAGAAATTTAATAGTAACAACCACAGCAATACTATTGTTGTAAACGAAATGATTTACAATTGCGATTCTACAATTATGAAAAATGTACGCGCTGCAGAGCAACGTTGCGCACAAGGCTTAGTCTCCATTTCAAACAATTTTAATGCCAACGAACGTTCCATGACATTTCTGCCAGAATGGTTGGATAGCGAAAATTTTTTATACGATGTATCTACGATTACACACGGCCAGTTTTTATCTAAATATCCATCTGACTGGGTTAATAAAGAAGAGTTTTGGAAACATAATCCGTGGGAAAGACGAGTGGAGAAACGTCAAAGGCGCACTTTTTATTTGAAGTCGAATGGTACGCATGCGATAATCGCCATACATTTGCTGAGTTACTTGTTCATAGAATTGAATTATGCATTTGGCGTGCTTGGATTTTGGAGACTCGCTGTAAAGGTAACGTGAAGAACAAAAATAAGAAGCAGAAAATAGAGTTACATTTAAAAAGAATCAAGATGAAGGAGAAGTGTATGATAGATTGTTTAAATTTAAAAGATTTCTGGCATTGTAAATTGACAACGAAGCATCGTGCTAATTTAATACAGCGATCAAAATTGTCACAAATATTTAAGCCAAATGGAAACAACGAAGCGATACTTAAATATTACACGCGTAAACTTGGAGAAAAATACCATTATTGCAAAATACGCCCGTTGTATTTATTGCTAGATGTTTTAATGAACTGTGTTTATCAAAAGCCGAGTGAATCTCCATGGTTACTCTTTCTACCTTTGGACAAAATCGATACATTGCATGATATTGTATCGGGGAGGATGGCGAAAATATTTCTTGAAATTGTTGGTGAGATTCGTGAGGAGGACTTGATTAATGATAGTAAATCAGTAGTTGTGGATGAAGGTGGTGTTGTTTCTGGAAAAACATCTAAAAATGCAAAAAAAAAGAAACGGAAGAAAGACAGTAAAAGACAAAAAAAATTATAGTTAGAATTTATTGTGGAGAAAGTTATTTGTACAGATATTCTATTAAATGTGTATAGGACATTTGAAAAGAATCAAGAAATTGCAAGGAAATCAGAGCGTGAAAAAAAAGAGGAAAAAAAGAACAAGTTAGCTGTCAAGAAACGAAGGGCCAGTTTTGCAGACAGCAACACAAAACATCTCAACAGTATAGTTGTGAAGAAAACTAATTCGCCATCATCGTCCCGCACATTTGACGCCTCGTTTTCTTCGTCATCAAGCAATAATAATACTAACATTAATAGCAATTGCAATAACGGTACTAATGACTGTTTCGAAACGAATCGGCCTAGCTTGAAACGTCGAAGTCGATCTGTCAGCCGCTTTAATACAACTGAAGATGTAATAAGCACAAGTGCAAATGTTAATCTTAGTAGTAGTAAACATATCCACGCCAATAGCAGCAACAAGAAGAAAAGCACCAATAATGCCAAGACCCGATATCCAAAATTCCGCAATGCACGAACCCAAACGAACACAGCTAGCACAACCGAAAGTATGCAGGAGAAACTGCAGGAAGAGCAAGAAAATGAAAACAAACTACTGCGGCAGCAGTTACAAATGCTTCAATCAAAAATAGAAACACTATACATTGAAAAACGCGATTTACAAGCTGAGCGGGAAGTTTATAGGTATGAATTGTCAGCATATAAAGAAGCTGTTTCTGCATTGCGTGCATCTGGGTGTGTCCCGCCAAAAGTAGCGTTGTTGCCTTCACAACAACTGTCCGTTCCAACTAGTCCAATGTATAACGTTACTTTACCCATAAATCGCGAAGGAACATCCTCTGTTTCATCGACTGCAGAGTTAGAAAAGCAAATCACAGGCGAAATTGAAGCATTTGTCCGCTGTGTTCGAGCAGATGCAGATGACCGCCTCTTAGCATTTATGACGGCACTACGTCGTTGTACAGCAGCAGTCCATTCTTTATGGCCGAGGGCGCAAGTGAAAGTGTACGGTTCGTTTGCAACAGGTTTTCAGCTGCCCCGCAGTGATTTAGATTTACTTATTACATTACCCCAGGTTCAGCGGCAAGAAGTAGGTGAAGCCGGGGGGACATTAGAAGGACGAAATGCAATAAAAGAAACGTGGCAACAAGAATTATCGAGATGCTTGAAAGAATGTCCATGGGTGTTTCATGAGACAGTGCAGTGTCATGGGAACCTTTTGCCTATCATAACGCTTGCAACACGGCCACTAGGCGGGCAAGGTTTAAACGGGAAAGCTTACAGCATTCGCTGTGATATTTCTTTATTTCAGGAAAGCCATAATGGCTTGCAGACAAATAGATATCTTCAATCGTTAACTCGTCAACTTTCACCGTTAATACCCTTAGTTTTGATCATAAAAGAATTTTTATCCCAACAAGGATTTTTAACTTCATTTACGGGTGGGTTATCTTCGTATGGGCTAGTTTTATTGGTTTCGCGTTTTTTGCAAAGCATTGTCGAAAATGACCTGGATGGATTTGCAAACTACAGCCTCGGTGGATTATTATTAGCCTTTTTAGACCACTTAGGAAATAGATTTGACCCCGCATCTACAGGCATTAGTGTCCACAATCGATGTTACTTAGACAGGTTAAATCGTAGGCAATCATATGCAGTGGAATCAGTAAATGGCGGAGGTGGTGGCATGAACCGTGTTGCCCCATACGCATCTGACGATGGAAGGGCTATTTCAGACTGTGATAATGGGCGCCGACAAGCGCGTGTGTACGGTTATGATCCACATAAATTTGACCCTTTGCATATTGAGGACCCGCTATTACCAACAAATAATGTTGGCAGAAATTGTTTTCGTATCAATTATATTCTACGTGCTTGTTCCACTGCACTTTCGAAGTTACTAAATGAAGGGCCGGCGAAAGTAGGCACCGCGCATGCAGAATTTTCATGTTTGCAATCAATGATGATAATTCCTAAAACATTTATTGAAAAATCAACCGATGATTATCAACCATTGGTACTATCAGCGGATCATTTAGCTCAACACAATAGAACAACAGAGGTCCAGACGTAACATTTGCTTTGTATTGGTCTGTTTAGCCGCTCCAAGCAATGCATGATACGGATTATCAATCACAGGTATAAAATTTTATTTAAATTAATGTGAGAGTGTAAGAACATATATTCGTAATATATATAAAAAGTTATATATAAAAATAATATGGTACCATATAATAATTATGCGCGTATTTATAATTTTATTTACACTCAGTAAGTTATATTTCTCTTAACTTATGATATAATTTATAATATATTTTATATATAGTAGACAACTTTTTATGATGGTTTCAGTGTGTATATATGTGATAGTTGTAGATTTTCTCTACTTTCGTTCACTCATTCCTTACAGTACTCACCATGTACCTCGCTCAATTATTTTTATAATTTTATTTGCTTTTCCTCTTTTTCTTCATCGCGCTTCCATTTTTTGTAGACGCTGCTGGTCTTTTCTTAGCCGCATTATTACCACCAGCCGCTTGTTTTGCACGTGTGAATACAAGATTACTTTCATCACTTTGTTTGCTGTCATACTTATATCCTTCTAGATTGAATTGCTTTACACCTTCAATACTATCCACTCTATTCACAACAGCATATCTGACCATTAAACCGCGCGCGCGCTTTGCAAAAACGCTAATAATACGCCCACCGTCTTTAAATTCACAATTGATAACCCGAGATTGTAGTGTTTTTGAAACACCTTTGAAATACTCATTAGAGCAGCAGTTAATTACAATACCATCAGGTCCAACGGCTTCATCAACTAATTTGCTGCATCGATCTCCCCAATAATCTTAATATGTTTTTATTTTTTTTGTTTTTAGGTTAGTAAAAGTTTAGTTTCTTATAATTATAATATAGTGGTGCATAAAAAAATAAATGTTATTGTACGTACCATATAAATTTTTGGTATCACCAACAGCTAACTTTTTGCCGAAATCTAAACGATATGGTTGGATTATATCTAGAGGTTTTAGTATGCCATATAAACCGGATATAATTCTCAAATGGTCATTGCAAAAACTTAGATCTACGTCGTTAAATTCACAAGCTTGAAGGCCACTATATGCAGCTCCGTTGTATGCTAGTATACACTGCTTAAATTTTTCGTCAACAGGTTTTGCATTTTTTGATTTTGCAGACGTAACAAACGCTTGATACCGATCATAGTTTAAATTGTTAATATTATCACTTACGCCCAGTAACTTTTTTAATTGCGGTTTCTTCATCTTTTTCAACGTTTTTAAAAGGGGATCAACATCTTCAATTAAAGTTGGATCCGTAAAAGGGAGTTTCGATCGTTTTGCGCTATGACTAAAATTTAGTGTTTTAGCAGGACTCAGTAAAAATAATAAGCGACTCGCTGATTTCATTTTTTTCTTTGGCATTGTTCAATACAAAATAAAATCGCTGTTTGCATCCACAAAAATTACAATGATGTTAGCAGCGTGACGAACAAAGGTTGACGAACGGGTGTGTGTCAGCCCCATCATCTGAAATTAGAAATAGTAATAAAAGTATACTGGTGAGCAGATATGTGTCAAATCTAAAAGTGCAACAGACTATAAATAACACAAGTGTTGTTGCAATTAGGTTAACAATCCAGTAAAATTCCCCCTGCTGTGTGCCTCCTATAGATAGCAGGGCGTTACAACCAGCCCACCCAGCGGGCCACAGCTGTGTGGGAGCTATTTTTTTATTTTTTATTTGTTCTAATTGAACTATAATTGAATAATTAGAAATAATCAACTTTAATTTAATTCATTTCTTCAATGTTTTTTTATTCATAATCAAAATTTGCTTACTGGCTCATTATTATAATAATTTAAATTTCAAATAATAGTGCAATAATAATTTCAATAATAATAATAATATAATTATATTAATTTGAGATAGGCACATAGAACCATATAATATTAGAAATTGGAGATTTTATATTATTATTATTATTATTATTATTATTATTATTATTATTATTATTATTATTATTATAATTAATAATAATGTTATAATAATAATGCACTACTAACTATACTACTACACTATAAAAATAGAGCGTGCAGCACTATTTATTGCAAGTTAAAGTGGTGGTCTATGAAATGTAGCATACCTGCTTCAAATTTTACAAACAACAAGTGGTCCGAGTGATATATATATATAGCCGCTTGAGTTACGCAAGGAATTTGTTTATATTCTATTCCTTCTGAGGAAATTTTATCATTATTAACGAGAATAAGAATAAGAAACGTCATAATATAATACCAGGAAAATGAATCATCTAAAACAGCGACATATTGCTATGAAGCTATTATTTGTGTTGACAACGTCAGCAATACTATGTTTAACTGGTGTTGGGGCTTATAAATATACACTGACAGGTGTTGACTTAACCCCTCGTAAATGTGATTCAAATAGTGATTGTCCATCTGGGCAATGTGTTCAAACAACATGCGTTGTTTCGTTTGGTGAGCTAGGAATGTTTTCGAAAAAAGATGCACCGTTTGGAGCAAACAAATATACGCCACAAGTTAGTGGCGGGCCAGCATATGTGAAATTCGTGGATAAGACTGGAAAAGCTATTGAATCCAAGCGTACTAATGAAATTTTTCTTGCAATGACTATATACCACACGACCAATCCACCAGCTTTGAATCGATTATGCGGCGACCCAACTACAGGTTGGAATGCAAATACTACAGGTTTTAAACCTATGACGGCTTCTGAAGAAAATTCAGGGACTCGAGTAACTTATTATTTCAAAGCACAGGCAATGAATGGCCATACTGTCATTGAAGTAGATGAAGCTGAAATGGATGTGCTGGTTACATCACAAGTGCGTGTTTTGTACCGAATATGTCCTGATGGACTAGGCGACGTTGAGATGGACGATGATGGTAAACCTATACAAACGTCACTGACTACAATTACTACAGATATATTGGATGGTCGTTGGCTCATGGAAACGAAGTTAAAATTTATTAATCCGTATGGATATTTTTCAGCACATTTGTACGGATTAATACCTTTTTTCGTGTTTTATACTGCCTGTGTTGGTATGTTTTTATTGGCATATCTTGTATTGGCAGTAAAATATAGAGCAGAATTAATTGGTCTGCATTATGGAACATTGGCGCTAATATTGATAACATTAATAGGTGCAATATTATATTTGAATGCATTTATTTCTGGAAATGATTCTGGGGAACCACTTTGCTATCCAATTTGTAATGTTGCATATTTGATTGCAATGATAATCGATGAAATTAAAAATACATTGGCACGCTTAATTTTATTAGTAGTTTGTTTAGGTTTAGGTGTATCTAAACCAAAATTGCCCCAAGATGTGAAAATTAAAGTTGCAGTAATTCATTTGTTGTATTTTGGATTTTCTTTGAACGATAAAATCCATGTTTTAACGGTTCTAGATGAAAACGCAGATCCAGCAAGTGCATTGTGGGCATTGCCCCCTGTACTATTAAATATTTTTATCATTCTATGGATATATTACGCATTAACAAAAACAATGCAACTGTTGGTCACAGAAGGGCAAACCTTTAAGCATAAAATGATGCAAAAACTGTCTAAAATTTTAGCAGTCTTTATACTAGTGTGGGCTGGAACTACTATTTTATTGTTTATTGCAAGAATGCAAATAATTATATGGCCATGGCAAATGGAATGGTTCTGGTTTGCTGTTTGGTATGCTATTTATTTATGTGCAATTGTAGTTATTGGTTGGACATGGGGTCCATCAGAATCAAGCTCACGGTTAGCACACCAACAGCAATTGCGTTTAGATGACGATGATGAGGAGGAAGAAGTAGAAATAGGATTAGAAATGAGCGCAACTGGAATAGATGATGAAGACAAAATGTTTTCAATAAATATTGAAGATGATTTTGTTAGTGATGATGAAGAAGGTGATTTAAAAGTCGTAAAACCAGTTGCTGCTAATAATAAAAAATAAAAAAAGGTGTGCGTGTGTATTTATATATATATATAATTTATAGCGGGAATCAATATTGTATGTTTATTTACGTTTTTACACATTGTGTTTTGCTTTTTAACAAACATTTAGGGAGATCTCAACCAAATGTTTTCTTTTTCTCCATCATTTTATCTAACGCTTCAAATGCCATAGTCTGCTGCTTTAATTGATGAGCCCACCCTGACATGTTGGAGTAACCTTGATGTTTTTTTAAAAATGCACTTTCATGATCAACTATTCTATCATATGCCCAATCAATACATGCTTTATTCATAGCTTCTTCTTTTCTAGCAGAAACTTCTTTTTTAACTGGCATGTAATCTTTACTACCTCCCATTGCTTTTTGTACTTGTTTCGATGAGGTCGTTTGTAACATGCGAGCTTTTTTCCTAAAACCGTTCATTATATCGAAATAATTATTTGAATGAAGTATATCCTCTAATATTTCTTTTTCGGACATTGTTCGGTATTTGGGGTCAAATCTCCACATATCTCGTCTAAAACTGTTAACAAAATGGCATACAATCAGGTACCTACCCTCATACAACTGTAATTTTTTTTTAAGATTTATATCCTCGATTTCATTAAAATATCCTATCTTAGATGCTGCATATATTTCATCCCCATCTAAATTGCCGTCGCCATCTAAATCGATTGTATCCACATTTTGTTTACTTGATACATGCGAAATACTGTGAACTAGCCAGTCCATATATTCATCAAAATCCTCCCTTTCACTAATCATATCAACCATTTGCCCGATGTGTTTTCCCTTATATGTTTCAAGATCAACTTCTTTTATATGCCTACGTCCATCTTCGTGTAGTAAAAAGTTTTGAACTATTACTCTTTTTTTTTCCAGTAACTGCATTCTGCGTCTTTCAGTCTCATCGGCTATGTGTTGGAATTTGCCAACTTGATCTATTAACTTCTCCTCTTTTTCTCTCAACAATGTGTGCCCGAACACATTTTTTAAAAATTGTTCCGATGGATTGCGTGGTAACGTGCCGTCATGAACAACATTATATTGTGGGGGCCTCGATGGGGGTCTACTTGCTGTATTCATATTTCGAGTTGTAGTATCTACAGATTGTATATTCCTATGTTTCGCGGGTTGCATAAAATCAAATGGCCATTGCGTTGGTTCAAATGGTGGCGCATTTTTAAATCTTCGTTTGCGAATTTCATTGTCTGCAACGTCGGTAGTCTTAATGCATGTAATTAGATGCCTTCTTGATCTAGGGCTGCTTGTGGTAATCATATTATTATATTTTAAATTTGATTGTTCCAACCGTTTTTGCTTTTGTTCCCATGGGGGTGTTGGGATGTATCGGGCTGTCGTATTATTCCCTGTATAATCACTCCTTATTGTATGTAATTTATAATCTTTTATTTCCCCAACGCCTAAATCTTGTGGCTGTCGTTGTGGGCTTCTTTGTATTTCACCAGTAGTAATATTGTCTTGCCACACTCTTTGTTTAATATGCTGGCGGTATTTTGATGGAGTGAATCCTGAACCTTCTCTATCAATATAGTTTCTATGCGTGAAAGATGGAGGTTGATATGTTCCCCCTAAATAATGCTTTTGTTGGTCATATTGCTTTCCACCTATATATTGTTCTGCACCTTTTCCGAAACCATAATCAACTGTACCGCGCTGCAAATTAATTCTTTGTTCTTTATCTCTAAAACTAGAGTTATTCGTTGTAAGTGCCGCTGTTTGATTATGTGCAGTTCGATTTGGAAGTCTATGAGATGATTCTTTTAAAGGTGACGGTAAAGGGAGAGAGTTACTGACACCGCTACTATTAGTGTCATTTAAAACGCCCTTTGAACGTGGCGATTCGTTATAAAATAATTTATTAGTAGTTTGGAATTGTGTGTGGGAATCTATTTCATTGGTCTTAATAATACGTCCATTCATAGTTTTTTCACCCTGCAGTCGTCTTGGGCTATACATCTCTTTAGTAGGTGGTCTATCCCTGGTCGAAGCTGTAAATGCCATCTTATGTTTGGGTGAAAAATATTTGGCACAAAACTCTTAATAGGTCAGATGCAGTGCTTGCTGTGTAAATTTGATTTTAATTGCTATGGCAAAAAAGATGCAGATAAATGATTCAAATGAAGATAAATTGAAGGAGGAAGTGTATTAGCGATATGTATAATGATATATACGTGTGGTGGTGTAATCCAGTAATGTAATAATAATAATAAATATGATGGTAGACGACTAATAATAATAAAATTGTTGTTATAGATGATGGATAATAAAAAGTTGAAACGTTTTTGGCGAGTAGCACAGCACCACAGTATATAGTGCAGTACCCAGAGTACGAAAAACGAGAAAAGGCTGCTGGAGATATTGCCCTATTCCTAACTCTAACACGCATCGGGGACACACAGCACATAGCACCACAGTATATAGTGCAGTTGTACAAATCCCGGTCGAATTTTTTGCATCCCTTAATCCTGTGCTATGCCTATGCTTGGAAGATACCCTTTGCCTCCCTACTAATCCCATGCTACAATAGATTGTACAATATGTAATAGTAATATTATATATTAAATACTACCTTAAAGACATTATACAAAAATGAGAAACTAAATAAAACTAATTATAAAAGAAATATTATAATGGATTATTAATGGGAAGCAAATGTCTCTTTTTGATACGTACTGTATAAATACAATAAAGGAGGCTTCATCCTATTAACAGCACAGTAGCTAAAGCTACTGTGCTGTTAATACTCAAGCGCAGCGTGGTCTCCTGAGTAGTTTCATCCTTACTGGAAGCCACTTCACGCATCTAATAAAAAAGTGAGGAAAATGATCGGCCTCTTTTATAAATTATCTTTAAAATAGTTTCAGCATATTTATGG
>JACKZZ010004432.1_pt1 | contig 10884 bp, 5 predicted proteins | sample 8027871 | NCBI WGS metagenome assembly JACKZZ01 (sample SAMN15724774, study PRJNA655200) | protist metagenome | isolation source: fluorescence activated cell sorting (FACS) single amplified genomes of... | place: USA: West Boothbay Harbor, Gulf of Maine | collected 2000-07-19
GTTCCAAGTGCAGACGTGGAGTCGTTGATCAACTCGATGACTTTGTACATAGAGATGCGGAAACATAGCGGCACAAACGACAGCGGGGCTGGAGGCGAAAAAGTGCGCGAAAAGAACAACTCGTGGCGATGAACAACGGCGACGAAAATAATTCCTCGGAATATACTTTAGTAATTTAGAAATTAAGTCATAGACTAACAACGCCTGCCCGAGCTCTGTAATTTAACTACAAAATAATATCGTTGGATTACGATTGCGAGATTGCATTGATTTTATAGACTTGATTACTTCGAGTAGAACCCAATTTCATTGCGAGCATTTCTCAACGTAGTTAAATTAAAATCAAGGAAGTTACTAAAATGGCGAACAACGATCAAAGAAGAAAAGAAAATCAGAACGGCAAGAACTTGAAAAACAGAGGAAAAAGTCAGGATGGAGTTTATTACCTTTATCCCGGCGAGGACAGCAATTTTATAAGGTTCAGTGAAACGATTTACAATTAACTGATGAAGAATTACGGGGATGGTGCCGATTTCGTGAAGACGGGTAAGTACCCGACGTACACAGCGCAGCTGCCAGCCCATTTAACCAGCGGCGAACCGACAGTGGAGACTGTGGAGAGTGAGTCGGGCTCAGCTGGGGCCGGCAGCGGAGCGCTGACCCGTGCGGCGGCGGCGCGTGCAGCAGCGGCACCGAGCGGTGATCAAAATGCGGGCGAGGGAACACCTCCAAACACGGGCGGCCTCAGCGAAATTGAGAAAAAGACCGCTGAACTAATTTACCTGGAGGAGGTGAAACATTCCGTGAAAAGAAAAATACAACTGCAACAGGATAAACCAATACGCCGAGATCTGGAGACACCTCTCCGAGGCGTCCAAGAACCTGGTGAAAGGAGTGCCCGATTTCGAGGCAGCAGAGGCCGCACACTGTCCGCTGAAACTCTGGACAATCGTGGCAGCGCGCCACCGGCTCAGCACAGCGCCTGTGAACAACCCTGTTGAGAGACGACGGCTGGCGAGAGAGAACATCCAGCGTGTCAGCCAAGGTAGATTTGAGTCTTTCATAGACTACAAAAAACGGTACGAGGCAGCACTATTGATGAGAGAGGAGGCCGGAAATCCCAAGATGGAGGACGAGGATATGATGTCTGATTTTGTGGATAGATTAGATAGTGTGCGTTATCGTGAATTTGTAAGAGAGTACCGGAATGCTGTGTCTGCTGGAACTCGCGTGGCATACTCCAGATTCAGTCAGCTGGAGGAAGGCATACGGGATTATATCCCGCCCAGCGGCACGACCAAACAGGGGGACGCAGCGACGACTTACGCGGCCTACGTGGTCGACACACCAAAGAGACGTGGACAAAGAAACCCGAAAGGAAATGGCAATGGTGAAACTAGTGGAGCTGGTGCGGGGAATGCAGCGAGGGACCACAGCGAGATACTGTGCTACAAATGTGGTGAGAAGGGTCATATCGCCAAGGACTGCCCAAAGAAGAGCGTGAACTGCATCTGCTTCACTAGAATGGTTGGGGCAGAGCAAGCCAACAAACTATTGGTAGACACGGGGGCTGGCGTAAGCATAGTGAGCGCAGCACTGGCTACTGATATTGGGGAATGCGAACCAGTGGAGGTAGCTGGGTACGGGGGAGACATCGTACTAATCACTCATGATGGGGTGATCCCGGGCATGGAGAAGCTTGGGAGAGTACTCGTGAACACAGATGGGCAAGGAAACAAATCAGTACTGTCGTTCGACGAAGTGGCGAAAAACTACGACGTGAAGTATAAGGACAGAGAGTTCATTGATAAGCCTATGAACTTTCCACCCGGCGAGGACAGCAGTGGACATTACGAGGGCAGCGTGAATGTGGACATTATGGTAGTCGAAACTGTAGAAGAGCTAGAGAAAGCTCTAACGAAGAAGCAGCTCAGGGGCCTGGAGAAAGCTAGAACATTCATCCGCAACGCTGGAAACCCGGGCCTAGATGAGTGTCTACATATGCTACATGATGGAAACATCACGGGTTTAAGTTTTACGGGTGAGGACTTGAGGACAGCCTTCAGAATTCAAAATTCAGCAGCGGCTGCAAGAGGAAAGACAACAAGAGTGTCAAACCCACCGAGCCAGCCTTCCGATGCAACTGTCATGATGAGAATGAAGGATGAGCCGCAACAGCTGCAAACTGACATCATGCATGCGATGGGCCGCAAATATCTGGTGAGTCAGGCGTACCCGGTTGGACTTGGCATGCTCAAGCCGATCCAGGGTGAGAGCCGCGAGGAACTAGGTCGGGGCTTGCAATCCCACCTAGCACTATGCTCAGCCCACGGAGCGCTGCCGACGGTAGTGGAAATGGAGCCGACTGCAGCCGCGACGGGGCTGGTCGGGAAGTTTCAGGGGACGCGTGTGGAGACTGTAGGAGCAGGATGCGTGGATGCGCTCCACCTCCCGCGCGTGGATGCGCTCATTCGAAGAGTGAAGGAAATAATGAGAAGCGTGCTGGCGGAGCTGAAGGAGCGCCTGAAGATAAACGAGCTGCCTGAAAAGTTTAAAGACTGCCTGGCAATATATGCAATGACGAGAAAGAATGCGAGGCGTCAACTGGGTTCAAAATCGAATATATGTCCGAAACGAAAGCTGGATGGGCGAGCACTGGACGGAGAAAAAGTATTTGGCATTGGATTCATGGACTATGTCGAGGCGTATGACAACCCGGTGAAGTCGAACGACGTAGGTGCGAGCCGAACCTGCCCGTGTTTGGCCATGTACCCAACAGGCAATGCGAATGGGTCATGGAGATTGTACAACTTGGCCGCCACAGACAAGTTCATAGTGCGGACCAATTTTGGAAAGGCAAGACCGATGACTGCCGACGTCATCGCGAAGATCAACGCGCTCATAACTGCAGCAGTGGTGCAGCAGCAGATACAAGAGCCGCAGCAGCCGCAAGTCGACGACAACGGTGAAGAGCTGACGCATCAGGCGACGTTTGATGAGGGTCTCCCAGTGATTGACGTGAGGGACCACAACGGCCCCAACCTAGAGATTGTGGAAGAAGACGATGAGCCCGATGCGGGGGTGGGACCACAGGCTAGCAGAGACGCAGAACAGGCGGCGGAGACTGATGTGGGACAGGTGCCGGAGACGACCGGCGTAGTGAGACCGCCGCCGGAACGAGCTCACCGCTACAATAAGCGCGGGAACAGTGCGCGGATGAAGACTGGAGTCATGAAGCTGTCTGCAAGGGAGAAGGCAGTACGCAATCTGCCGAAAAGGGGTCAAGGAATTCGGCAAGGTCGCTGTAGACTCTATAATGAAGGAGATTCGAAGCTTGTACAAGACGACGGGAGCGCTGACACCGGTGTTCAGAGAGAAGTTGGTGCTGAAGGAGCTGAAGAAAATTATCAGGTCACAACTGTTCCTAAAGGAAAAGTTCGACGCGGAGGGCATATTTGTGAAGCTGAAGGCCCGTCTAGTGGCAAACGGAGCCCAACAGGACCGCGCTTTATACCCGGACCGCTCGTCACCTACAGCGAGCATGAGATCAGTGATGGCCGTGGCGCGCATCGCAGCTATGGAGCGACGCTACATGGGGGGTTTCGACATCCCGACAGCGTATCTTCATGCGGAAGGAGACCCGGATGATGTAGTGATTATTGAGGTCGACGCGTTTACAAGCGAGATCATTGCGATACATGAGCCGAGTCTGCAACCATTTGTCGGAAAAAATGGGAAGATGCTGTTCAGGGTGAATAAGGCGCTGTATGGGCTAATACAGTCTGCCAAGTTATGGTACGAAAAGCTGAGGAGTGTGTTGGTAAGCGTCCATTTCGTCCAGAACGAGATGGACGCATGTGTTTTCAATCGGGTCAGAGAAAACGTCCAGACTACCATCGTGATTCATGTGGATGACATATTTGCGACCTGTGTGAACAAGGATCACTTGACGGACTTGGGTGACGAGCTGAAGGCTCATTTTGGTGAAGTGACAGTGAACATAGGAGATAATCTTTCCTATCTAGGGATGCATATCACGCGAACATCGGAGGGTGAGATCAGCGTGGATATGGACTACTTCATTAGTGAACTGTTGGAATTTGCCCCGCCTGAGGGTGAGCTTGGAAAGTCCTCACCTGCGTAGGGGAAACTATTTGAAGCGTGTACCGTAACCCGGTCTCAACGACGAAGAAAGATAATTGTGAAAAATTGTTTGGTTAAAGATTAAGGGCTGAAAGGACTAGACTAAGCAAATGATAAATTATTTTAATCTCTCCACGTGTCCTCGCGAGTGTGTGTCGTTTTGTGTTTTTGTGTGCACGCTTTTGTGTGCGCGCCAAAATCAGGAAAACGACATCTCACACAAAAACGACATTTTCTTTTTCGCGGTGCGATTGTTTTTGTTTCTAAAAACGAAACCGTCGGCGCCGCGCCGCTACCATGATCTTCATATCTCCTATGATGGTGTATGGGGTGGTGTACCTACGATACTTTGGTATATCACGCCACATTGCCCCCCATGATTTTCGGTCAATTGCTCCGGGTGCAACCCAGAGCTGTTGCCTTAAATCATCACTTCTCTATCATAGGAGAGTGTGTCATGTTGCATATACATCCGCCTGCCCATCGATCACTTACCCTTAGTCTCGCATTCCGATTTCGGGTGTAAGTTTCTGTTGAAGACCTCCTCTACACTCAATTTTCAGTGTCTCCACAGGAATTAGATTCTTTGGAATCCAAGATTTCATTTTGTTTTTACGTAGGTATGTGTGGAGTTTGTCTACCAGACGCACTCCACTCCACGGTTCCCAGGTGTTTTGAGACTCATCATAGCCTTCCCATTTCACCAGGAACAACATATCTTTCTTACTTTTTTATTTCCTCCTGGGACTGTCTTGTGTCCCCGGATGTCCTCGACCAGGAATTCATTGTCGTCTCTTAGAGCGACCTCCCTTGGCGTGGTATGATTTGGATCGTACGTGAACTTTCGCAGACGCGATACATGAGTCGCGTGTGTTTTCCCATTTATTAGGTTTACCACTTTGTACTCACTGCCCGTGTGCCCTGTTACTCGTAGCGGACCTCGTAACGTAGGCTTGAGTTTGCCCTCTTTGGGGCCTCTGTGGATTGGATTCGTTGGAAATTCTTCCAGTACATATGATCTTTTTGCAAACTCGGTCTCCTGTTGGTGCAGATGTCTCTGCTCCCGGTTCCCAAGGTTTTTCTTGTTAGACTCCATCTGAGTCCGTTCTGCTAATGCAATGATCTTTCTTTGTTTTGTCAGCATATCTGCCGCAATTTTTGATAGTGGGGCGCCTGTTCTCTGATCGACGTGTCCCTCACTCCTCACTATGAAGCCGTCCGAGCGCGCTGCATCGGTTATTCCGCGGGCTTGTTTTGCTTCGCTTATGATCTCTTTCAGAAAGAACGGGACCACAAACATATTTCTATCTAGTTGAAGTGAGGCGCCGAACAGGATGTCGGCCGGTGATACCCCGGTTGGTCCTTTTACTGATGTATTCAGGACTCGTTGTACCATTGGAAGATCTCTCTTTCCCCCCTTAATGTTGGAGTTCCGATCAAAGATCATCGTGCGCAAGTGGCGTGCCGCCTCCTTGTTATTCCGCTCAACGATTCCTTGTTCCTCCTTGCTGTAGGGTGTACATACAATTTGCACCGTGCCTATGAGATTGAAGATCTCTGACATGATTTCGTTGCAAAACGGTGTCCCCCCGTCAGTGTAGATTTCACTAGGAAATCCAAATCTTCCGCACCAGTCCAAAACAGCGAAAACTGTCTCTTCCGCTGTTACTGTTTTCTGCGCGTATAATTCGCTCCATCGGCTGAAACAGTCGATGATGTTGACAATGTAAGCATTGTTGTCTTCGTCTAACGTCAACGGACCAATCGTATCGATCATGATCCTTCTCATTGGCGTTGTCGTATTTAGAACGTATGGTGTTGCCTTGATTGGCATACGTAGTTTACTCATTTTCTGGCAACATGGGCATTGACTTATGAAGTCTCTTATGTCCCTTCTCATGAATTTCCATGTGATGCCACGTTGAACGAGCAGCGTACGAGTCCTCTCGCAGCCTCCATGACCGTGAAGGCCTCCGTGGAATGCTGCAATTAAGCTCCTATGCTTCTCGCTCATTGGGAATTCCTCCGCTCCGAGCAGCGACTCTGTCGGCTCGGCTCTTTGCGTGTATTCCGCGATGGGGATTGTTGAGTTGGCGGCTGCTTTCAGCTTCTCTCTCGTGGGTTCGCTGTCAGCATGTGTCAAGCTAGCTGTCTCCTTTCGGCCCTCTTGGCCAGAGTCAATTGACACTGTTGTCTTTAGACCAGTCGGTGTTATTTTCGGTAGCGATCCATAACCCTGACTGTCGACGGTTTTTGTACCGGCGAATGCACCATGTGCCTTCTTCGAAGCATATCTTCGGCGATTCTTTTTAGACTTCTCTTGTGGCTTCCCTTCCTGAGGTACTGCCTCCACTGTCTTTAACGCTGCCTCGGCAGAGCCAGGCCCAGTCACTCCCACTCGACTGTCAGCCTCCCGTTCCCCTACGGAAAGGTCGACGGTGGGAACTGTAAACCTGTCCTCCTCCTCACTAGTCTCAGTAGTTAGAAAGATTAGTTCCACGTCTGTAGGCAACCATGAGTCCTGTCCCAGACGATCTGGACAGTGTTCCCATAAGCTATTTAATATTTCTGGAGACTCGGCTAATGTTTCGTCATCTGTTATGGAACGAGTGCTATAAAACTCTTTTGCTCCTTCTTTGATGATGCGTGAGAAGCCATCCGCAACTACGTTGCTCTCCCCCGCAATATATGTTATTGCGAAGTCATATTCCATGAGCTCGTATTTCCAACGTTTCACTTTCTCCGATCCTGAGTCTCGGATAAACGTCAGATTACGGTGGTCTGTCTCGATCACGAAATGCCTGTCTCCGATAAGGTAATGGAACTTCCGGCACGCATATATGATCGCGTACCCCTCCTTTTCGAAGGTGCTCCAGTTGAGCTGAGCGCCCGACAATGCCTTCGACATAAAGGCGATCGGTCTCTTTTGCTCCACACCGGCTTCATCTTTATAGAACTGTATCAATACGGCTCCAATGCCGTAGTCTGATGCGTCGGTCTGTAACACTATTCTCGAGTCGACTGCATCTTGAAGAAAGAACAGTTTCGGACAGTTATTCACGGCCTCTCTAATATCGAAGAACACCTTTCGTGTTTCCTCCGTCCACTTGATCTTCTTGTTCTTGGTCTGCTCGTAATTGCACACCAGCTTCTGCAGCGGCGCTGCCCTTGTAGCATAATTCTCGATGTGCTGGCTAAACCAGTTTGTCAAACCCAGAAAGCTTTTTAAACCCTTCCCAAAGATTGGCGGCTCGATGTCCGCCACCTTGTCCCTTTGCTCTTTTGTAAAGTGCACCCCTTCGCTATCAACTGTATGGCCTACAAAGGTCTTTTGGCTGATCCCGAAGATAGATTTGTTGGGACTAACGGTCATCTTTCTTTCCCCGAGGGCGGTTAGCACCCCGTCGAGGTTTTTTAGGTATTGGTCAAAGCCTTTCCCCTCGTCATCAACAGAGAAGTCATCGATATATGCCTCGACGCAAGTGTACATAAATCTTGCCAGCACTATCGTCGCAATGACGTTCTGGAAATAAACGGCTGCTATCTTTATACCCATCGGCAAACGCAGGTAGTAAAAGATGCCAAACGCCGTAATGAATGCAGTGTATATTCTACAATCTGCAGCTAGAGGTGCCTGATGATAGCCCTCTTTCAGATCCATGATCGCAAAGAATCGCGGTCTTCTTTGACCGAATCTCCGAATCATATCATTGATGTTTGGTATCGGCCATGACAATGATTTCATCAGGATGTTAAGCCGTCTGAAGTCCATTGTGGTGCGCCAATCGCCGTCAGGCTTTTTCACAAGGTTGATTTGCGACCATGCTTTGGCCTCTGTCGTTCTGGCTATTATATTCTTGGCCAGCATTGACTCCACCTTTTGTCGTGCAACCTGTGTTTTTTCCATTGACATTGGTCTTGGGGCTAGTTTGTTCTTTGGGTCATTCACCCATTGTTTCTCATCGATCTCGAATTGTGCACAAGGCAGCACTGCCGGCTCTACACCTATGTCGTTGTTGAAAACAATTCGGTGTTTGCCGATCAGTTCGAAAAGAGCTTTTCTTTGTTCTCCCGTGCCGTATACCTTGCTTGGTATACCCGGGAATCTAGTAGCTTGATACTCTGCAATCTCTTCAGGCCCGGCCCATCCCGCTTCCTCCTCCGATCCGACTTTTCCCTCAGGGAACTTTGCCGCATCGTCGAGCAAGGTTTTTTGCGGGATGTCTTCCGGCGCCCGAGAGCAGAGAAGGCCCATCCACTTCGGCGGCCACCCCTGCGGATGGTACTACAGGAGCATTCTCCTTCGCGCATTTGTCATTCCCGATGCAGTGCGGCCGCACTGCCCGAGGCCACAGCCACATCCATTCTCGCTCGAAGTGCTACCGACTGTTTCCCTTTCCAACTGGGTTCCCAAAAAGAGCGGCATCAGTATTGTAAAGAGCGATTTCCGTCTCATGTCAGGCAGCCCGACAATGAGATCATATTTAGCATTAATCGCTGCTCCTGGCAGCTGTACATCCACTTTTTTAATGTATTACGGGCTAGATCAGGAGTCAGCCGAAACTTGATGTTAACACACTTGTTAGTGCGCTCACAGCCCGGCGGCACTCCATCCTCCACTGCTACTGCTGTATTTCTACCACTACTACCTACGACCTTACTACTATCACTCGTTTGCTTAATAGCTCCACATACAACTCTCTTACATGGAGTACGTTCTCCTCCATTCTCTATCAGCCAGTCTGCCAGCGTGTGGCTGACGTAGCTGCTCCGAATTGCTCCCGGGTCTGCGAAAGCTTTCACCACTTTTGTTGATCCATTTTCTGCAGACACGATAACATCGAATAGAAGAGAAGAGTTGTCAGTGTTAGTGTCGTTCTCGTTGGTTGTAGCTAGCAGTTCTTCGGAGTACTCACACTTTTTGTGTCCCTTCTGCCTCTTTGCATCGGGTTCCGTGCGAATAATGCCAGGAATATATTCTCTTCCTAAGGTTTCCTTACAAGCCTTGCCTTTGTCTGATTCAGCGTATGGCTTACTCAGATCGTGGTTGAGATACTTTCTGTACTCAACCGGAATTTTCTCATCAACACAGACGGCAGTCTCGTGACTGTTGCGTCCGCATTTTCTGCACAGTTTCTTACCGTGACTGTCTGCAGGTGTCTTGTCACCTACTTGTTGCAGTTGTTGCTGTTTGCGCTTATTGCGTTCCTTTCTGTCGCCGCTAACTCTGCCTCCCCCTGCACCAGTGTGTGTACTGGTCGTCGTCTGTTTCGTGCCTTTGGGCGTGGGCTTTGGTGTAAACCAACGTGACGATAGACCGTGGGTTCGGATCAAGTCTTGGATTAGCCACGACAGCCAAAGGAAGACGTCTGGTGGCACCCTCAAGGGTGGTCCCAACAGTGTCTCGTTGAAGTCTTTCGCCCCCGAATGCGTCTTCGCTAGGTTTCGTGCAATTTTAAAGTGCATTTCTTCCTTATTCCACTTCGGGTCTATGACTTTCATGATCATCAGCTTGATGACCCGCACTGCCACGGACGTTCTGTTCCCACTCGCTCCTAAATTGACATTGAAGTCATTGGCGGAGTCGGCGAGGAACTGCGATTCAATTTCTCGCTCCAGCCTTTCTCTGGCCGGTGTGGCGACAGCCGCCTGTGCCTTCGCCACTTGCTCCACTGGCCAGATCTCCTCCTCCATAAGCCCTTTAGCCTTCAGTTGGTTTTTGAACCAGAGGCTCGCTTCTACCACTGCAAACATGTCATTAGCTGAAGCTATTTTCGGCGGGGCCTCTGGACTTCTGTAGATGTCCGCGATCAGCGTGGCTCCTCCGTCCGCCGCTGGATCCGCCTCTACATCCTGACTGCTAGTCGCCGCGTCTCTTAGGGTCCGGATGAGGTTCCCGTGATCCATATGGACCCTCCAGTCCCCCGTGAGGACTGCCTGATCCTTCTTGGACGGCAGTTTTCTTCCATAGAGAAGGGTCGGAATGGTGTCCCTTGCCTCTGGTGTGAACCCCGCCGCGAGGTCGAAGGTCTGGTACCAATTCTGATACTCCGATGCCCCCTCCGGACCAAATAGCATCTTCACCTGGTTTAGAAACTCTTGGAGTTTCTCGGCCCATTCTCCAAGGACAGTTTTATCTGTCACTGTTTTGCAGCGTACTCTGGTGAATTCGCTTAGCAACAGTTGGAGGCGGGCTTTCTTGCCCTCTACCTCTGTGGCCATGACTAAGCTTCCGACCGCCGCGTGCGGTATCGGCGAGCTAGTGTGTCTGTTAGGCAAGTTGCCGCTGCTGTCCTCCTGCTTCTCGGCATCATCCGCCGGATTGCAATTCAGCAGAGGTTCAGTTGATCGAGGCGATGAACGGACTGAATCTTTTTCATTCTGCCGCTTCGGATCGGCCAGCCTTTTCGCCTCCTTCTTTAAGAATTTTAGGCGCTCAAAATAGCGCTCGCCTTCTCTGACCTCGTCGCGTTTGATTTGGCCATCTATTTTTTCCATCTTCTCCCGCATTTCCGCCAGCCGTCTTCCCGCTTTGTCCGCTGCCGCGTCCGAGCTCCACTCATCCTTCCAGATGAGTTCTTCCATGATTTGGATTTGCTCTTGTTGATGCGTATAGCGACGCATAGCCCTGGACTCTGGACGGTAGAATGCCGGCTCGTGGCCGTCTTCCTCCAGGAAACTGATCTCTGCTTGAGACAGTCCTCTTTTGGGTAGCACTTCGACGGAAGCTCGGACAAGTCG
>JACKZZ010005629.1_pt1 | contig 10883 bp, 9 predicted proteins | sample 8027871 | NCBI WGS metagenome assembly JACKZZ01 (sample SAMN15724774, study PRJNA655200) | protist metagenome | isolation source: fluorescence activated cell sorting (FACS) single amplified genomes of... | place: USA: West Boothbay Harbor, Gulf of Maine | collected 2000-07-19
ATGACAGAGACGAACGTGAAGACAGGGCTCATCTTCATCACAGGGGACGATGCCGTTACCTGGAAGGTGCTGGATCCCTCCGCATACGACTGGCGCAAGTTCAGGCGCAGAAGCAGCAGCAGCGTTGTTGGTGCGCAAGGCGAAGTACAGAGGCCGGCGCGAGGACGGAGCGCACTGCGCTTTGGCGATGCCGATGAGGGCGAAGGGGTGGAGGGGGGGCTTTCCCACGACGGTGGGGCCGAAAACCCGCTCCAGACTGTGGAATCTGCATTAGAGACGCTCTCGTTGAGGAGTACACTGGCCCTTCCGTGGAATCCTTTGAGGAGTCTGTGGAATCCGCTCTCGTTTCCGCTCTCGATGAGGAGTCTGGCCGTTCCGCACGTTCCGCACCTGGCGGCCCCGGGGGGTCTCAAAAAAGCGGGACTCGACGGAGTCCTAATGGCAGACGCCCGCAACGCGTTCTTTCTGCTTCTAGGGTTGGTGGATCTCGATTGTGAGATCCTGGATGCGCGCGACGAAGCCGTGGAGAAGTGTTTCTGGGAACGCATGCGGAGCTCTCCACGCGAGGGGTCCCCTCAGGGGATGCTAGGCAACCGTGCAGTTAGAGATCTGAAGCGCTTCTTCTTTTTCAGCGACACCAACGAACGCCTGCAGAAACTTCCATTCGCGAAAAGGCTTCCGCGCATTGACAAATGGTGGCAGAGTGTCGCTCGCGCGGTCGCGCGCGTGTTAACAGCACAGAAAACATCGCATCCGGAAGATGAACTTGCCTCACACCGGCGGGAGAGGAGATCGTGCGCGCATTGACGTCATATCAGCCGTAAGATTAAAGATGTTGGGACTCGCGCCAAAGGCGTCGATGTCATCGCGACGCGTTGCCTGAACGGAACGTTTGAGTGGAGGCTCAGATGCTTTTAAGTTTTTTCGATAAGTGAGTGTGATCGCTCGATATGCGCGACAAAACGCTGCAGGTCGTAATTGACTAACGCTTCCTTCCTGTTTCTATTTTTTTGTCCTCGTGTTCGAAGGTAATAAACGTTCGATCGCCTTCACTTCCGTGTCTCGCGGCGAAATTTCCTTTTTTCGTGGTTTCCAACCTGGCTGCCCTCCTCGCCGACGGAACGGAGGACAGATTTCGTGCGCTCCAGGCTGTCGGCTAAATTGACCCCAATTTGTTGGGCGCGGGATGCTATCTGTACCACCAAAAGTCGGGTCGGTCGGCCGTCGGGCCGGGTCGGTAACAGCGAAACGGAGGACCACACCGCACACCCCGACACGATTCATGTGGGTCGGTGAAATCGTAGGTGCCCACAGCCTGGAGCGCACGAAAGCTGTTCTCCGAAAAGCCGACGGAATTTGAAATTTTCTCTCAATTTTAGTGATGCGGCATTCAAATGTTTCCTATTCCGATTCATGGCAAAGACATCTGTGTTCGGTGACTTCTACCAATATTCTACCAATTGTACCAGTCCTCCAATCATCTCTCCGTTCCGACTTCCAAATCGAACTTTGAAAATTCGAAAATCGCGAAAACCAATTTCCACGCTTCCGACTCCCTTCCAACAGTGTTATGTACCCTGCTTCCGATCCGATTCGACTGCATGGGCCGAGGAGAAACAAGACGCAACAAGTCGTCTTGTCCAATTTCCGCGAACAAAGAACAGACGCTCATAATGCGAATGCGAATGCGTCCATGAGTCTCTAGTCTTTGGAAATCGGAAATCCCTTGCCAATCAGAAGCAAACGCCCCAAGAACCTGAGACGAAAAGGTGCAAACGACCCGTGAGTCGCGAAAGCCAAGTTCTTCTTCTTCACAGGTGGCGGTGGCGCCGTAAATGTTCGGCAGGTCCTTCTTCACTCGCTTTTTCGAAAGCCAAGTTCTGCGATACCTAGTACTCTTTCGAATCTAACCTAGTACTCTTGATTGCGAGCCTGACTGAGTTATCTTGACAGTCTAACCTATTAGTACCTAGGTATTGGTTCGAGACTCCAACTTAGTACTCTTCCGTGGAAGATTGACTGCAACGATGGCTTTTCGTGGCGCTGTCCTGTTCTGCATCTTCGGACGCATCGCCCTCTCAGCAGAAGTTCCGACGCCCTCGCCTTCGGCGCCGCCCTCGGCGAAGCGGACGAGATTCGCTGCGCCACCCGCGTCGAACAGCAGCTCTTCAGCCCTGCCTTCTCTCGCGCAAAACGCGGCAGAAGTCCTCCCCACCCTCGTCCCACTGCTCGCAGACGGCACCACAGAGACAGTTGCCGCATTCGAGGCCACCGCCAGAGGCGCGGCAGACGCGCTGGGGCTGCCTTCTGGCAAGCACAGCGCTCTCGTGCTGCAAAAAGTCGCGGTCGAGCGCAGCACGCGGCAACTTCTCGCGGAGTTGATGGCGAGGGTTGAAGATCCCGACAACGACGGAATCTCTCCCTCCGGCATGTGCCGTTGTCAGGGTATGCCTTTTCATTTGGAAGAGCTGGAGAGCTGCAAGCGCTGGCTGCTCAGGGTTGACGAGGCGCTCAACCCATTGCGCACCGGCACTAGTACTAGTTCTGGTACCATTCTCATGTCCACTTCTCTCCTCGAGGTAATTTCGGTTTCCTACCTGCCGCTGTCCGGTTTTAAACCGACAAGGGAAAATCTGTGGTCTGTTCTGTATTGGGTGGCGTCGCGGTATTTCAGCGATTATGTATTAGACGAGCCGGCCGACGAGGACCGACGTCGGATTAGCCTCCTTGAGACGGAAGCCGCGGCGCGGGAAAACGCGGCGCTAGCTACACGCCTGATTAGGGAATTGATGGAATGGACCGTGGACTGGGCACAGAACCACCTCAGCACTCAGGTCGTACGTCTGCGTCAGGCGAGTACTAGTAGTAATGCTACTGCTACGACTACTAGTTCTGCCGCTACTGCTACTAGTTCTGCTACTAGTTCTGCTGGGACTACAGGTACTATCGCCGCCGCTCCTGACGATCATGGCCCGCTTTATGACGGGCTGAGGCTCTGCGTCACCGCCGTGATAGCTCCGATGAGAGAGAAGCCTCGCGACTTTCTTGGACTCGTCCGCCATGTAGAGCATTATGATTTGGTAGCCCACGGCCAAGAAGCGCCATCGCGAGTAGACAGCGCGCGCGAAATTCTCTCACAGTTTTCCGAATCCTGGGAGTCGTCCTTGAGGACGCTAGTGACGGCGATGGTGGACTCCTTGACAGAGGGCGGGACGCTCCTTCACAGAGGAGGGTTCGCCGGTTTCCTAGACTCGCGGAGCGGCGCCTTGAAGCTGCACGAACTCGCGAAGCGCCTTGCCCTGCCTGCGCGCGATCCGAGCGGGCGTCGCTGCACGCTGCTGCACTGGCTGCAGAGCGAGGCAGGTCACCTCCTGACGGGCGCGGCGAGCCAGGCGACGCACCACGACGCGACGACGAGCCTTTCCTCGACGATGGTTGCGGTCACAGGTGTGATGACGTGGCTCCCCTGGATCGCCAGTCGTCTGTTTCCGGGTGGGGCCCGGGATCGCCGGTCCCCCATGTTGGACCACAGCTCCAACGCGGATGCCTGTGTCCGTCGGCTGTGCGACTCTCGCGAGTCTGCTCTGAGGCAAGCGTTTGTCGCCGCCCAACGAGCGCATCAGCCTCCGAATGGTCGGGTTTCTTATAAAGATCCTCTTTATTTCGCTTACCGGGTCGATCGCTGGCGTGATCCCCCGGCTTTCGCATTCGAATACATGTGGGACGAGTCTTCCGCCTCCCGGTCTACTACGAGTTCCGAAATCATGTGGAACGAAGCGGCCCGCGGTCTGACGATGCACTGGAAGCGTTTGGATAGGCACCGGCAGGGAACTGATTGGCACGGGAAGGAGCTGGTCGAAGTCGCTCGCTTTTTTGTGAGCCAGGGTGTCGACTTTCTGCTGAGACCTGACACATATGTCAAGTACAAAAACCTCTTTCTTGCCCGCCGCATCGCGCTGGATCTGAGAAACAGTGAATTCTTCCTTCCCGGCGTGATGGACTTAAAACGGGCAACGTTCGATCACAGTGTGGTCGCCACGCTGGAGTCGCTGCTCGATCTTATCTACAGAGCAGAAGCCAAAAGGCGCGACGCAGCCGCAAGGCGCGACAATCCGGACATGCTCGAAGCGCCGGAGTCGCCGTTCGCAGAGCCCTACGGGCATGCGATGGCTCACTTGCGGGACTTTGTCAGAGTGTGGAAGAGCGAGGATACGGCTGCGAGACATAATGCGGGCGGCGAGACAAGTGGCGAGACGGGCGGCGAAAAAATGCGCGTTTGAGTCAAAACTTCCCAGTTTAGTACCAGTGTTGTGACCTGGTGTTTGTGGTGGACTGCTGCTGGCCTGCTGTATAATTTCGCGGGTAAACAAACGTTGTTTTTTTCTGGAATCCAAGATTTGTTTCTAGGAATGTCAGAGTTTATGTGGTGCCTGCGTTGCGAGGAAGATTAAAGAAGAAGAACATAGTAATGCGTAGTAATGCCCAGTAATGAACGTGGCGAACAAGGATCATTAGAGATGAACATGGGGCAGCGCCGACCGTGGTGAAAGGTGGTTTGCTGCTGACGCGTTGCCTGAACGGAAGAGGAGGAGGCTCAGATGCTTTTCAGTTTTTTCTACTAGACGTTTAGTAAACGCGCCGCGTCGTGCGCGGCTAGTCGCCTGGCAGCAGCGGGTACCCCCGCAAAGTGAGTGGAATCGTTTAATATGTGAGTGGAATCGTTTAATATGCAGCAGGACAAGGCAATCGATACAGGCCCTCAAAGAGTCGTTGTCGCGCGCGGCGCACCGCGCGACGCCGGTGCATTTGTAGTGCGGAACCCGGTGCATGTGTACGAACTGCGGTGCGACGGCTTTCTGCTGGTGGCGCAGCCCACGGAAAAGGCGAATGGGCCGGTGGAAGCGAACGGGTATGCGGACTGTGAGGGCGTGAATGGATGCTGGCACTGCTGCGCCATGGACAACGCATACTATACGCGAAAGCTCGTGGAACTCGAGAAGCCCTGCATGAACAAGTGTTGAGGACTTAAGTGTTGTTGGCCATGATGATAAATGCGATCGGCATCCTGTTACTCTCCGAGTAACCCTGCCAAGGAGGGTCTTGAAGCTCAGTTCCTGCTAGTTATTATCCGGATGGATTGGATCCAAGATCCATGGAATCGATACAGGCCCTCAGAGAGTCGTGTCAAACACTGCTTTCAGATGATTGCTTGCGTGTTCAGTGACCTCCACCAATTCTTCTACAACAGAGCAGTCTCCCAAATGAATGTGAGTCTGATGCGAGTTTTGTATTGCGCAAATGCAGGCAAGCCGAGCTCACTTTCCTGACCCGATCTTCCTTGAGAGTCAACACCGATGTAGCAATTTTGTTGTCAACTTGAATCCATGTCATTTCGACTTTTGAATCCATGTCATTTCGACTCCCGTCTATCGAGCCTTCAATTTACTGTGAAAAAGTTTGTTTCCTTCGTTCATGTTCACTCCGTCCTGCATTTACTTTCTCAAACCTTGTTATCGAAGCAACAGTACCAGCAGCATTTGCTAGTGTCTTCTAGTTTGTTACAGGTTATTTGACTAGTAGTCTTCTAGTTTGTTAGGTTATTTGACTAGTTTGGCATTATCCCTTAGGAGGAAAGAAAGAAAACCTTGCTATCGAAGCAGATAGTATACCTTTTTTAGAAAGAAAGAAAAACGCAAAGTTGACGAAGTAACGACCGCTTTTCCGCGTGTTGGTAAAGCGTGCTGCGTTGTCCCGTGTAGCCTTGGGCTGCTAAGATTTGAATCAAGATGGCCTCGTTCAAAAAAGTGGTGGCAAAAACGAGCTTCTGCTCTTTTTTGTGTTTCGGTCTTCTGCACCTGCAGATTCCGTACGGCGCTGCAAAATTCCTGTCTGCGCCCAGCTCATCCAACGGGTCCCACCCGGCTGCCTCTGGGGACGGCGCTGCCACTCCTCCGCAAATTCCCACTAACGAATCCATGAATTGCTCGCTGACTCAAGATGTGCCCGAAGACCCGGTCGTTCTGCTACCGGGTGGTGGAAGCACGACCCATAACATCTACGAACGGGCTGACCTGAGGGAGGCGATCCGTATCCGTTTCCGCGACCCGATGACTAACACGGACCTCGGCCGCGATTACCGAATCGTGACTTTGTCCAGGAATAACATCGAAGCGCTTCCCGCACGCGTGGCTGGGCCCTGGAATTGGAACCAATGGTTGGATGCTTGGGTCCAGACGCGAATCTCTGAGGGGAACAGCAACGGGGACTCGGTGAGAGCGCGTGCGAATACCGGAGAAGGAGCAGCGGAAGGGCGTGGTCCGGCTCGCGCCGATCGTGCCGGTGGTGCAGCTGCTGGCCGTCCGGCCGCCGAGAGGCCGCGTAGCCGCTCTCCAAGTCGCGGGGCCGATCCTCCAAGTCACGTGATTTCCTACCTGAGGTTCTTCCACAACTCCAGCGTTGACTATGCCTCCCCGGAGCAGCTGGTTGAGGCGCGACGCTTCGTGGCCGATAACCCAAACGTGAACTGGATGCGCGTAAGCACCGAAGCAAAGGCGTGTTATCGGTTTTTCTACAACGGAGGCTTTGATTACGCGCCCTTCCAACGCCGCAGGGAAGCTTTCGACTTCGTCACTCGCTCGCCCGGCCTGAATTGGGAGTCTTTGCGCCGTCGGAGCACGGAGTACTTGCGACTGATGCATAATAAGATTTTCGACTACGAAAACCGTGAGAGTCGTGAGGAGGCGTACAACTTCGTGACCGTGAATCCCGACGTGAACTGGCGAGCGATGCGGGATGTCGCGGAACGGTATCTGCAGTTGTACCACCGGGAACACCTCGGGTACGTGCAAAGCGGTGAGCTTCGCGTCAGAGCGTTTAATTTTGCGAGCGAAAACCCCAACTTCGACAGCGAAACGCGCGAAACGCTGCTCGAGGGGGCTACCGACTACGCCAAGTACATGACCCGACAAATGTTCGCTTACGTCTTGGACCCGGTCGAGAGAGAACACGCTATCCTGTGGGCTCAGGAGCATCCCAACTTCGATTGGCAAACTGTGGGGGCGGGTATGCAGGAGTACGCGAGACTTTTTCTCAATACGGCGGACCTTGCCTACGTGCTCGACCTGCGGACGAGGCAGCAGGCGTTCGACTTCGTCCAAGCGAATCCGGGGTTTGATTGGACCGAAGTTCGCAGGGAAATGACCCAATATCTCAAGGTCGTAAAAGGACAGATCATCGACTATCAAAGTGGCGAAGCACGACAGCAGGCCTTTGAGTTTGTGCGCGCAAACCCTGGAATCAACTGGGATCAGATTCTTGCGCAGATGACGAAATATGTGAAGGTCGTAAAGGCACGGGACATCAACCTCTATCAAGGCGGCGAAGAACGACAGCAGGCCTTTGAGTTTGTGCGCGAAAATCCAGGATTGGATTGGGACGCTGTGACGACTGGCGTGAGGGAATATGTCCGCCTCGTATACTCCAGGGACAGGATTGACAACGCACCGAGTTCGGAGCGCATGGCTGCCTTCGACTTCGCGAGGGCGCACGGAAACGTCGACTGGCGAGAAGCGGCAAGGAACGTTAATGCCGACAACGCCGGACCAGAGCGCAGGAAAGAGGCACTAGAGAACTACGTTCGACTGCTTGATCAGTGAACCCGCTTCGGGAGTGACATCGACACTCACATCGGATGTTGAACATGAGTTGCTTCTGATTTTTGAATTTTTCAAATAACTTATTAAAGAAACTAAACTTATTAGTGACGAACTTCATAGCAGAACATACAATAGCAGACGCTCATAAAGTGAATGCGAGTGCGAGTGACAGGCAAGAGGTTGCTACCCAAATTGCATCTTCGTACTCCGAGCAACTCGTTGATTGGGTCCCACACGACTGATGTCGTACCCGGTGTAGCGGGTTTTCGCATCATCATCAGAACACCCGGCGCTACGATATGGTGGGGCGCCAGAAACCATTTGAGATTAAAGAAGAGGGCGATTAAAGAAGGGGGCTTCTTATCCCTATTTGAAAGTGGCATGCGTGGTTTCGTTACGGTGGTGTTCTGGAAAAATCTCCGGGGTCCATGTCTGTGCGTGTGGCCCTTCGCAGAGGTTGAAGCGCTCCGCTCTAACGCTGGTCTTTGTGGCCACTGTCTGTTTTTTCCGAATCTCTGAGCGTTCGTACTGCGGCGCTGAGTAGATAAGAGATAAGAGGGAGTGCTGAATACAATGGTGTACTTTTGTTTCGTTTATCAGGAAGTGTGGTCCATCCAGCCCATGTGTCGGTATCTTACAGGTCCAGTTCGGGACAAGAAAAATCCAAATGCGCCTGGATTGCATTCCCTCGCGCTGGCGCCAGGGATGATGTTTTCAGCGAAAACAAGCGAAAACTTGGTCGAAGATCCGAGTGTGCGGTGCTTGTGCAGCCTCTGTATAAATTGGAGTCCGTTTGAACGCAATGTTGATCGTGTCAGTGTGATCTGGCCAGTGTGATCTGGGCCTGTTCGATTCTCCATCGCCCGTGAAAATGGCCCGACCGTAAACAGTCGATCTGTAGAATGTACCCGAAGAAAGAGAGTATTAGTTACTAGAAAGATCTTACGCAAGGAGAAGGCCGGAAGTACTAGTACTCGACTTCGCTCCGTGTCGGTGACGGAAACTTGTGGTTTTTCAGTAAAGGAAGCGGGCCTGCTCGGCGCGAATGTCGCGAACCACATCGCCGCGAATGTCGCGAATGTCGCGGCGGAGCGGACTCGGAGCGGCCGCCTGCGTCGAAACGGCGGAAAATTGAGGAGGACCGCGACATTCGCGCCGAGCAGGCCCGTTTCCATCGCTGAAGACTATTCTGGCGAAGGAGGACTATTCTGGCCCGTTCAGCGGTCTCGTAAGAGTCTCGTAAGACCACAATCAGCGCGGCCTTTCTCCTCCACCGTGCGCCCGAGGAGCGCAAATAAACGGTTGAGAAGTCTCTTATTAACAGACCAGAGTCAGAGTCTGCCGTGAGCAGCAGAAAGGGGCAAGTGGGGCTGCTCTCGGCTCCGCTCTCTGCGAAACAGAGGGCAAATCAGGACGTCCGGGACGCACGGAGGTCTACTACCTTCAAGCTCGACTCAGAATCAGACAGTCTAAATATGACGGTGGAATGGGACTTGGATCTGGCACTAGGAAAGCAAGAGAGGAAACGTCCTGAAAGATCGAAGGCCCGCCGAAATCGTGGCTCGAAGCAAGCCGTTCTGGTCGAGACTGCCCGATCAGGAGGTGGCGGATGCGTGAACACCACACACCTCACACCATAATATGACTGAGATTTCCCCCTATAATCCGCATGTACATGCGTTATCCAACCTTGAGCCATGGGTGAGAAATGTTTGGACATGACCACGAGTGTTCCAATCCATCCTCAGATGTTTCGATTCTCAGATGCAATCTCATTTCAGCCTCATGTCTTCACCCTCAATGACTCAGGGAACAAACACTACATCAGGAAAGAACACGACTCCAGACAGTCCCCCCTCACTACCGATGGGGACGCAGGAGCCGCGGTAGTGATGATTGTTTAATTTACTAGCTTCCGGCTTACATTTTTTTTTCTTTATTAATCCCTATCTTGCCTTTTTATACCTATTTCCCCTTGGGTAGTTCCTCAACTAACCCCGTCCGTTTGTAATTACTAATTCCGTTTTCCGAAAATTTCCTTCTAAAGATTATTCCTTTTGTCCACGTATTTGTCCACAAGTCGACAAATATCATTCCCATTCCTTCTAATTCTTCCAATGGGTAGTGACCTTTCAACCCATCCAGCAAAAGTTTAACGGCCTTTACACTTCCTCCTGTACCTGATTTTTAGTCGTCCTCAAGAAATCTCGCTATCAAGTCGCGATCTAGTTTGTGATTGCGTTCCTAACTTTCCTCTCTCGGGTTTATCCTCAAATTCTCCGGGGTCCTATGTTGGTGTCATCGTTTCTCACGACACCCCTCTTAGATGTAATATGTCAGTAAATTCCGTTCTATAACACGCAGCAGTCGGGCCGAAGAAATTTCCTTGCGATATCATATGCTTTTGATTTTGGCACTTCCGGCGCTAATGCGGAAAACAAGCGACGTATCATCCCTACTCTCCAACTTGACGACTACCGCCATTGCGTCTACCAACCACCATCACTGCATATAACACTGCCTCAAGCGAGTTTTATACACCATCTTAAAAAACGCTTCCTCAAGACAGGTGGCTTGCAGATTGGCGTTTGCCTTTTTCACTAGGTATCGCGGTATCCGCCGTGATGCACTTCTTTGCTCTGTCCCACGGTTTCACTTCCCTACTGCCGCTCGCTTCTGCCGCGCATGTTCGATGAGCTTCTCAGCGACGAGGGCGAACGCTTCCGCTTCGCCCATGCTGAGCAGGTTGGAGCCAAACGTCCGGTACCCGACCAGGTTACTCCACGTGCGCAGCGGCTCCGGCGCGAGCACCTTGGTGAGCCCGTCCGCGCTGTTGTACGCCGACGGCTTTTTGACCGGGACAAATCGACCAGACTGCACCCTATCCTTGAGGTAGAGGTCGCGGGTCTCCAAGTGCTTCGACCGCTTGGTGAGAGACGGCGCCACCACCGTGTGGCCCGTTGCAGCGTTGTCGAACCCCCACAGCATCTGGCGCTCCATCTTTCTGCCCAGCGAGTGGCCGAATTCCCAAACCGCCTCCGCTGCGCGTGCCCCGTCGTTTGCTGCGCGGGTCTCCGCTTCTGCCACGGAGGCCGCCACGCTTTCCTGCTTTTTGCTCCCGAAGTTCACCAGCATGCCGTTCCAGAAGACCGTCCAGCCCGACACCGACTTGCGGTCGACCTCCGCCGCGTAGTCGCTGTCCGTGTCGAACGATACCGCACACGAGGA
>JACKZZ010022551.1_pt1 | contig 10882 bp, 10 predicted proteins | sample 8027871 | NCBI WGS metagenome assembly JACKZZ01 (sample SAMN15724774, study PRJNA655200) | protist metagenome | isolation source: fluorescence activated cell sorting (FACS) single amplified genomes of... | place: USA: West Boothbay Harbor, Gulf of Maine | collected 2000-07-19
GAAGGAATTGGGCCCGCGCCGGAGGAAAACCAACCGAAGGAGACGGATTTTTCGGTCTACAACCCCTGGAACGAATGGAAAAGGCCTAAGCGGGAGACGAAGCCGGGGGGATGGGCGGATTTCACGCCGTTGTTGGAGGCGGCTACGAGGGATGGGTTCGAATTGTTTAACTCGAACTACTACATTCCACCCGGGCAGATTGGGTCGCCGAATTACGACCCGCGGGGGAAGCAGACCACCACTCTGGAGTCGATCGGCTCCAATCCCGGAGACAACGTGTTTTCCCGTCGACCCGAGGAGAACGAGGGCTCGCTGTTGCCGCGGGTGGAGAGTCGGAATCCGATGTTGCAGTCGGTGTTTACCAGCAGTTCCAGCAATGTCCTCCAAGAATCAGATAGGTCGCTTATTGAAAAGAACTGCGTGGATGACGCCCGCCTCATCCGAGAGTCCAAGGGAGAGGTCGAAGAGGGTAGGGACATAGCGAAACACCCGCTCACTCCGGCGGAACGGGAGGATCGGAGTTTTACCGGGAACTCGGACCGGGTGGTGGTGCAGCAAAAGAGTTTTATTGACCCAGGGGGGGAGGAAAAGGTGGATGTTGCGATCATCTTCGGAAGGTATAAATGCTGTGCTCACAACGTCGGCCACGTTTTATTGGATGAGGTCATATCCGTCTTCAGACACTTGAAATACTACGGTCTATTGAATCCCCGGAAGTACCGATACTCGATCTTCCTCGAATATTTGAAGAACTCCGAGTACTTCTACCTGGTTACTGACCGGGTGTACTCGTGGGATATGCTGCCGAGTGTGGGCTGTTTTGGGCATGTTATAGGAGGATCCGCGAGAATGGGCTACTACCTTCCGTATGACTGGCATAAGGGCATGAAAGACTCGTACGACGTCCTAATCCGCAGCCCAAAATCATCCCCATTCTCAATCATGAATGCTTTCAGGGATTGGGTTTTGAGGCGGTATAAGGTGGGAGTAACCAGTGCGAGCGATAAGGTGTGGCAGATCGCCGGGGAAATCGCCCCACGCCGTCGCTATAACGTCACTGTATTCGTAAAGGACGCGTGGAAATCGGAGAATTGTTGTGTCCTCGTCAATGCAGACGAACTTCGCGATTTCCTCAAGAGCAGTAAAGCGGGCGGAAGCGGCGGAGGGCTTCCTATTGACCAAATCAGGCTGGTGAATTGGGTGAGGAAGAGGTTTCCCATCTCTCAGAGGGACATGTTGCTACCAGAATCCGAGCAATTGAAACGGTCAGCTGAAATAGAGGCGGAGTTTGAAAGAGAAGGGATGGGTGAAAGAGAAGGGATGGACGGCCAAACCCCTGGAGTTGACCCCAGCGACCCGTTTCTGAGTGATCGTACGAATTGTCTTAACAGTGATTACTCTATGCGTGAGCAAGTCGATATCATGGCCAATACCGATATCATGGTCAGCTTCTCCGGGGCGGATATGAGTAACCTCATGTTTTTGCCGGAGAAAGCCGGCGTTATCTCCTTCAGTAGGTACCTGGGGTGGCAGGGGGAGGAATCGAATGTTAATAACCAGCCTGGGTGGAGGACGTCGTTTGAGTTGGCGTCTTGGGGGAGGCACAGGCCGTTTCTAATCCGCAAAGAGTTTGCGTTAGAAATGAACGGACTCTATAACTGGGGACACGATTTTGGACCGAGAAAAGAGGACGGCGAAACTGTTTTGAACGAGGCAGGGGAAGTGGCGATGGAGGGGAAAGCGAGGCCGGTGTTTGTGGTGAAACCGAGGCAAACGACGGCAGCACACTCTCCGAAGAAGAATGAGGTCTACAACAGGTAGGCGGCACACTCTCCGAAGAAGAATGAGGTGTACAACAGGTAGGACGCGGGATGTGTTATGCGGAGGAATGTCAATGAGGTGTACAACAGGTAGGTGTTAGGCGAATGATGTGGACGAGAGGTAAGGGCGAGGTGAAATGGACACGAATCGGACATTGAATGGACCCGGAATTCGGGTGCGGATGTGGACACCGCGGCGAGGTTGACGAGAGTAGACGGATATGTACAGTAGGTGTGTAGCGTGTAAATGGATATCATAATGCGGTGATAACATGTGTAAATGGAATAGATCGATGTCTTAACTCTTAATCTCCGGTGACCTTATCTCGGTTATGTTATCCCAGAAGTCTTAGTTGTTCCAAATAAAATTCCCATTATATTCCCATATCAGGACCGTGCAACCTCTTCTACTCTCTTCTCTCCCTCCTAGGTATGCTCAATTCCTGAACCGCACGTCTCACCCGAACGCTCGGGATAATAGGATGGTGAAGTTTCTGCATTTAAGTAGGCTAGAAGAGATTGCCAAGACCGTGGAAAGCGTCATTTCCGAGCTAGATCAGGCTTACGAAATGGACCACGAGGAAGGCATTTCCGGGTGGTCAGAGGGCAGAACCTAGTTTTAATTTAAGGTTGGTGATGTGGACACAAGTTGATGTGGACACAACCCGGTTGCGACCCGGAAATGACGAAGCACGATGATGATGTGGACGCTGTGTCCACTTTGGACATCGTGTCCACTTTGGACATCGTGTCCAGTTTTGTCTGTTCTGAAGATTTCGCGTGTCAGAAACGTTTGGGTGCGTTGCGGGTTGCAACCGCGGGCCGCGATGACTAATCACGGGTGTGAACGACTATCCCCGGTTTTGAATAATTGAATGACTATATCTAATCGTTATAATTGCTATGAATGAATGAAGTTTATGAATGAAATTACATACGATCGAAGGTTGGTTTCCGGTTCTGATGTTGTTGGGGAGGCGACGGGGAAAGCGAAGAGGAAGGCGATAACTGTTGACAGGAGGGTGTTAACCGGCCAGATGTCAGAGGAATCGGAATCAACCAAGTGTCTTGATCAAGAATACAGCTGATACACACGATGTGGATGCAGGATCCGAGGTCTTATCAGGGTGAGAATACTTGAAGGTGTCCAAAATGTGGACAAAATGAGACAAAATGGACACGGTGACAAGAATGGAGGTGTGTCCAAAGTCATGTGTTGACACGGTGAACATCCGGGCGACGATGTGTAGTGCGAGACAAAATCTTGGAGAATGCGGCACATCGTGTTGGTGCGGTATCACATAGGACCCCATAGAGTGAAGTGCAACCATTGTTGCACCGATGTCTTAACCGACCATAACCAAGCCAGAAAGCGGTCAACAATGCCTCTACGGGGTGTTAACCGACTGCAAACGAATGGAAGTCTTAGTTCTGGACATCGTGTCCAACTAAGACCGTGTTCGTTCCGGAAGGACTCTTCATTGTGATGACTCGTTGCACTCGATGTGTTGGCACGGTGGTGTGCAGACATCAACCGACGTGTCCAACAAGGATCACGTGTCCAACAACGATCGTCACGCGATTCGGGTCGGATGGCGACGTGTCCAAGATCTGAGTAATTTCTATTCCACAGTCGCCATTAGGGTGGCTTATGTGCTTACTTACGGTTAAGACTTTGGCAGCCTCACTGTGAATACCTTGCTTACTTACGGTTAAGACTTTGCAGCCTCATCGTGGAAATAAGGCCTGTTCTTCGCCCGAGGCTTTTCCAGCTCGGAACCGGATCCTCCATCCCAGAATGAATCCATTCGCCTTCTAAGATTCTTGGTGCCTTCGTATCCGTATCGAACTAATAATAATTCCATTTCCCATCCCCACATCGTTCCGTTCCGTTTTAAACCCTAAACCCGGACACAACTTTTTCCCGCTCTAGTTCTTTTAACTTGTTTTAAGAGCTTTTAACCCGTTAAAATGAGGGCCTTCCTCGTCGCTTCTGCGGCCACTTTGGTGGCTGCTGATAACCTGGCCGACAGGTTTGATGAGTTCAAGTCGAAGTTCGACAAGTCCTATACGGACTCTTCGGAGGAGCTCCGCCGGTTCAAGATCTTCACTAGGAATATGGAGATCGCGGAGAAGCAGGCCTCCATGGACTCCGGGAGCGCTTCCTACGGACACCTCTCCCCCATGGCGGACCTTTCGGAGGAGGAATTCAGGCTGCTCAACAACCTGCCGGTAAGTCGATTTGGGCACGATTGACATGATTTATTTACCGCTGATGGACCAAGACTGGGTCGTGATCTGGATGATGTATTGGAGGTATTTTATTTGACTACCAATTTTCACATTTAACATAAGCGTGATTAGGTCCTTATCCCACCCAGTTTCCCTTTTCCTTCTCATACCACCGCGATTAGGTGCTTATCCCGGTTAGATTCTTCCCGACGATTTCGTTTTTCCGCCCCTCCAGGTCACCCCGCAACTCCTTAAGAAGCACGCTGAGAAGTCCGTTACTTTGTTGGGAGCTGAGAAGGCCCCGGATTCCTTCGATTGGCGCAACAAGGGGGCTGTCACCCCGGTGAAGAACCAGGCCCAGTGCGGGTCCTGCTGGGCTTTCGCCACCGTCGCCTCCGTCGAAGGAAGCAACTACCTCGTGAACAACCAGCTTACTTCCCTCTCGGAACAGGAGTTGGTGGACTGCTCTCAGAGTGATTACGGGTGCAACGGAGGTCTTCCCTCCAATGCTTACCAGGACATGATTGACAGCAACTCCGGTTTCGAGCTCGAGTCCGACTACGGGTACGAGGGAGTTGATGACACCTGTAGGGCTGTCAAGTCCAAGGAGATGGTCTACCTCGACTCCTGGGTCCCCGTTTCGAAGGATGAGAACCAGATTGCCGTCGCTTTGATGAAGTACGGACCCCTGGCCATCGGTAAGTATCCAAGATTCATTCTGAAAAAGTATCCGAGATTCAGAAGTTAGAACGGGTTAAGAATTCTTTTCTTCCCTATTCATCATCTTCCCAGCCTCCTAACCTATTTATCATCTTCCCAGCCTCCTAACCTTTCCCCTTTCCTCCCAGCCCTCAACGCTTCTCCTATGCAGATGTACATGGGCGGAATCTCCGATCCTCTCTTCTGCTCCCCGTCCGGAATTGACCATGCCGTCACCCTTACCGGATTTGGCGCCGAGGGCGCGAAGAAGTTTTGGTCGATTAAGAACTCATGGAGTGAGTCCTGGGGGGAGGAGGGGTACTACAGGCTCATCCGCGGAAAGGGGAAGTGCGGGATGAACCTCATGGTCACCGCCGCCGTCGCGAAGTCCGCTGCCAAGAAGGACGTCTTCGTCTAAGCGGTTAAACTGTCTACAGTTTGAGGAGAATATTATTTGAGGAGTTGAGATCAAGTCGCATTTTCTCCTGTCCTCGGTTCAGTCTTCAGTTCTATCTGGGCGCTGATCCGGGGTTAAGAGGGTGCGCATCTGCGGAGAGCATTCTCTATTTAGGCCTTTGAGATAAAAGTACGGGCTTCTGCGGGCTTTTGTACGTTTATTCAATACACCATCATGGGGATAGAGCCTCAACGCGCCGTCTTCGGTACTACTACTCACTGCTGCAGCGGGCGCTCGGTCACACACAACAACGGGCCGTAAGCCCGCTGTGCCGAGAGTCGAGCGAGTCGCTTGCGCAGATTCTAGGGAAGCGAACTACGGTGACCCCGGTCCCCGTAGAGAGTATTCCGAGGTCGGTTGTCGCACATGTATCACGCCTAAAGTCGAGCAGAACCGGTAGAGAGGAGTGCGTTCCCCCGTGGTGCTCCCGAGTCTCGGACTCGGGTCGCACGGTGGAATTACCTCCTCTCTCCCGGGAAGCTCGCACTATCACTTCCATCAGTGATTAAAATCAGTGTTTTTTAGATTCCGGCCGTGAGTGGAGGTCGCAATAATACCCGAACTTGTCCTCCGCAATCGTTCAAAACTTCGGGCGAGGACTCGGGTTGCGAGCGGTTTAGGGCCGGGATAAGGCGAATCCCGAGCCCGTTACGGACAAACATCGAAGAAGTCTGACAGCACAAGGAGGCGTCTATCTGTACATCAAATTGGAAACTATGGGAAGGGAGTGTGGTTTACGGGCGGTATCCACACCCCACCCTGTAAGGACGATTCAATCCCCTTTGTATGTGCCGTTGGACAGGATAATTTTTAAACTTCTCCTGGTGATGATACCTATATCCGGTTTTGTTAACAACCTGGATCGGTTTTCCACCAAGATAGATGTGTTACCGAGGTAACTCAGAAACACCAATTGTTCTACGAATTCCACTTTGTCACCGTGTATCACCGAGATTCCTGAGAATGAGTTGAGATGTAGGCCGAATCTGCCTGAGTTTGAGATGATCACCCTTTTCTTCTTCTTCGTCCCTTTCGTGACGTTTGTTCTCTTTCCTCCTGATTTTAGGGGTATTTCACCCAACTCTTCTCTTGGAACAAAACCATTACATCAGAATCACCGAATTCAGATTCAGGAGCACGCTTGGAGAAGTCCGTATCCGGATTCAGGAGCAGTTTTCATACCGCCCTTGACCTATTCATCTACCAACCAACACCATCTAGCGGCCAGCTATGGGGGACAATCAACAGAAGTGCTTGAGTCTTGGCGTTTAAAATAGCTTTGTTAATCAGATACACAACCAGTAGTCAGATTGTTTAAAGTAGGTAACCTTGTACATTCAGTCCCTTGTTCACCCCTTATATCCCCCCGAACCATGGACGCCGAGCTTTGGGGAACAGACGCTTGGGTCGACCTCTGGTCTGGGTTCCGATACCCCTTGCAGGAGCGGCGCAGCCTTGCGGCCAAGGTCCAAAAGATCTTCTCCTCCGAGCGGAATCTGGATTTCCCGACAATCACAGATATCTGCGAGACCGCGAACGAAGCTCCTTATGAGATTTCTGAGAGTGTGAGGCTTCTCGGTCAAGCCCTACGAGAGGGCTCTCGATCGAAGTTGAAGGCAGTGACGTTGTTGAATGAGATGCTTTATGACTCCCGGGTCGCCTGGTGTGTATCACAAGACCGGAATTTGCTCGCAATGGTCAAACAGCTGCAGGGATTCCGAGGGGCGTCGCAGGAGACTCGTAGGTGCAGCGGAGGCGACGAGTTCCTCGGCGACAAAGAGACGGGTAAGTGAGTTTGTTATGCTGCTGCTGTGGGGAATTGGATATGAGCTGTGGAAAATTGGATTCTGGAATCATGAACATTGAATGCGTTTGAGGAATGAGAAAATTGTGGAAAAATCAGTACTTCAACAACAATTTCTTGTCTTTCCCTCAGTACCCCCCGGAGTACGAGTATCCTCTGATATGGCCGACAACATCCGCATGTTCTCGCACGAAATTGAGGCGAAGGTGAAGTCTACCCCCGCTACACGACCCCCGAGCCAAAAACCCCGCCATATAGACATGGCTTTTGGAGGACCCTCGCCCGCCAGCGGACCACTGCCAACGGCGAACGGGCCTTCCTCCATGGGGCATATGGGTAATGGTTCTGCAGTGGGATCGACTTCTCCGGCATTTCCAAGTCAACAGCAGCAGCAGCAGCCGATCACGCTCGGTCAGCAGCCTCCACAGGCGCAGGCTCCTGCTGCGAACGGGGCTCTTGCGCCGGCGCAAACTCCGGTTTTCGGCGAAAACGCGGCACCAAAATCCCCGGTCCACAACGCGTTCGGCGGTCCTCAGCAACCGGGCTCTCCTAGTGCAAGCTCCGGCGCTCCTCCTCCAGGGGCGGGACGCCCCGCCCCCCAAGCACCGGTTGCGGTCGCCAATCCCTTCGGAGGTCCGCCGCCGGCGAGTACCCCATTCGGCGGGGGTCCGCAGGCTCCAGCCCCGCAGCATCCCGGTACTCCGCAAGCTCCTCAAGGCATGGGTAATCCATTCGGCGGCGCCGCTCCGGCTCCTCCAGCGGGCTACGGGGCGGCACCGACTCCGTTCGGCGCCCCTGCTCCTCCGTACGCTCCGCCAAACGTGGGCGGAATAATGGCCGATCCGAGTTCTTGGGGCGCGGTACCTCCTCCGCCGGTGTTGTCGCCGGGTGGAATGAGGATGGCACCAGCAGCCTACGCCATGCCAGCGGAAATCGACACCAACCTCGATGGAGACGGCAGTGGACAGCCCTCGAAATCCTCCCAGACGAGTAAAAGGAGTTACGGAAACGGACCGGGGTCGCACGGGGGATCGCCGGTGCACGCCGCGACCCAGCCTAATGATCAGTGGCGCCCGTCCGCGGCGCAGGCTACGAATGATTCAATTTCTAAGAAGAGCGGGAGTTCTCAAGGATCTCGGAATTCCGCCGGCAATATCTTCAACCCCAACATGTTCGGAGGGGGGCATCCGGCAGTCCCCCGGATCATGGGCATGGACCCGACTTCTGCGGACTACATCGCGCCGCCGCCGCCGCGGACGCCTAGTTTGCCGGGAACTCCTTCAAGCACTGCGGGGAACAATTTCCTAAGTTCTCTTATGGATGATGAGGGCGCGGGAGGCTTCTTCGGACAGCCAGATCCTCCAGCGAGTGGGAAACCGGTTATCCAGTTCGGAGTGGCTGTTGGACCTCCGCCGGTGGCGCCGAAAAAGCGGGACTCGGTCGGAGAAGGAAGTAAAGGAGGAAATATCGAGGACCTTTTCGGGTGAGGAGAGCGGATTCCGAGGGGATTGGACGAAGGTTTGAGAAGGTTGGAGCCGGTTAAGAGGATCCGGCCAAAAAAGCACTGTTTCACGTAATCTGACCGTGATGATGATTAAATTCCGATAGTAAATTCCGATTGTAATGCCACTGGCCAACACCGTAGATGATGAAAAACATTGTAACCGTATCAACCAGCCGTAAATGATGAAAAACATTGTAACCGTATCAACCTGGTGCAGTCAGCCTCGAACCCTGGCCTTTGAATCGAAAGATTCCTCATAAGCAGGGTGAGGGCACGGCTGTAGCAGAAATCGGGCGCTTCCGAGAAGTGGAACGTGGCCGATCAAACCCGTGTATTGCGAAGTCAGGACCGCCGCACAAGGCCGGTGTTTGTCCGTTTGAAGAGTGTTTATCATGAATCCACAAGCGGTAACTGCGCCGGGGATACGATCCTCGGTGGTGGTAAAGTCCGCTCTTTCGCGGAGAGTATCACAGTGTTCAGCAGGCAGCCCTGGGGAATCTGGATTTTGGAAGAGAATCGGGGTGGAAGAAAAAATAGAAAAGCGGAACTCCGGGGCGAGAGGCAGTATTTATTCTTGATATATTTTATGACGTGCCGTTGTACCGGCGAGGTTCCGTGATGTGTATGAGTTAGATGTAAAGAAAAATAGATTTTGCGGTTGAGATGTGTGATTTGTCGTGCGATGTAAAATGTGGAGAACTGTCAATGTGCGTTGTTAGAAGACGGTATATGACACCCCGCAAGCCATTTCATGGCATTTAGACCATGCAAAACCTCAAATCGCGCCACAAACAGCATGTTGATGATTTCTTAGTGAGCCTAAACCGGACGGGAATCTCACCGCGATAAGCCATAATTCGATGCTCTACAGGGTGACGTTCCATTATCGGCATCTGTTAACTCAATTAATACGAGAAAAATCCCATCCGTGATACATTGACGAATCGATATCGCGTCTCCATATGAAATACGGCCACCCGCGCATGTTATGGGCGGATGGGAACGAGTTGGGGCGGACCTGGGCGAAATCTGGGTCAACGGGGATCTCAATTGACTCGCCGTGACCGGTGTGAATTCGTGAGTACAGGGGACGTTTGCGTGAAATTGTGGATCCTAGCCGTGAATATGAGGACACATCAAGTCGTGTCGGACCCATCGCCGAGCTTAAACAGTCCCCAAATGACCGAAATCGACTAACTTTCTGCCCCCGAACTGCGTTAAGAGCCCAATCATGGGGGCACGAGCTTTCACGACCCATTTTCTGATCGCGATCTGGGTGTTAACTGCGTTTTCACGACCTTTCCGCCCGAGAATGGGAGCGACTGTCCGCAAATCCTGAACTTGAACTTGTCCAACGACCGTATTTTGCCCGTGTTTTCCCTTTCATTTTGCGTTTCCGATCAGTTGAATTTGCTCTCCACGAGCGACCTGTTTCTTGACCAAGTGACCGACTTACTGTACGTACCCGGGATACCGCCTCTATTTGCGACTCAACACGAACACCTAAGACCGAGTTTTCCCGAGATCCTCACCGTGATTGCGATCAAATCGACGAGACTGACCTTGACCTTACGGCGTAGAATCCATTCTCACCAAGATAACAACGAGTCTTCGATCAACTTCATTCCGGCGTAGAATCACGTTCTGACCAAGATAACAACGAGTTTTCGAACAAGTTCCTCCGGCGTAGAATCACTTTCTCATCACGATAAGATCAACGAGTTTTCGACCTAGACGACGTTCTCCGAGTTTCAGGCTGTACGACATTGTTCACGTTCTCCCCGACACGTTCATCGCGGCACGTTTCTGACGACACGTTTCTGACCTTCCAAGGCCACCTCCATACTCCGCCATATTGCCATACCCTTCCTACGGTGGGATTCTGGCGACCCAGAATCAGGCCACCTCTCCATATTGCTCACCAACACCAGCAGACCTCGAGATTCTCATCAAGAGTTAATACCACACCAAGATCCCGATCCTCTTCCCATTTCAATTGTCCACGCCCGCAGGAAAATCATTCCTTGGTAACTTAGTAAGAAGAACTAAGAGAGTAGCCAGTCTGAAATCGCGGTTGTCTAGACCCAGTCGTAGTCAGCTGTTTAGAACTGTCTTGAATCGTGAATAGATTCGTCAATAGTTTAGTTTTTTAGAAGATATATCGGTCGTGTTTAGCGCTAATCACGCCTAGAATCTTCTGAAACATGGTGCGCGACTCCAGAAGCAGGTCCCGCGGGTAAGTGAGGGAACTCCGGGGCGGGGATGGATACGATTGATGATAACCCCAATGATGAATGAAAAATGGATGAATATGATGATGATGATAATGGACCATGCGATGAGAGTGACCATGAGTTTGACCAATT
>JACKZZ010016655.1_pt1 | contig 10881 bp, 7 predicted proteins | sample 8027871 | NCBI WGS metagenome assembly JACKZZ01 (sample SAMN15724774, study PRJNA655200) | protist metagenome | isolation source: fluorescence activated cell sorting (FACS) single amplified genomes of... | place: USA: West Boothbay Harbor, Gulf of Maine | collected 2000-07-19
TCATGTTTCGCTTTTGTTAAACCTGTATCGTAGTATAGACACTACTTAAATAGTGTAGTATGTTCATAAAAATACAATAATACAAAATTAAAAATTAAAATTAAAATACACGGCGGCGAGTTGTGCAGTTCGACTAATTTATTCTCCAACAGCCTTTTGCCATAAACACATAAAACTGTTGTTAATAAAATAATTAATTAAAATGTGGGAGTTTCAGAAGAATTTTATTTCTATTTATTTTTTATTACGATAGATAAATATTTTAATACAAAATATTATGATTAAGCATTATTAAATATATTAATAGTATAATATTATTATTTGAAATTATATCGCATACTACTATATTATTATTATTTTCTTCTGAATAATTTTCAAAGAATAACGAAATCATCTGATAAAATTCCCTAATTTAAATCACACAACAACATAGTATTATTATTTAGGAATATAGTTTTACCAATATCTAAAATCCATCTGCTGGTCTCGTTTTCGCATTTTCCTTAGACGAAACACAACAGCTGATACAATTCACGAAGAACGTAAATATTGCACACACAGCGGTAATAAACCCTACACCAGCAAGCGTCATAAATTTATCACCCATTCCACAAAGACTTTCGATAAATGCTGCTATAGCAGCCAAACAATCTGGAGTACAGTAGGCTATATCCATTTCCTCTGATAATGCCTTTGCTTCCTCCATCATCGGTAACATGGCATTACAAACTTCCGTATCAAGCATGTATTTTGCAACGTATGGAATTACCACACATGCAACACCTGCAGCAAAGCCTGCCGCTGTTGAAAAGCAAGCAATGAAACCACAGCAGTTTTCTTGGCATCTTTGGTGATTTTTTTTCCCACAGGCAGCGCACCACGGAGGTAAGAAGAGCAGAGCAACCGCAAACCCAACTGCCATGACACCTATTTGTATAAGTTGAACGGCTTGTGTTGCAAGTTCATCCAGTTGTGGCATATCATCCGTGTACATGCTTTCTTCTAATGTACATTGGGTAGTCATGTTATTTGGCCAGTTATCAATACATTTTTTTGCTTGGGGTTTAATACTTTTCCAAACAACTACTGTTAAAGCACAAATTGCAATCATAAAGCCACTCAAAACAGTTGCGATTGAAGAATTTTTCAAAATCGCCGCTGTTTGTTCGCCAGCCATGTTAAATTTTTACAAATTATTGACTCTTTGTTGTATATGTGTCCAGCTTGTCTTATGCTACACGAATTTGTCCATGTATAATTTTTGTAGACGTAGCAATCCACTCTTTGAGTCAGAAACAACAATAGTAATAAAAAAATGATAACTAATAATAATATTAATATAATAAATAGTAGTAATAAAAAAAAAAAATAACAAAAAAAAAAAGTCTACCGTATTCTATTCTTCTTATAACGGAACGTCTCTCACACGAGGAGGTTTCCTATTTATATCTACGATTACTAATAGCAGAGCAGGGGTTTCCTTGAGTACTATCTCCCATAGTCTAGACACAATTTATTAGAAACAACACTGTACTCTGACCATCAATATATTTGATTTAGATTTTATTTTAACATACCTTTTAAGTACAAATTATTGCCATTTCATAGCTACCACAAATTTTAGCTATGAAGACAATATACAATAATAGCCAGGGATAGCCTCTACGAGTAATTAATTTATTATTATTATTATATTAATACCTGGTAGTGCAATAAGTGCATAATAATAAAAAAATGTGAAAGAAAAATAATAAAATATAATAATAATAAAAAATACATTATTTATTATATATTGTAATATTATTATTATTATATTATTATATTAATATTATTATTATTATAAACTGTATTATTATTATTATTAAGGTGGATCACGGACTTTTCACTTATAATCTGAGGTATTGAATGGTTCGTAAGCCTAATAACACTAATAACAATGGGATATATCAAAAAAATCTGTAAAACTTTTTCCCCAACCAAAAAAAAAATTAACTTATTTAATTATTGACAAAAATGGAGTTTTGGGAACTTATATTAGATATAATTCTGTGTGGTAACATCTTTTTTTTTTCGCACACACACACTGAAACTCCACTACGACAACAACATCTCTAAGATCATTTCCAACTAAAGCACAAAATTTAACTTTTTCGGTCTGTAACTTTAAAATTTTTTAAAAAATGCAAAAAATCGCGATGTTACAACACGCATTTACATAATAGGATGCAACTACAAGAAACGGCGTTCAAAAATATTAATTTTTAGATATTTATTTTTTGGTTGGCGATTTAGTCATTTTAGCAGTATTTTTTGTTTTTGCTGTGTCGTTCATTGTGCGTTATCCGATGTTGACTCAAGACTTTTATGCTTACTAGGACGGTAATGGCGGCGTTCCGCTGCTCTTGGTGTTGATGCTTTATTATATGTAGCAATCATCATGATATAAAAACTGCTCATTGGTCACTTAATGTGTTTGAATTTACAGCTGTCTTGCTGTCACTTGAGGACACCAATGACGCTGTCATTTTTTCGTCGAGTATTTAATAAAATAATAAATCATAATTAATTATTAATAATGAATAGTTATAAATAAATATTTAATAAATAATGAATATCGAAAGTGTAAACATAATAATTTCAATAATATATTCGTCCATAATAAATAATAATAAAAAGTAGTACAAATATGGACGAAAAAACGGTAAATCGTAGCTAGAATTTGAAAGAAAATAATCCGAAATGAAGGCTCACAACTCCGTGATCCACCTTAATAATAATATTATTATTATATTTTTTTACTACTATTCGATACCAACTCACACGTACACAGTTCCGATGAGCAGTGGTGTTACATGCATGTGGTTCTCTTGGTAAACCTCTGTACTTAATAATATAACTGGAAAATAAATAATAATGTGGAAACGAATTGGATTGGTGTCATTTAAACATCGTTGCAAACTTGTGCACCTTGGTTCTTACAACAGTGGTACACTGAATAAAACGGTACATTGCTCACGCGCAGTATCAGGTTGGAGTAGTTTTCAAAACAATATTGTTACCAATGATAAACATTTTGTAAGCCAACCCCGTATGTATAGTGTTGATGCAAAACAATCTTTAATTCAGAATACTGATATCAATGCGCTCGCTGGAAATAATTTGGTAAGCAAGGGAGACTTGCATGAGATTGGTTCTTCTAGTGACACTATAATATCTTTAATATCTCCGTTAGATAATGATAATGATACTACTACTAGCAATAATAGCAACATAGGTGAATCTGTCACTGGTAGCGATACCAACGCAGCAACCGAAATAGTGGCAAACTCTGATATTGTGGATGGATCTCAAATTGTAATTAAAAGTTTTGATGAATTGACGTGGTGGCCGCAAGATCTAATGATTATGTTTTTGGATAAAGTGCAATTAACAACAGGACTAGCATGGTGGGAGACAATAGCTTTTACGACAATATTTGTGCGATTGTGTATTTTTCCAATAGCAGTGGAGGGCATGAAAAGGGGCGCCAAGCTTCAATTAGCAGCACCAGAAGTGGTGCCAATTCAGATGAAGTTGGAGCGAATTAAAAAATCAGGAATGTCGAAAGAGGCGCAACAACAGGCGACGTTGGAAACTGCAACAGAAATGAAAGCGATTTATAAAAAACATGGTGCAAGTGCATTGGGACCCATAGTCCCCGTTTTATGTCAAATGCCGATTTTTATGTCATTTTTTTTCGCATTGCGAAAGCTACATGAATATATCCCAGAATTGCAAACTGGTGGATTTGGACCGTATGATATTGGACCAATACATTTTGATGTCACTGATATGACGCAAGTAGATACTTCCTATATTTTGCCAATTGCATTAACTGCATCGTTTCTAGCAGTTATAGAAGTTGGTGGTGAAATGGCAGACAAGGAGATGCAAGCTAAGAGTAAAAATGTGATGCGCTTCATGGCCCTGGTCATGTTTGGTGCATCAACTACGTTCCCAGCATGTGTCACATGGTATTGGACGTGCAACAATGCATATTCTTTTTGTCAATCAAGTGCTATTCAAAGTGATTCAATAAGGCAACTGATTGGATTGCCACAAATGTCAGAGATAAAAGCAGCAAGTGAGAGAGCCATGAAGGCTAAAAAAACTGGTGTGGTAGATGTTGCAAAAGCACCACCAATGATGAATACATTTAACCAACCATTACCAACAGCACAAAAAAATACAATAAATGAAAATGAAGATACAGTTGACGACAAAGGCAATCCAATTTTTGTTGCAAAAGAGGAAATAATAGAGGAAGAGACAAAAATCACTCCTAATTTAAGAACTAAACGAAAAAGAAGAAGGAACAGAAGATCATAAAATACGCGTAACTTACGATACCATTTTATTTTATATATAAAACTAATATAATAAGTATCTCTTAAATCATAAAATATCATACTCATTTAATTTAAATAAAAATTTTATATATACACCGGTATATAATTATGCTCTCTTATTCACATTAATTCAAATATATATATATAATATATTACTTGTGGTTAAATTAGATTAATGAGTAAGGAAATAATATAATATATATTACTTGGAGAAAGTATTTTTTACGAGTGTATAAAAAAGCTATTACGCGCGTGTGTAATATTATGTTTTATCTTTAAAATACAAATTTATAAATTTTAATTATGCATATCAATATTTACGAAAGTATCTTTGCAATTGCATTGGCTCTTTTTAATCGGATTCTTGCTCTTTTTTTTTGTCTTTTAAATGCTTCATTATTTTGCTGATCCATTCCACTGCTTTGATCTTTATCATCATCAGCATCATCTTTTAACAGACTTTCAACTTCTAAGATATCTTTTGCCTTTTTTAGAGTTATGTCTTTACTAATACCTTTAAGCCCTTTCAAATATTTTAAAAACGCTGGAAAAACATTTTTCCTGATTGCAGACGGGTCAAAGGCATTTTTTAATAGCCATACTTGTATTTTTTTTTTAAATTTCCAGTTGTCTTTATCTTCTACAAACAATTCAAGATAAGTAGCTGCTTCTGTCTGTAAATCAATGATAGTATCGTTATCCTTACCACTACTAATATTCTTATCAATAGACTGTTTTACATCTGAATTATCATTGTTATTTGAAGATTTTTTTCGTTTCTTTTTCTTCTTTTTCTTATTACTAGTCTTACTCCCATCCGGCCGAATCGCTGCTTTTTTCCTTGTGGGATCTTCTTCCTCCAGTTTCCTCTTCATTTTTACGTATCGAAAGAAATAGCACAATTATTTGAACACAAACGTTGGAAGTAGCCAGTTAACGTGTGTATCATTCTTCGTATTCCGTAATAGTTGCATTAATTACAATACATCCTAAGCTTTTTTTATTATTGTAGAGCTAATAATAATAATAAGAAGAAGAAGAAGAAGAAGTGCATCATCATACATAGTAGTATTCCACAGTAATAATACAAAAAAAATAATACTAATAATACTGTAGTATTATTATGGTATGTATAATTATGAAAATTAATAGACGACTCTAACTCTATCTATAATATAATAATAGAAAAATAATTATGGTGGTAGATAGAGCAAGAAAGAGTACTCGATCCCCTCGCTAAAGCCTGCCTATTACAGCCCAGAATAAGGTTTCTGAGCGCAAGAGGCAAGAGGCGCTTTTAACAATGCATTGGTATTCGTATACGCCTTTTGACTCTCAGACACCATTTTTGGATTTTTATCATTACTTTGATACAACAACTGGGAAGTAAATATCCATTTCCAGGTCATCATCACCAAAGAAAAAAGCCGAGCCGTTAATACTGCGGGATGATGAACGACTACGTATGGTTGAAGTTTCAGCAGTATCAATAGGTTGCAAGTCATCCAGGCTTTTGTTACTTCTAAGTCTTGGTACCTTTTCGTTGCCATGAATGTCATTACCGTTCTCGAAAGCTTCTTTGTCAATTTTAAATGCAAATGCACCAAACGGTGTATTATGTAGTTCATTTGGCAACAACCAACTTATCTTTGAGCCTCCATTTTTAATAACCGTGACATCTGTTGTATCCACCCAACGACTCGTTAAATCCTGTACTTTTGGCAATTTATACCATTTGTCAAAATCTACTGACAACCAATTCTCTAAACCTGTTAACCACTTTTCACGCTCAAAACCAGCAAAGGAAGCAGTTACCGCCACTATTTTTCGTGTATCATTTGAAAAGTATATATACCCACCACTGATTAAAAATCTATGCAATGGATTATGCAATTCAATTTCGCTATCTGCCAACTGTGCATCTGTAGTTGTCATTCTTTTACTTCCAATTAATGGTGAAACACCAGCACACCATGCAAAAGACATTTCACCAGCAGGTATTCCTGCAACTTTTCTACTTTGTGGGTCTAAATTTACCTGATGAATAGCACTTATGGTTAAGTACGTATCAGTTAATTTCTTAGGAATATTGTCAACAATATCAACTGTTTTATGCTTAAACACTTGATTTTTTGGCATGTTAAATAAATCTTCAAAAATATTGCTACTAACGCTGCGTGTAACCGTATTATTATCATTATCATTTAAATGATATGATTTAAAATTTTCAAGTTTGACAGGCAACAATTTCATTCTTGTTAATCGAAATGGAAACTCCATCATTTCCTTCCCTTCGAAATGTTGTTTAAATCTTAGAGATATAGCACGAAAACTATGAGAACGGTCTTCGAATCTATCCAACTTTGGGACAGATTCATTGTTATTAATTATTGCCAAAAAATCTGCCATTGGACCTAAAATTTCAACAGATTTGGCTGTTTTATCAATTGAACTTTGCAATATTTCGTTTGGTACATATCGACCAGTTTTTTTTCCCCGCGCCAATGCCCGTTCAAACACTTTGTCAGGTGTACAGTAGATATAAAAAATTGCAATACGATACCATGGAAACTTTTCCCTGCAAATGTTAATCCATTGACTCCACCATCCATGGTCAGCTAAAGACCCATCAATCCATGTATTTTGACGACAAATCAGTGACACTTTTTCGCAAAGTTCCTGAATAAAACCGCTTTCCTTATGGCACAATCCACCCGCATTTAAACTGTTTGCTTCCACATAACCTTTCCATTCCGGCATCAATGATTTACAGTGATCTGGATCAATATGTACAATCTCTTCCAACGGAAAAATATTATTTGAGCTCATCCATCGCAATGCATATCCTTTCCCACTTCCCATAGCTCCACAGGTAAATACTAACCAAGGGTGAGTTTGAGGTGCTTGACGTAATGCAATACCTTTAACAACATTATCCTGCCATATCTGCCGTTCTTTTGTGTAATTTGTATGCCAGCTATAATCTATCTCAGCCCTAAATTGTTTGAACTGGCCGTGTAACTGCCCATGTATTTTTCTATCATATTTCTTTGAATTGCTTGTCCCAAATTTATTTTCAACAATGTAATTCTTATGTCTATAATTAATATATGTAGAACAATTATAATCATAATTTTGGACCACAGCTTGGTGCGTTACTTTATAATTGGATATAATTGATTGAAAAAATATCGAACGTTTTACTAGCCTGGTAAAGTCTTCAAATGTTATCCCAGACGTAAGCTTCTGCTCCTCCTCCTCCCCAATACTATTTATAAATAATCTTCCCAGCTCTTTTTCTGTCAAATCTAATTTCAGCTGAGAGGCAGCAGCCTTGAATTTATCCAACGTCAATGTGCCACGGTGATCAAGGTCAACTTCGTCAAAAACTTCTTTCAACCTTGATGTATTTGTAGATTTTCTGATTTGATTTTTAACGCTATTTTTTCTAGGGTGATTTTTTGGTGTTGGTAACTCATCGTTCCAATGATGTATAAAGCTATCGATGTTACCTAGTTTTTTTTCAGTAGATAGCTCAAGTTCAACAGACTTTTGCGATACTAATTTGGACATCATTATGTGATGGTACTATATACATATATATATATATATATATATATGCATTAAAGGTGTAAACTTAATGGTATGCAGAGACTCATGCAGCTTCATTCAAATTTATAGTAGAGAAGATTCGCTACTACGTAATAAAATTTATTACCAGGTATTATTTTATTATTATTATTATTATTATTATTTATTACGCCTGTTGTGTGCCTGTACTTTTTTAATGCTGTGTCCTTTCGCCTCCCGACCTTCCTATTCCGGGACTCCTCGTATAATAATAATAAAGTATTTACGTAATAATAATATAAAAAAACTGAAGAACTGCTGCTGTTATTAATTTATTAATTTACTATTATTTTTGAAACAATTGATTCTGTGGAATAGCTCAACCTACTACATTAATGAACACAAACATACATGCAATAAACAAATTTGCGGAACGAGGGAATGAAACTCGCAACCAAGTAGGTATATTCATAAGCGACGATAGTGTGAAATATTATGCCCAAGAACTACTGTATTACCAAAATAACGAACAACAGCAGTGAAAAACTGTGGAAGATATTGCTTTTTTGGTGTTTTTGCCATGCCTTATTTAGTGGACCTGTAAGAGTGTAAGTGAATACTATTCCCAAAACCTACTACTCGAACTCTTCTCTGACGCAGTAGAAATTTTCTCTAACATATTTTTTGTTTATACGCTATGCTCTGAAGTATTTCAGCATTGCCTTGTAAAAAAGTGGATACTTCACATGGGATATCATGTTTGTGTACTAACGAATATTGTGATACAATACCAGAAATACCAACAGACTTAGGACCAAATAAATATGTTGTATATACCTCATCAAAAGAAGGTTTAAGATTAGAACAGAAAATTGGCACATTTGCTAAAAACGATCCACTCCCAGCTTCACCAACTTCATCGCCGCCACCTCGAAGAATTTCGGTGAACGATAAAATTACATATCAAACTATCTATGGTTTTGGAAATGCAATAACAGATGCCGCTGTTATTAACTATAATAAAATGGACCAATCAATTAAAAATTTGCTGTTAAAACAATATTGGGGCTCTGAAAGCGATGGTACTGATTTTGATATTGGTCGTATACCTATATCATCCACAGACTTTTCAACTCACGTTTATTCCTATGATGATGTATATAATGATTATGATTTAAAAAATTTTAGCATCCAGGTTGATCATGATAGTGGAAAAATTGATTTTATAAAAAAAGTTCAATCGTTAAAGCCAAATATATCTTTCTTTGCCACATCATGGGCTCCTCCAGCATGGATGACAAAGCAAAACACCACAATCAAGAATCCATCCTTGAGAACAGACAATAATATTCCACAAATTTATTCAAACTATCGTAAGTTCTCCCCAACCCCGTAAGCTGCTTCCAATAAACCCTCTCTAATACATAACGTTTTCATATGCTACACCCCACAGTTGTAAAATTTTTTGAAGAATATGACAAAATAGGCATCAAGTTCTGGGGTTTGACAGCACAAAATGAACCAGCAGGTAATGTAGGCACATGGCAGGACTTAAAGTTTTCCCCAGAGGAGGAACGTGACTTTATTAAGCAATGCTTAGGACCAACTTTGAAAATGTCAAATGTAACTAAAAAAATAAAATTAATGATGTTAGACGATCAGCGTATTCATTTACCAAAATGGACAAATGTTATTTTAGGTGATCCAGATAGTGCAAAATATATTGATGGCATTGCAGTTCATTGGTATGCAGCCACTGAAGATATTACACCACACGAGTTATATTTTGGGTTCATGAATAAAACACATACTAAGTATCCAAATTTTTTTTTATTGGCAACAGAGGCATGTGAAGGATTCTTACCTTGGAGTAAGGGTGTTGAACTAGGTTCATGGACTCGCGGTGAAACATATGCGCATGACATTATTGGCGATATAAATAATTGGGCAACTGGCTGGACTGATTGGAATGCATTTTTAGATTTGAAAGGTGGTCCAAACTGGGCAAATAATGAATGTGATTCACCAATAATATTAGATACAAACAACAAAACTAAATTTTATAAACAACCAATGTATTACACGCTGGCACATTTTTCTTCCTTTGTACCGAAAAATAGTGTACGTGTCGGTTTACAATCTACAACAACATCAACTTTAAAAGCCCCTATGGAGTGTACTGGATTTAAAACACCATCTGGATATATAGTTTTGGTCATTTTAAACAAAGGTTTGTTAAGCACTGATGCAGAATACGAAGTAAGCTATGGTGGGAAACTAATATCTAAAATATCTGCCCCAAAAAATAGCTTACAAACCATCGTCTGGAAGCAAACTCTAAAATAGATTTAAAATACGCGTACGAAGTATTAATATATAACTGACATATAATATAATAATACTATAATAATAAAGGGAGCACAGCTGTAACCTGCAAGGAGTAATTGCAAGTTAAAGGGAGCACAGCTGTAACCTGCACAGGAGTAATTGCAAGTTTACTACAAAGCGTCAATTAAAATTATAAACTAAAACTTTTATTTATGATATTAATTGATTGATAATATATATATAGGAATAAACTAAAAAAAATATATAAATATATAGAGGGTGCCGGCATTATAGATCCCGACGACAGTTTTCTCAGCCAAAACTCAAAATTTTTTAGTGCGACCCCGGATTTGGGCTTTTTAGCGCAAGGCCTAAAAATTTGTAGAAGCGATTTTTTTTTTTTGTTTTACTTTTTTTTTTAGAGAAGTTTAAAATTTTTTCTTGTTGTCTTGAAAATTTTGTCTAAGGATATGACCGTTAGTGAAAGGTCAATAACGTATATTGTAATCTAGTAAGCTTATTTAATGCTATTTAATACAAAAATTACAGTCTAATGACCTCCAAGCCTTAAACATGTTTTTGAGAGCGGTCCTGT
>JACKZZ010009867.1_pt1 | contig 10877 bp, 7 predicted proteins | sample 8027871 | NCBI WGS metagenome assembly JACKZZ01 (sample SAMN15724774, study PRJNA655200) | protist metagenome | isolation source: fluorescence activated cell sorting (FACS) single amplified genomes of... | place: USA: West Boothbay Harbor, Gulf of Maine | collected 2000-07-19
GAGCAGGAGGAGGATCACCGCGCAAAGAAAGATCTATACAAGGGCTGGAAGGCTCGCAAGGACGTGTCAAAATTCGCGAAAAAGAGCCGGAAGTTGGAAAAGAAGATCCAGAAGAACAAGAAAAAGAAAGCCAAGTTACTGGCCAAGAAAAACCGGATCCAGCCCGAACGGAACGACAGCGACGACGACTGCACAGATGTCCCTCTATCGACACCGGGGGCAGTCTAATTCGTGGAAAAACATGATCAAACGGCCGGCGTGATTCTCCTATTTTCACATTACACGTGTGTACCTTGTACTGTATAATACAGCAGCTGTGAAGAGTAAGTAACATGCTGGGGAGGGGAGGGCGGTGGCGTGTTCCGTTTTTTTTTTGTCGGTGCTGTTGTTGTTGAGCAATCAGTCGTCGCGCATGCCGCCCGCAACACCATCAGCCTGTGCGTTTGACAATCTCTGACGCTCAAAAATCTTTTCGCGTGTTTGCGTAAAGGCGCCAACAATCGCACCAAGATTAAGTTTTTCGCTACCGCCCATCGACAGGCGGAATTCCGCCTCCGCCAGCTGCCTGAGGAGCTCGATTCGCACGTCCGCGTTGAGGTCAAGCTGCAGCGCGTAGCTGTGAACTTCTGTCAGGAGGTCGGCGACCGCGAGTCCCTTCAGCGCGCGCAGTCGCTCGGTTTTTCTGTATGCCTCACTAAATCCGAGCTGGACCATCCACTCGACGATTGCCCGGATGTCTCCAGGCCGCGGGTTTCCCGTGCACTCGTACACGACTTCCTCATCGACAACGTCCGCGGCGGAGTGGGCGCTCTGCATGATGTGCAGCGCCCGCCGCATGTCGCCGCGCCCGAGTCTGAGAACCGCCTCGATTCCACCCTCACCGAATGTGACCCCTTCCTCTTTGGCCACGTGCTCGAGGAGCGGCTGCACGTCGGTGTCGCGAAGCGGCGCAAACCGAAAGCGCGTGCAGCGCGACTGCAGGGCTGGGATAATCTTGTCGAGGTAGTTGCAAATAATGCAAAAGCGCGTTGTGCGCGTGTACTTTTCGATGATCCGCCGCAGCGCCGCTTGTGCCGTGGCAGTCATGGCGTCAGCTTCGTCTAGAACGATCAACTTGGCGCCGGAGGAGAAGATGTTCCGCGTGTTGGCGAAGGCCTTGATCTGATCGCGCACCACGGCGATCCCTCTGTCGTCAGAGGCGTTCAGCTCGAGGATCTGGTTCTGGTAGGAGTTGCCATATATCTCGCGTGCAGCCGCAAGAATCGTGCTGGTCTTGCCTGTCCCGGGAGGCCCGTAGAACAGCAAGTGCGGAAGCTGCTTGGACTCGATCAACCGCTGCAGCGTCGATATCACCGCGTCGTTCGACACGAGCTGGTCCAGATTGGCGGGCCGGTACTTCTCGACCCACGGCAGCGCTCCGCTCGGACCCCTGCCGCCAACTGCAGCAGCAGAAGAAGAAGACGATGACGAAGACATTTCGGTGTGGCGCAGCGGCGACTCACACAGCGGACACAAACAGAGAGAGACGAGAGAGACGAGAGAGACGAGAGAGAGAGAGAGGGAGAGAGGAGGTGTGTTTTTCGTTGTTCGAAAGTAGTGAAATTTTGATCTGACCGGACCTGGCTGACTCCACCAGTCCTTTTGGTGAGAACCCCTCTCTGTCTGAGGACCTCTCTCTCTGTCTGTGAGAAGGCGGGACCCCACCCCCCGCGGTCCGGAGAATAACACCTCGCCTTTTTTGCCACGGCCCAAGAGGCGGGCGGAAGGTGGTTAGGGCCCGAGGGGCGGCTGCGAGCTCGGCGCAGGGCGTAGTGGTAGTGGGCTGGTAGTGGGTGTAGCAAGGGGGGGCGAGGAACCAAGGATGAACTCCTTTCGGCCTCCCCCGCTCTACCGCATGTCCGGGCCGGCGCCGTCGGGGCCTGGGCCGCCCTTGACTCCGCTGTGGGGCGGTGGCAGTGGCGTCGCGCCGCAACAGCCTCCAGTTGTGCCCGTGGCGGCCGCTTCGGTGGGATTTGGCGGAGGTGGTGGTGCTGGGTCGGAGGCGCCGGATACTCCGGGCGTTATTCCGGCGTCGGTGTTGATGCAGGTGGGCCGCGACAAGCGCGGCCTGCGCTACGGTCCGGAGGCCTACGCGCCATTGCTGGTCGTCGGCGTGCTCGGTCGACGCGGCCTCAGTCCGGGTTGGCTCAAGGGATGGGCCAGACGTCATGTGCTGGGCGAGGGCCGTGTCTTGGATGCAGACATCGTCGACGTTGACGCCGTCGCTGGCGTGTCTGCGCAGTCGGCGGGATCCGCCGCGCCGACGCGCACTACCGACCGCCACCACGAGGTGGACATGCGAGAAATGTCTGCGACGGGGCCCCCAGTGCGCATTGATCAACTATTTTGCCGTGGGAGACACGTTCTGGTGCTGTGTGCCGAAACGGTGGGCGATGTGAACTCTGAGCTTGAAGCGCACAATGACCTGGCGCGGCGCGCTGCGCAGGTCGCTGATCTGCGAAATATGCTCTTCATGTTCACTGTGTGCCACGAGCTTGTCATTGCTCGTGATGTCGACAGCGTATCGCGCGGCATACTCGACGTGAGCTGGCTGCGCCAGCTTCGGGTGCTCGACGTCACGCGCCGCGTTGCAGGCTCCTTCATCGTGTCTGTGCTGAATGAGGCTCTCGCACCGCACCCCGACGTCAAGATCACGGCGCTCGTCCCAGGCAAGGTGGTTCCGCGCCTTACAATCGCTGTCTCTCGCTCTGACCCGATTCCCGCGCGAGATCTTCTCTTGCTCGAGTCGGATGCGCGCGTGCTGCTTCCCGCATACGAGACACCGGCCCCGTTTAAGCCAAGTGGGTCCGTTGAAGCCACGGGTCCTTACAGCCTGTTCCAAGTCCCCCCGATTGGATCGGAAGCACGGCTTGTCCATGCACTCTCGATCGGGGGCTCCACTGCGTCAGACCGAGACCCCCTGGGCATTCGCTCCAACCGCGCATCCGCTGGTGGCGTCTCGCTTCTCGAATCATTCCTCGGCATTGATGCTGGCCTCCGGGTTGGGGATGCCAAGCTGACTTCGGAGATGCCTTTTCACGCCTCGCAACGAGACGTCCTCCCGGTTCTTTCGGTGGCCAAAAAGACATACTCTCCGCCGCACCCGGGATCAGAGCGCGGGAGCCGATTTTCGGCCAGTCCGCTGCCTGCCACGAAAGCATGGTGCCTCGTCGCGGATGCTCTTGCACGGCTATTTTTCGGTCCCGATGGCGCTGAAGGGAGTGACAAAGGTCTTGCCAACACTCACGCGCTAATCACTGAGCGCCTGAAGATATCCTCTGATCCCGATTACTCGCTCTCGCTGCAGCGGTGCAACGCAGCCCTCGCTCCGGCGCGCACCGCCATGACCACCGTTTTTCGCCAGATTCAACGCGAGCTTCCTAAATCTGGAAAGAAGTCGCATGCGCACACCCACAGTGCGACCTGTGTTTGTGTGAATGGGGCGAGGGACGCCTGGCGCACAGTCGAGCGGGAGTTTGCCATCGCCGGTGCCACGGGGCCGGCATTGACCAGCGCCAAGCAAAAGCTTTTCCGCGAGTGGCGAACTCAGTGGACAGAACCAGTAGTTCAGCTGGTGGATTTCCCCAGCCTGCCTGTGGATCCGGCTGAAACACCGAAAGGCAAAGGGCGAATCCCGTATGAAGACCGTATCCGTGGGCGTGCATTAAAGCGATGCTGCCCGTGCGGGACTCAGCGCGGCGACATTTCTGGCGATACGGAAGCTGCTGTGCGCACCGGTGCAATGCTTGCTTGCAAGTCGTGTACCGACGACGAATTCGTGTGGCTAACTGACGAAGAGAGGCAGCGTGGTTGGCACATCGCACTTACGCCGGTGACACGTGAGACCGTCGGCTTGCTTAGCGCGGATGGCTCTCCCGCCCTTTTTGACTCCCAGCTTGACTTTGAATGTGCTTTTGGGCACCGACAGGTCCTTCCTGGCCCCGGTGAGACCGGGGACCGCTCGACTCCGATGTTCCGGCCTTGCCCGTCCTGCGCGTCCCAGCCGGGGAAGATACAGGCGCAACTTCGCCGGTTGTTGCTATCTACGCCACCTCTGAGTAAGGGTCTTTTGCGTGCATTCCCCCGGATCCGCGTGTCCCGAGAGGGGGCATCCGGACATAGCACGTCTGTCAACACAGTGCGCCTCTCTGATGTCGTTACACTTCCACCCGGGCAACGTGTGGCGATTCAGCTCCCACTAACTCACGATCCTGCAGGGGCGTTTGGCGTTGCTCCAAACGTGGTTATTCGTCAGGACGACCTTGATGCTCGTGGTTTGAAAGTGACATTGCTAGGAGTGCTAGTGGAGGGGCCGTGGTAAATGGCGAACTTTCTTGAGCAGAATCGATGTGTTCCAGCCGCTTGGCTGGGACTGATTTGCCGCGGTTCCTGCCGCGACAGGTCCCAGCGAGTGCAGAGCGATTGCTGCTGCGCGGACCCACTGCAAGTAAGAAAACTACTTCCGCTCTGTTAAAAATGGCGAGTTTGTTTCTTGCGGCACTTAAATTGGATTTGTTTTTGTTCGGGTCGACCGATCTAGCAATCGGGTTTTGGCCAGAGTCCCTGACTTGGCTCGCAGTTCGTGATTGGTACTTCAAAAGATGTTCATTTCAGAACCCAGCACGTACATGTTCTGGGTCGGCCTTCGCAACTTGCATCGACAACGAAACGATCTTTGTCGGGCGACGAAGCGTGTGTGCGCGCTCAAAACGGAAGGTCATGCACAAAGCGGTGAAACATGTCTGCAGCAGACCGAGGGGTGAAATACGGAACCTCATGCCCTGCTTTTCTGACGATGATATTACACAGTTGTTCGTTATCAATGCACGTCGAGTATCCGGCCAACTGTTCCTCCTTTTGGCCAGGAACTTGGAATTTCCAGACTTTCTTAGGCGCCTCCCACCACGTCGTCGAGTGGTTGAACGTCTGGAGAACGAAATCTTCGACGCCAAAATGATCCACATTGTTATCAAACGAACCCGTGTAGAACCACAGCTTAACGCCGGCGGAGCGCAACTTGGCATAGAGATGTGCCACTGACTGTTGTCCGTCCGCCAACAGTGCGTTATAAACATCGATGTTGTAGAAGTACCAATTTGCGCTAGGCAGCGCATGTAGCCGTGCTTTCGTCTCTTTCGCGTTGAGGTACTTATCGAGGCCATAGTAAAGCGGAGCCATCGGATCGGAGGCAAAGGCGATGTCGTCCAAGTCAAAGTTGCCGCCCTTGAGCTCGATGTAGTTCGTGACAGCACTCGACGCGTTTTCCGCTGCCAGCCAATCCTCCGCCACGATCAGCGACGTCGCAACTTGCGCCAATTTGACGCAGTCACCATACTCGCGGCGGTTCAAAATCGCAGCGCCATAGGCGTATTTGCAGTGCGACGGGTTTTGCAGAAGCGGTTCGATCCAACCATCGCCAACCTGGACCCCCTTGACGTTGATTTTCGGCGAACCGCTCTGGGCGCCAGCGTTGTGTTGCACGATTGCCCATGCAATCTCAGCACAGTACTTGCCGAAATACGATTCGCCTGTAAGGACGAACGGGTTCGATCCGAGAGTCGAGAAATGCTGCGTGTCGAAAAACATCAAGAGAGCCGGGAGGAACTGCAGGGCTGCCTCCCTCGAGCTCTTCGGGTAAGCTGCGGATCCTGTCACGGAAAAACCAGTACCCACCGGTTGATCGACGTAGAGCATATGGGCGTCACGCGCCCAAGTTATGTCCCATGTAGACACTGAGCCGTCCGAGGAAATTCGCAGAGGACCGTTTTCCATGTACAATCCCAACAACGAGGACGCGCTTGGACCGCCGTTCAGCCACAGCGCCACGGGGGCCTGCTTCTCGTTGTTAAGAAGTTCTTGATTTTCAAAGAATTGATAGTACAAGTAGTTTCCACCAGTTGCATTCGACGTCAAATATCCTGCGTACTGCTTCAGAACAACATTGCCCGACAGCTCCACAGTTCCCACAAAGTCTGCATCCTTGGAACCCGCCACGTTTCCTGTCTTCGCAAACGGGGGAGATGGGCCAGGCTCACCTTCGAACCCAAGTCGGCGGGCTAACTGAACATGGCGATGACCAGGCGAAGCAGCGGTCGGCGGGACGATGAGCGATAGCAGGAAGAGGAACGCCCACATCGAACAAACTCTCACACGTCAACGAACTGAACGAACAGAAAACTGGCTGCGCTGGCACGGCGATTTGCGCGAGTGTACGATTTGTCGTGAAACTATTACAGTTATATAACAAAGCGCGAATGATGATAGACACACACACCCAATGCTACAACATACTCTTGACGACAGTAGACCTGAGCTCGGAGACAATTTGACCGCCCTCCATCTGCCCCTTTGGCGAGTTGGTCGGATCCAACTTTGCCCATTCCACAAGCCGCTCGTACGCGCGGCCATCCCGGCAGCCAATCGCGCTCCGAAGCTGAAAATCGTGGTGATCGAGGGCATCTACGAGAGGTACTGCGTGTGGGCGGACCGTTTCCAGGAGCAGACGGACACCCCCGCGAACCGCAGACGCGCCGCTGGCCGACAGTTCTCCGATCAAATCGCCCAGTTGCTGTTCGATGTGGTAAAGCGAGAACAGCGAGCAAAGACTGGCTAAGTGGTCCGCAACTTCCTTTGGCAGCTCACGTTGGGCTCGGTCAACGGCGCGTTGAAAGCTCTCGACAACGACGACCAAACAGTGGGCTTGGGACATGCGCATGAGTTCCACCTGAACTAAATTCATCGGATCGCTCGCGCCACCGCCCGAGAGCTTTTGCAATGACTCTGCCGTTGAAAGGGCCAAGGAACACGAGCGACGTTGCAGCAGTTGCAACTGCCACACACGATCATCAGCAGCAGCGCGGGCAGTCGTCGGCTCCGATCCGACCTCATTGGCACGGATTTCAGCGGTCATATACTGTGCCGTCAGGCCTCCGCCAGCCTTGCCCGCAATGAGCTTCAGCAGAAACTTGGCAGTTTGTTGTGTCAGCAGAAAATTGTCCCCCTCAGCTGTTTGTACTCCGACATAGTTCTCAAAGAGCGACCAAAACCCAGCGAAACGACTGTACCCGTGACCCCCGCAGCACTTTCGGCACTCCTCGATACCTGAGCCCGCGATCCACGTGACGAAAGCTTTCAACCCAGCCGAAGTAGCGTGTACTTCAGCGAGGGTCGACGTGTCGCCCTCGCCCTGGCGCAATCGAGATTGGAGGTCTTCATGCATTTGCTGCATCGCCTTCCCGACAAATGTGAGCGCGTAAACAGCTGAAAGAAGAGGCAGAAGCCTGTACTGCTGCATCGTGTAATCTAACACGGGGATCTCGCTGCTGGTACCTACTGCTGACGGGGCTGCGCTGTTGATCGCACCGTCGGAGCCGAATTGACGCCGGATGGCGCTGTACCGTGTGGCTATCGTCACCGCTTTCCCGAGCGTCCCGGCACCGCCCCTCACGATAAGCGCGCGCACCGCCAACATCCCGCCGAAAGCAAGCTTCTCGCCAGCGGGCGCACGCGTGAACTTCCCATCCCGATCAACTTGCGAGTTTTTCATCGCCATGTTGGTGCGGGGGATCCTCACACCCGAGAACTTCAAAAAGCCGTTATCGACGAGCTCGTAGCCCGTTGGCCCGATGCTCCCGATCTCAACTCCGGGGAGCGGGCGGTGCGTCTCGACGTCCCTGACTGGGACGACAAAAGGCGTAATACCATAGTCCGTGCCCGCAACCTTCAACCTCGCCATACAAATGACGTGAGTCGAGAGAACTCCCATGCACCCTGGCCACCACTTGGTCGAGGAGGCATCGGGTGAGTGCAGCTCAAACTCGTCCGTGTCCGGCAAGTAGCTGGCGGTCGTCTCGAGCCCTCTCACATTCGAGCCGTGCGCGAGCTCAGTTTGTGCATACGCGTAGATGTGTCCCAGCGTTAGCATCGGAAACAGGAACTCCGCTTGTTGCTCTTGCGTGAACTGCGAGCGCACGAAGGGGACGCACACGCCAAAGTGCAGGTCGGTGGGCAGCGTTGCGGGAATAGCGCTGTACAGTTCCGCCAGTTGGTCGACATCGTGGTCCTCGATGCCCAGCTCCTTGCGCAGCGAAAAGACCCTGGCAATCATCCGTGCACCCAAGCGCAGACGCGCCAGCTGTGGGGAGACGGAGGAGGCGCCTCCTCCACCCGCGTAGTCCAGCCCCGATCGAGTGAGCGGAGCGAACTCCGCGTCCTGGGCCACGGCCTCCGCCAGCCTCCGCCGGCGGGCCGTCCGCGCCGGGTCGCCCCCGTCGCGGAGCCACGTCGTCAGGGCCTCGCCGTGCTCCGGCACCCACGCGGCGCGCTCGTGCGCCAGGAGGTCGACCATGGGGGGCTTTGTTTTCTGCTCTCGTCGTTTGCGGACTGACCAAAAAAGAGAAAAACTTGACCAAAAAAAAAGGAAAAAGGGAAAACACAAAAACACAAAAAAAAAAAAAACTGGAGAAAAGAGAAAAGGGATTTTCGATCGACAAAAAAAACTTTCCTTTCTTTGGGTGGTCGAGAGAGCTGACGAGCGGCGTGTCTGGCGTTTTTGGCTGGCCCCTTCTCCTGCTTCGGTCTGTGCGGTTGCGCGTGTGTGTGGGCGGGCGTTTTTGTTGTGCGGGACACGGAGGGAAAGAAGGTGGGGGAAATTCAAACAGCTGGGTTTTGAGAATGCCTGGCCGGAAAAAGAAGCGGACGAGCGGCGAGCGCCTGCGCGATGAGGAGGAGGATGGGGTGCTGCTCTCATCGCAGGATGGCGAAGACCTGGAGCCCTCTCTCAAGCGTGCGCGCGGTTCCCGCGGCCTGAGCGCTGCTGGTACGATCTCGGACGAGGAGGACGAATTTTCTCTGGACGGGTTGGACTCAGAAAACCTCTCCGCCAGCCCTGATGCGGTTGCGGCGGACTTGGAGAACTTCATCGTCCCTGGCACAGACCTGCGCCGCGGCAGCATCGTGGCCATTCGAATGCACAACTTTATCACATACAATGGTTCGTCTCTGTGTAATTTTTCGTAGCTGTTTTTTGTTGCCGTTGTTGTTGTTGTTGTTGTTGTTGTTGTTGTTGTTGTTGTTGTTGTTGTTGTTGTGTAAGTTTTGTGGGGACTTCACTTTGGTTTGTACGTGTCTTCGGGACGTGTCCTGACTGCTTCTCCCTCCCCCTCGCCGCCTGCTGCAACAGACTGCGAAGTTTTTCCCGGACAAGGTATGAATGTGGTGATCGGCCCGAACGGCACCGGGAAATCGACCCTCGTATCTGCCATAGCGGTTGCGATGGGTGCAAGTCTCAAAGTCCTCGAGCGCGCCGATAGTTACGCTCAGCTCATTCTGCACGGCGAGACCGAAGGTTACGCCGAAGTGGAGCTGGCAGGCGGATACAATCCAGCAAAGCGCACCGGTGGTGTTTCGCAGGTACGATTCGCGCCCTTCTTCCCCCTAGATCTCCCTAGGTCTCTTGTGCTGCCGCCCAGAGTCTCTCTCTCCCTACTCTCTCTCCCTTCCCCACCCCTTTTCCCAAACCAACCACAGCGCGCCCAACTGACTTTATTTCTTGTTTTTCAAAACTCACACGCACCCACACACTCAGGCCCAACTTCGTGAAGAAAGAAACCTGGTTCTCCGTTGCAAAATGCAGTTGGCGGGTTCGCCGCAGTTTACCATGAATGGCAAGCTGACAACGAAGAAGAGAGTTTGCGAGGAAGTTGAAAGGCTGAACATTCACTTGGACAACCTGTGCCAGTTCTTGCCGCAGGAGCGTGTCTCTAAGTTTGCGCGGCTCTCGCCGGAAGACTTACTTGAAGAAACGGAGAAGGCTGCCGGTCCGAAAGATATGATCCAAGCGCACCATCAGCTCAAGGAGTTGCAGCGCGAGCACTCTCAGTTGCAGTCTGACGTCCGGCAGCTGCGCAGCCGAGTCCAAAGGTACGAGGACCAGCAGCGGCCCATGCAAGCCGACGTTACAAGGTGGAAACAGCGACAGGAGTTCCTCGATCGAATCACAATGCTCAAGCAGAAAAAGCCGTGGCTCGAGTTTGATGAGCAGCGGCAGATATGCATCGGGAAAAAGGAGGACGTCACCAGAGCGGAGGCTGAAATAGTTGAATTTCAGGCGGGTCCAGTCGAGGAGTTTGACAAAGAGAAGGATAACATCGCTCCCGCTCTTCGCCAGGTCGAGCTGGACCTAAATGCTATCCTACGCCGAAGGGACCAGCTTGCGAAAAAACACCGCGATAAGGCGGATCTTTATGACCAGGCCTCGGATGACGAAGGTGCACTTGCGAAGGAGATCGAAGCATTAACCCGACGCATCGACGAGCTTACGAGCAGCGTCAAGACTTTGCGAGCTAGGATAGCACGAAAAAGTAAGTCATTGGAGGAATTGCAGAGTCAGTCGGGCGAAAGTGCGGAGGCGCTCGCCGCACAAGTGTTGACGCTGCAGACGGACCAGAAAGCGGTCACGGCAGAAATTAACAACCGCAAAAGGGTGCACAAAGGTCTTGACCGGCAAATTGGGGCCAAGAAGGCGGAACTTCTGGCAACACACACGCAGTCCGAGCAGATGAAAGATCCGATGCATCAGAAGGTTGAGCACCTGAAGTCTCTCAACGGCAATCCGCAAATCCGCGACTGCCTACGTTTGTACGACTACATTGAAAAGCAACGGGCCAAGTTCCGTGGAGAGGTCTTTGGTCCGCTCTGTCTGGAAATCCACCCTTCGAGCGAGCTTGCCGCTGGACTCGTCGGCCACGCGATCCCACTTCGCACGAAATTGATGTTCTTGACCACAGATGACACTGACCGGAATCACCTGGCAAGGCAGATTCAGGAAGGAAACTTGC
>JACKZZ010002278.1_pt1 | contig 10875 bp, 9 predicted proteins | sample 8027871 | NCBI WGS metagenome assembly JACKZZ01 (sample SAMN15724774, study PRJNA655200) | protist metagenome | isolation source: fluorescence activated cell sorting (FACS) single amplified genomes of... | place: USA: West Boothbay Harbor, Gulf of Maine | collected 2000-07-19
TATTGATCTCAGGTATTAGACATACTAATTACTAATGGGATAGCTTGGTGGACGGTTACATAAATGAGAAGATAGGTAGATAGTAGAAGTTAATTTGAGTGTGATATTGATATAGAAGTTAATTAGTATTGCTGCATGTAGTTTGAATGATATCTGCTTAAGTTACAAGAATCTTTCTTAATTGGTCTTCTTTTTATCTTCGGTTTCATTTTCAATAATTGACAAACTAATCTTTATAATGCCTAGATAACTAATTAATTAATTGGCGAAACGTGATACGTACTAGGACTAGTTACGCACTATGCAATACTACTCCCGCCGCCGCATTAAACATCTACTACTTCCAGTGGTACTGGTACTATATACATACAAGTACTTAAAAAATACTACTATTGTCATCAAAAAAGGCCAAGGAGGATTTGAGGAGCAAGCTCTGCCTATTGGATACTTTCCGGTGTTACTATTAATACTATTCATTTCTATTAATAGTATACGAATAGATTACTATTAATAACTGCCACATTTCATTTCTTATATTTCAGTACTTGGAAAAATTAATGAATAATTCCCATTTATACTACTTAGTATTAATTCTTTTTTTTACTTCTGAAAAATACTTACAATAGATACTCTATAATTCTATAATTCTATTTTCAATTTTGTACAAATCTACTAAATGATGTTTCTAAGGATTTGGGACTAATTTATTACAGAATTCATACTCACATTAATGCCGTCTTTACACAAGACTAAAGAGTAATTATTACTTTGGTGTATAAAATTAAAATTCATAACTTAATATGCCAAATCGGTGATATCTACAATCGCATTTAAACATGACACATGAACTCATTTATGTGTGCTTTTTATTCTGCTTCACAACCCGTCAGTAATGATCATATTACAAAGACATATATTGATACCGAGAACAACATCATTTATTGTGTTTAGCTTCTTCCAGCTTTTTTACTTTATCGCAACAATCGTCCCAACTCTTACTCATATTAGCACATCGACTTTGCATGTGATTATTTTTAGCTAAACATTGCTGAATTTGGCACGCAATATTACGACAAGCCAATACACAAGGGTCGGCATTTGGCTTCTGATTTCTGCCAGCACCTTTGTATACAAAAGCACCTCCTGAACTCATATTTTATGATGGTGGGTTCGATTTTTTTCAATTCTCCCAAAAAACTCGCCAATAAAACTTTTCACATTCAATCACTAAATTAGTACAGAGTGATATCGTTCGCATATAACTTAACGTGTCATTGAATCAAATGGCGGATGGAAAGACCCCTATAGATATGTCGGATACTAGTGTGTGGAAAACACAGTTCTCTCAAGACGGTCACGAATATTATGTCAACAGAAGCACTGGGCAAAACTTCAAGCCGTCCCGAGCTGTGCTGAATAAATCGAAATCATTAGATACTATGCCTCAACATGCAGGTCATGGCCAATTACACACAGAAGAGCCTGAAAAGAGCCCACCCAAATATAATGGCACTTCATATATTCAGCAATATACAACAGACAAAGTTCCCTTTTACGTTGATATGACATCCGGTGTGTCCACATGGACTCTCCCTGAAGGTGCACCTGAAACTGCCGTTAAGTACATTACGCATCTTACTGACCAAGGAATCCCCTATTATGAAGACACAATGACCAAGACCACCAGTTGGACGCTTCCCGTAGAGAAGTTGTCAACTTCTGCTCGACGCAGTTCAATGGCTTTACGGAAAATGACGAGGAGACAAAGTAATGTGTTTATGGCCTCTGGCGGGGGAGCGGGGGAGCGGGAGACAGCTTTTGAGGCTCTACGTGATAAGGTGATAGATGATGACGACGATTATGGTGAGTATCGTGATCGAAGTCGAGTGGGTGGAGGTCTTCAAAACAGGGCTCCATTTTCCACTGCAACAACAACTTCCAGTGGTAGTAGCCGTATAGCAGGCGGGCCAGGAGGTCGGGGAGGGAAGAGAGGGGCCAACACATCAACAACTGCCCTGAAAACAAAGGGGAAAGAAGTAGGGTCGCAGGGGAAAGGAAAGGCGCCTATCAATCGAAGTATTACCACTGTTGTTAATAGTTCTTCTGGTAGGAGTCCTGGCAGCAGTAGTGGTAGTGGTGATGATCACAGTAGTAGTGACAGTGGTTGGGGGTCCTTTGGTAGCGATGGTGGACAGGCAATTTCAAAGAAACCTTTCTCTACTCCTACTCAGACGAAACAAACTAGTACTACACAAAGTCGTACAGTGTCTGATGTTACCAGTAATGGTAGTGGTGCTGATACGGGGAAAGAGAGAGAGGGGGGGGGTCCTGCCCAATGGAGCAATCCTTATAGTAAACCACTCGTGCAAATTGTGTTCGAGAAGTATGATAAGAACCATAGCGGATGCTTAGAGGTAACAGGCTATGGACACATATATGTATAATATATACCATACATACAACTACTTAGAGACTAACATTGCATTTCTATACAGGTGGAACAATTGCAGGAATTGTGCTATGATTTTGGCAGTTATTTGTCGACTCAAGAATTAATGGATACAATGCATGCACTGGATAGCAATCAGGATGGAGGCTTACAGATGGACGAGTTTGAGAGGTTTTGGAAGAGTGATGATAGATTTAGGTAGGTTGGTTGGGTTAGTTGGTGTGTATGTATACATGCCAGCAGCATATATGTTGTGGAGGTTTGGTGTATTTTTGTGTTTTACATTTATTTGATTCATTGTGATTTTCTAATATAAGTGCATTGCTGTGGTGTATGTTTACTAGTACTATCAAGACTGACGATTCGCATTCTAAACTACGTCAAGAAGCCGCCGCAGTATTTAAAAAATACGATCTTGATTTAAGTGGTGATATTAACCGGAACGAGTTTAGTCTATTACATAAAGAATTACAAAAAGAAAAATTAGTGAAACTTGATTTAGACGATTGTGTTAGGTAAGTGCGACAACTATTATTATCAGTATTGTACTATTACCACTATCATGGTCAAGCACCAACCTTTTTCTTGATTTTGTGGCTGGACATAAATCAAGACCATATATCCCTTTTTTAATATATAATTATGTAAATTATTTGTATACAGACAATTGGATGCTAATGGTGATGGTGTAATCCAGTTTAATGAGTTTATAACGTGGATCGAGAAGGGCCCATTATCTTTCACACTATTATCAACACCATCAGACCATGCGGACACTGGAGGATTACCATTAGGAGGGGCAGCAACACCAGAGGCAGCAGGAGGTTCCTCTAAAGCCTCACCAATTAAGCGGAGAAGTTCACTTTCAATGTTCTTTGGCTCTTTACTAGGGGGAGGAGATGACAATATAGCTGGTGGTACTACTACTCCCACTCCTGCTGCTGGTACTACGACAGACCAAAATACACAAGAAGGTGTAGGAGGGGGGTCATACCTCGAAAGGGTCGGTCAGTTTGACTTCCATGATGATGAATCTGATGGTATGTCATCAAATACAGGAGTGAGTAGTAGTATAATGACACACACATCATTGCATTCTACTATATCTGGACATACAACGCCTAGTATGGTTCAAACAGGAGATCCAAGTGTCATAGCCGATACTGACAAGGTAGAGACAAAGAGTACACCGGAGAAAGGAGAGAAAGGTACCAAAGAGGAAAAGGAAAAGAAGAAAACTAAAGTACAAAAAAGGAATACTACTGTGTACATCCTGAAACCACTTGGTATTACCATGGGTGAAAACGAAGAAGATGAAGAGCAAGGAGTCCATGTAGCAAGTTGTGCACCGGGTGGGAATGCTGATTTGACAGGTGTTATTACAGCCGGGATGATATTGTTAGAAGCATGTGGAGAAAATGTCCGATACATGGATTTTGATGATATAATGGATATCTTAAGAGGAGCCCCAGCGGATGAGGAATTGAAGATGATATTTGCTCCTGCTGAAGGAGATGAATGGGAAGAAGTAGAAGTAGAATCAGAAGAAGACAGTGCGGAAGAAGAAGAAAATAGTAGCAGTTTGGAAGCTCAGCAGTATAAAGGGCGTGATGATAATGACGTTAAAGAAGGTGATAGCAATAGTGATAATTATACTGAGTCGAAACAAATTGAGGTAGAACGAAGAGGTAGCGGTTATGATAAAGTTAGATTAAGTCCAGGTCTTATTGATTCGGCATTAGTAACACCATGTGAGTCATCGTCTCCTACCCTACGAGGTCAAGTACAAGAGACAGAGATCGAAGATGAAGGTCATATTGATGATAATAGTGATAAAGAGTATCAGCATTCTGCCTCTGCTTCTGTTACTGCTTCTACTGAAAAGGAGACGAATATGGCGCAGCAACACCCAGAAGCCGCAGATACCGCCACTATCTCTACTACACACACTCATCATACCAAAAGTCGTGATAATAGTCATCATTCTCTTTCACATCACTCTGTAAGCACCTTTGGTGGTACCAGTGAGAGTCATGATAGTGCAGTTGATGATGCTGATAGTGGTTGTAATTGGGGAAGAATTGAATCACAAGATATACACAATGACCATGACGATCATGAACACACAGATACACACACACCACAATCACGAGTTGATGGTACCAGTGAGAATCGTATTGCTGACAAAGGAGTCGTGGCATTACCTGGACATTTACTCAGTGACAACAATGACAGTGATAATGCTCTTCCTACTACTTTTACTAGTTTGACTGAAGGAGAAGGCGGGCCAGGGAAAGATATTTCAGTGTTAGATAATGGACTCATTGCCAGTCGACCCGCCGGCCCACCCCGTCGACTCGCACGAACACATCACACCACACACACATTGCATCGCGGGAAAACCGCTCCTATGCCCACTACCAAGAATGTATCATCCATCAAGTCGACTACTGCTGCTGCCGAGCAACAGCAAAATAAAGAGACAAATAAAGCTCACAAACCCTCTGCCTTGGATGAGCAACTGGCAGCTCTCAGAAAAATGAAGCAAGCTACTGCTACTAGTGGTGGTGATGGTAGTGCACAATCATCATCTCACGAGAGGGATAGGGGCGGTGGTTCCGTTTCTGATATTTCTCGCCATAGTGAAATCACTGCGACTACCACTATTACTGCTACTGGTGGTAGTATACTCACACACCACACACACCACACAAGTGAACGTGGAGGTAGTGGTGTACGATCTATTGGAGGAGCTAGTGTGGGTAGTGGTAACAGTAGTCGTATGGGGGGTAGTATTGATGGCAGTATTGGGGGTAGTGCGACTTCTCCATCCAGTCCAAAGTTAATGTCTCGTAGACCAAAAAAAGATAGAACAAGAAGACGTGATGAGAGAGGCAAAGATGAAGAGAGAGGAGAAAGAGTTGTATCATCATCATCACCACATACACAGATACGTATTGTACAAATGTATGGAGCACATACACAGACCGATGAGACAGTGTGTGTAGATGCGTACGCTCAATCAGACGACAGTAGTTATGTGTCGATGGAATATATTGATACTTATGAAAAGTTACAACAAGAGCGAGAAAAAATCATGTATATGAGAGAGAGATTAAAAGAAGAGACTGAGGAGAGAGCCATGATGATTCTACAACAAGAAGAAGAGAGTCTGCAATCCATAGATAATTACCAAAAAGAGAGCCTAGCCAAGATAAAAACAAAGGAGGAAGAGAGTATCAATCGACTCCAAAAAGAAGAGAAAGTATTACATGAGAAGGTACTTGAAGTTGAACAGATTGTCATAACTGAAAGAAGTGAAATCGATAGACAATGGAGTGAATTACAAGTCCATCAGAAAGAAAGTGAAAATGACATTAAGTTAAGAACAACAGAGTTATTGCAGGTGATGCATGTGGTGAGGGCGCATAGCGATAAACTGAACCATGATAAGAGAAATATAGCCAAGCAGAGACTTCATTTAGATATGGCGTTACATGATCTACAAAGATATTGTGGGACTGATATGAATACTGGTATTGGTGGGAAGACTGGTACACCTTCTTTGTACTCACCTTTTACTACCAAGACTGATTCTTCTCATGCCGCTTCTTCTCACGGTTATGGTAGTCATGGTTTTCGAAGAGGAAGAAGTAAAAGTAGAGAAAGAATAAGTGTCGGTAGTTGGACTGGGGGGGTTGGGCGAAGTACCACACCTGAAAGAGGTATGCATATATCCAACAAAGTTAGACAACAACAGAGAGATAGACAATGGGCGAGTACATCCCATTCTGCACACCATATACACACGCGAAGTGAAAGCAGAGGAAGTAGTGGTCGGGGAGGAGGAAGATGGGGCTCACCTACTTATGCTTCTAGTAACCGATCAGGATGGTTAAATAGCGATAAAGGACACTAGCAAACAAGAATACTTCTATGTACTACTTCAAGAAATAAATATATTAATATTATTCTATACAATTTCTGAACTATCTATCTACTAGCTTCCAAAGTACATATGTATGAATAAGTACAACATGTACGAAGTCTTCAGTATGTATAAGCATTATCAGTCATAAGTTACTACTATGGTTCATGGTTCAGTTTTTATTATGGTTGCTGCTGCTGCTTGCTTCTTACTCTTAACAACGCGCCACGCTACTATATCGTCACCCGGTATACAAGAAGATAGAATACGACTAGTACAGGTAATACAAGGTACTTAAGTTAAGCACTTCAAGTATACCAAATATCAACCACAAACAATACTTGTATTTAGTAACAGTTGCAGTTGAAATAGAAGAAATTTGTGGAGTAAATAATGTTTTAATTTAATTAATTAAAAAGAAGTGATAGATATATCGACACTTTCATAGCCCGAATTCAATCCGTCTGATCCCCTACTCTCTGTAGAGTTCCTACACACTTGAGAGACCGAAGCTTCCTTCTCCGCACTGCTACTTCTACTATTTCTCCGTTCAGTTCTTCTCCTTTTGTTTCCTTTGTGTGCAACCACCCCCGCCGCGAAAGCTGCTGCTGCTCTGTTTTGTGATAAAGTTTTACGTAAACACCACAGTTTTATGCAAGTGATCCCAATACATAATGGGATTCCCACTATCATCAGATAATACACAAAATCATAAAACCCAAAAGATTTTCCGCCGTGGTCATCATCGTCAAAGTATACAATCTCCCCTTTAGTACCATTCACAGTAGGATTCGCTATAGTAAATGAAATCTCTCCATCTGCATGCTCAGTCGAACCAAAGTTACTGATTACCGTCCAATATTCCATATCCACCAAGTATCCTCTTGCGTTAGCATTTCTTGTACAGCAGCCGTTACAATCATTATCAGAGCATGTATCTGCTATAATGGCTGTGATGTTCACATGTCCTTTATGAAGTGTGATATTTCGATTGGCGTATTTTTCATGGAAGTAAAGTCCATTTGGATCGGAAGCATCAAAGAAAGCGACGAGGTTATGTGTTTTTACATATTCAAATGATTGATGACCCTATATTGATAATTATAATTATATGGATATTACAAATGATAAGAAAGAGAAGAAAATAACGATTAAGATGGAGCAATTAGGAATTTGGAACTGGTTTATTGTCCCAAATCTACTTACAATCGCTGCAAAATCACCCGAATAGTCACAAGCAGAGTAAGAATCACACTCTTCAGTATCAGCAATAGGATCGTAGTTTTCATTATCTGGGCAACATTCTGCATATGATGTGTAGTATGTGAATCGGCCGATACCAGAGAAAGCGGGCACTTCTTCGGAAAGAAAAAGGAGGCAAATAGCAAATACAACAAATGCAAATCCGGTCATTATAACAGATTGATGTGCGAGGTGTGCAAGGAGATAGAAACTTCAACTGTTTAGGCTACACTAAACAGATTGCAAAAAACTGAAAAAAGCATCTGCACGAAATTTCACAGAAATGAAAAGTTGACCCACCGTAATTTATTTATTCAGAACAACACCAGTACCACTTAATATCGTCACTTCTATGAATCAAATTTGAGAAATGATAGATGTCAACGGAGTATACAGGTAATTACGGTCTTCAGTTAATTACCATGATAATTGGTATGCACTAATTCGATGGAAATTTACACAGAGCTGCCGAAGTGGGATTCGCGACGATGTCCAGCATCCTATGTAACTTTCCTTTTTGGATCACAGCGAAGCGAATGGGTGCTGGCTTGAAACCACTTCCATCTTCGATTCGATCAATATATAAAGTACATTGTCGTTTTTGTCTGTTACATGTCTATTTGTTATGATGATTATTTTGTTTTCTTTTTATAGGGAAGTGGAGCATTATGGTTATCGCTAGGCCCTACTACTATGTTAGAAGATGGCGTATATGCTTTCTTGAACACGCAGACTTCTGGCGATTATGACGTGTCTGAAAAGGGGACATCGTGGTGTTCAGTTCTAAGTGCAGTAACAGCAGGTGTGTCAGACACAGAAAGAGTAAGACCTACTCAGAAGCACATTTATTTTCTTTACCATATATCATAACCCTTTAACCTACGTACATATCTATATATATACTTATGATTTACATACATTCTTACTTACTCCAACCTAGGGTCAATCGCAGCAATCCTTGTGACTTCTCCAGTAGAGTTTCTAATAACACGGTCACACAAATTAAACACCACATTGACCTCTGCTGCAAAGTTATTGTGTACACACAACTACAGCAAGCAACAACCATTCCAACACCTACACAAAAATGGAATCTTTTTTCCTCTTGGTTTAGTTCTTCCCCCTGGAACACTGGCCATGTGTTTACGTGAGTCTATTTTTGTCTATTTTCTGTTCAACATCCGTCCACTGCTTGTAGAAGTGAGATCTTCTCACACATTTATCACCAAAGAAACATCTACTGGTTGTAAAAATATGTCTGACGCTACACCAGATGTTTGTGTGGGAGTAGCTACAGCACTCATTGCAGCCCCCGTCTCTCATCCCGCAGCTAGATTTGCAGCATATGCACAAGGTACTATAAAGATAAACTTATACATGTGCTATATACACGTTTTATTGATATTATGTTAATGTTTGATGTGCTGATGCAATACCTTTGTACTGTACTTATTATAGGTCACTCGGCTAGCTTTAGAGACTTCCTCCATGAGTGGCAATGCAAGGTGAATGAGGTGACGATGGCAACATCCAGCAACACAATAATAGCACCCGCCACAAGAGTAGTGTATGGCGTAAAATGGCTTTTCAGAGGTTTGTTACCACGCACTCTATCCATGGCAGGTACTTTCACTGTCTTTCCAGCTGTATTGCTGTTTATATCTCATTTAGCCTCTGGCTAGCCAATTTTACTTCGTATATTCTACTCCGTCAAAGTAGTACAAGTGAATAGGAGTGAGTAGCAGTGAGTAGCAGTGAGAGACCAAAATACTTCCAGCTACTACTTGAAGATTTGGAAGAAGTCATTAATCATTTCATGAAGCGGTCATGCAAAGGAAAAATAAACGGCCAACAAATTACATCTTATTTCGGAGACAAATATTATATTACCACAGTAGTATATTACCTGATTTATTCGTCATTATTTATATTAGCTAGCTCAAAGTATTGTTTTACTAGAAGTACGTATTTAAAAAATATTATAAATAATTCAACATAAGCAAGAAGTAGGACTCAAGTACAAGCCTAAGCATATTATTACGATTATTATAACAACGGTAATAAAATTTACACCGTCTCCTACCAACCTGCAGCACTTCGAAGACATACAAAGTACATACTCCATACCCTTACTTTATCTTTTAGTAAATTACAATTCTTCCTTCTCATATATACTTCGAAGTAGCTAGATAAGGGCATATCCGCATATCGCGTATCTCTGTTTACTTAGAGAACCTACTTGGATGGAAAGCTTCATACACATAAGGAGAAGGTAAATCTTCGCCTCTAATCATGTCAGCAATATTCCGACCAGCTAGAAAAGCAATAGGCATACCATGTCCAGTGTATCCAGCTAATATGAACTCATTTGGCCTTGTGTGTTTTGGCAGTGGACCGACGAGTGGACATCGATCGGGAGTGAAAGCAAGGATACCTATCCATTCACTCTCCACTTCGAATGTACTGTTAAAAGACAATGTAGGATCATTTTTAGCATCGCCTTCATTGCACGTATCATGCGCTCCTGCTGCTGCTGCTATAGCTGGACCAAAATGCTTGGGTATATATGCATGCATCGCAGCACGGACAACAGGATCAAGAGTGGTGGGATCATCGCTGTTATATTCTTGAGACTCCACCAAATTACGCATACCGCCTATAATATTTCAATCATGAGTGGGTGGGTAAACAAACAAAGCAACTCACCTAATATTATGCGTCCATCGGGTCTTTGCATAAAATACTCGTATCCACAATTAGCACCCATAGCAAACTCCCATATAGGAGGAAGAGGCTTGCTGATGATCACCTAGTCACCAAACAACCAGCACATATGAATAAATACGATAATAGAAATGAAATATAAGCACCTGGCATACATACATTCATACATACATACACATACATACATACACATACATACATACATACATACATACATACACATACATACATGCATATGATTATTCATGCATACAAACATACCTGATTGCGTACGGGTACAATCAAATCTTTTAATTCCGGTATGAGATTTCTAGTCCAAGCATTAGTAGCATACACCACCTTACGGCACTTAACTTGAACCCCACTACTTGTATGTACACTGATATACTCCTCCTCCCCCTCCGCAGGAGTAGCAGTGGCAGTAGTCGTGGTGTGGTTCACAACAGACACCACCTCCGTGTTAGTTTGGATATTTACTAATCCACTCTCGACACACTTCTCCGCTAATCCAAACACCACCTTCGCCGCCCAC
>JACKZZ010022886.1_pt1 | contig 10869 bp, 10 predicted proteins | sample 8027871 | NCBI WGS metagenome assembly JACKZZ01 (sample SAMN15724774, study PRJNA655200) | protist metagenome | isolation source: fluorescence activated cell sorting (FACS) single amplified genomes of... | place: USA: West Boothbay Harbor, Gulf of Maine | collected 2000-07-19
AGACGCACTCGCGTGGCTTCGGTCTGGGCAGTTTTGGAATCATCGCAAGTGGCGAAATGAAATTGCCGCTACCACACAGGCGGCTGCGGAGAATGGCGGTTATTGTCTGTATCAAAAACCCTTCGTTCATCTCAAAGCGAAGCGCGAAGCGATGCTGTTTGGCACATCGATTCATGATCACAAGGAGGTCGGGAAGAAAATGAAAAAACCAAAACGCACTTGGACAGGCGACAATCCGGTGGTCGAATGGCAAGAGTTGAACCTTGTTACGGACTGCATTTGGAAGCATGATGAGTCGAGGGATGGGGCACTCGGTGTCGTGAATGCGGGCAATCGTTTCAGTCCCGGTGGGGGGTTCGCTACTGGAGGCCGGCATGCGTTGGAGGAGGCGTTGTGTGTGCAGTCGACGCTTTACTCCGGCCTGGTCCGAGCGCACCAGATCTTGGACAAAGAATTCCAGCAATCCGCGCTCGGACACTTTCAAGTGATTTGCACGCCGGATGTTCAGTTTTTTCGGTCTGGGCCCCACTACATGTTCGCATTGGAACCGAGGACTGCAACAGTTTTCACGTTGGCCATGTACAACCGCAATCGCTTCGTGAACGGGCAGCCGCGCGATGTGCCGGAGAATTACAATGAGTATATGAAAGGCGTCAAGAAGAAATTCTGGACTCTCTTCCAAGCAGTTGAGGACAGCGAAAGTGTGCAGACCTTGGTAATGTGCGATATCGGGTGCGGAGTGTACGAAAATTCTCCGGGCTGCGTTGGGGATTGCCTCGGGCACGTGATTGCAAGTTTTCCGTTCAATCGGATACAAAAGATTCTTCTCACCGGCGACAAAAAGTTTTTCAATGCCGTCTGTAAGCATGCTCAGCATGGCTGACGTGTGCGAATTGATTGTATAGCAAAACCTCTTACGAAGGCTGTTGATATGACCAGCATTACCAGCAGCTTCCACGAAACTCATTATGACTTCCACTTCCCTTTCCATCACTTTCACTGCCATCAATATAATTATTCGTGAAGTTGATGGAGTTACTTGTTGATACTCAGCAAAAGATTGCGTTGAAACCCACTCGTAAAAATCGTGTAGGATATAGTTATAGAATCAATTTATTTACTGCTTTATCACTTCTGAGCACTCACCTTGATTTGCAATAGCGTCCTTGGACCCATGCAAATGATATTTAGAACAAGATTGTCGCTCTTAACAGACTTGAAATCTGAACGCTGATGCTGTTTCCGCCAGACCAAGATGCCGCGTTGTTAGAAAGAGGCAAATATGAATGCGCGTGGAATCAACGAAGATAAGTTATTTGAAAAATATTAATATCATATTTGGATCAACCTTGGTGTTCAGTTCCACCCCGCGAAGTGCAAATAAACCGCGAGGCACGATCACAGAATTTTTGAAATGCAGCGCATGAACGATCACGATCGGCTTTTGAAATGCTCAGTACAGAAGGTTGAGATGAAAAAAATTATCGACGCCCACTTGAACCGCACCCAAACGGCAGAAGTGACACTTTACTTTTCGCGGACAGGAAGCTCAGTATAGTACCTTTCTGTAGCGAAGCAAGAAGTGCGCTAAAAAAAATTGCTTGATATTCACTAGTATCGTCATTACTTTCTTTTCAGCGGAGCACAAGCGACATTCAAATTTTAGATAGAACTTCATTGGTTTTTTAAGTGGATAGGACGTGCAATCGAGTGTAGGCTTCCATTAAGATAGAAATTTTCAGCCAAAAAAGAGTTATTTAGTGTGGAAGACGAAGTAGACATGTCACGCTCCGTATCTCGTTCCCGTTCTGCGTCGGGTCGTCGCGACAAGAAGGCGGACCGCGACCGTTCCCGTAGCCGCAAGAGCAGCCGCAGCCCGTCGCCGCGGAAGAAGGAGGAGTCCAGAGGCAAGAAGGACCGCCGCCGGTCGGAATCGCGCCGCCCGCGGAAGGAGAACCGTCGTCGCAGCCGCGACTCCCGGGGCCGCGGGGGCGATGCGGGCCGGGAGCGCCGGAACCGGGGCGACGGCTTGTCGGTTTTGATTCGCGGATTGCCAGACTCCACGGATAAGGTACCTATTGATACGAACAAGTAACTGGTTGTCAATTCGTTTCGACTGAAATGGGCATGTACTCTAAAAAGTATTTGTAAGTCGGTTCGTGCTAGTACCGGGACACGAGGAAACGGAATGAGAAGAAATCACCTATATCCAAAAATGAAAAACCACAGCACGAGCTGCAGGATCTGATCGAGAAGGAAGTCGGCGAGGTGCGGGATGTGTACATTCCAAAGGACTACTACACGGGGAGACAGAAGAGTTTCGCGTTCGTGGAGTTCACCGAGGGTCGGCTATCAAAATGAAAAATCCCCCCACCCCATATCAAAACGGAAATTTGTGATGCTGATTTGGGGCCACAAATCAGCTTTGTATTGCAGAGAGGCATTGCGGCCAGATCCCCAGGCTAGGTAGAGGCGCATGCGTCTAGTTGTTCAGCATGGCAAACGACTGCCCTTGCTTTAGGCCCAACAGCATGACAAATCGCTTCCATAATGGGGCGGAAGCTTCTGCCCTTGTCTTCTTGCAAGACACATGTGATTTGTGACCTCAAATCCGCAACACAAATTTTGGGAAACATGCCTTTTCAATATGGGGAGGGGGGATTTTTCCTCTGAATATCGGCACGTCCAGAAGGCCATCCGGGAACTGGACGACACGAGCTTCATGAAGGCACGAATTTCCGTTCAGGAGGCGAAAAACGGTCGGCGCAGCCCCGGCACCATGCGCGGCCGTGGTGGTCCGTCGTCGCGCCGATAGGGCGGTGTAGGAATCTGTTTGGAGACGGGTGGGTCGACGTCGAGATGAGGAGAGGAACAAGAACAAAAGAACAACTACTCCCAGGACGAAAAAAATGAAACGATCTTGGTATTTCAGCAACTATTACTTCTATTACTTCCGCTATCTAGTATCAACGAGATCAGTGCTGTTTTGAGGACCTCTAGCGATTTGTTTTAGAAACAGAACTTTATTGCGAAAGTATTCAGACATAACCGATTGGAATTGGGTGACGTAAGTACGGATTATCAGAGGCAAATCTTGAAAATTTCAAAACCTCGGATGTTCACCGCAGTGCTTTGGTTGAGAAAGGCGAAGTACTTTGCTCAATTGCCAGAAGATGACGATGCGGACCTAGTTTTTTCGTTGAGGAAAATAGCAAACCACAAACTTTTCTATGCGATTGACAAGCGATTTTAATCTGACGAACCTGTCGCATGCATTTTTCATTTTCTGTGTAAAAGACGAAAATTTGAAATGGAAAATTCTGCCAATGCGCGACAAGACGCTTGGAAAAGAATGGACATTTGTTCCGCTCTCTGCAGAGCTTGCGAGACATTTAGAACGTGGAAGGGTGCCTATACGACCCCTAAGCTCGTCCGCGAGAGAGTGAGGCCAGGTTTTTGGCAGGACGACTCTGAGGACCATTTTCTTCTTCAGTTTTGTTGTTTTTACCGTTGTTTTCTACCTTTTGCGTGTGGTTGTTGAGCTGATACTATCACCAAGAGGCGTTTATTTTCTCATTGATTTTGATTCGTCATACATACCGCCGAATTCTTTTCACAACTCTAGAAAAAGGCTCGGGTACCGCTGATTCTTTCCGCAAGTCACCGGTTTGTTGAGGCCAAGCCGAGCGCCTCTCGCCACTGCGGCGCGCCTCCGGTCCTCAAGGGACGCGAGCGGAGAGGAAGGAGGGACGACGAGAAGCTGCGGCTAGAGAAGTGGCGGTTTTTTTTGAGAAACACCGCAATTAAACCAAGCCCAGACCGTCGCAAAGATGAAATTCCGTCGTCCCGCTACCCCGTCAGCGGCACTGCTGCTGCTCACGGCAAACGCCTCTGCGATAAAAATCGCGAAACAGAAGGAATTTTTGTCCTCCACCGTGAGCACGTACGGTCCGGCGCACTGCGTGTCCGTGAGTCGCAATCCGCAGTCGGGCACTTGTGTGCTGGCGACGCACTGTCCGGAGAACGTCAGCTTGGACAGCGTGGAGTTTGCGTTTACGTGTAAGAAGCCCGGTTTGCTGCAGAAGCACAGCTTTGGTAAGGGTGGTTTCGACTCCGTCGAGGAGTTTGACACCTCCGTGGCCTGCGACGTCTGCGGTCTGCCCCCAGAGCTCAACGCTAGTTTGAAAAAACTGTCGGCAGTTGCAGTAAAGCCGAATGTGCAGGAGAAGGGGACGAGGGGCCCTGAAGGAGCTGCTGCTCGTACCTCAGCGAAGGGAGCTGCGGCGGAGGTTCGCCAGGTGAGTTGTGAATTGCGAGATCGTGTTTGTTCAAACCGGATAGGAGTGTCAATCTATCAGGGCTACTAAGTAGCCAGAAATGTATAATTACAAACACCCAATCATTCACTTCGAATTGATACCCGCTAAGAGGATAAAAGTACTTCGCATATTTTCAGGCCGCCCCTGGAGCTGCTGCAGATCCGCAACTTGTATTGGTCAAGCAGAGCAAGGCGGAGCCCGCAGGCACAACTACGCAAGAGCTTCCGAAAGCGAGCGCCCTTTTGCCCGCACAACCTGCTATTCCAGCGCACTTCGCACAGACCGCGAACTTGCCAGACAACGATGAACGAGGGCTCGACCTGGTCAGCCTCGATAGAGACGACGAGAGAGTATTATAGGCTGATTTGGACTTCTTGGGAAGGCGAATGCGGTTCCGTTTCCGTTTGTTCATGATCGAATTGCAATTTTTCTATGCATAGAAGTTAGTGCTGTAGGTCATCTTCAGCGGCAATCTCAACTATACGCAGGTTTCCTTCGGCCCCGGTAACTGTATCTCAACTTGGTTGATGAAGGACGCAACGGCCGGAAGTGCGGCTGGGTCGGCAGAAACTGTCGCAACGACGGTATAGTAGTTCTTGACGGCTTGTTGCTTTTTCCCTGACGCTACGACTTTTTCCGTACTACACGGGGGGAACATAGCACGACCAGGAGTACTAGATTGAAAGAAGTGACATTCATTTCCAAAATTATCAGGATGGCGGCGAAGCTGCCCTCGTTCCGGACGGAGAGAAAGGGGTCTGCGTCATGAAAACGAATTGTGCCGCGGTCGACCCCGCTGCGTTCGAAGCCTACCCGGTCGGCGTGATCGCCACCGATAAGACCGGCACCCCGGTGCGGCACCTGTTTGGGCCGAACAGCTTTGACAAGATCGAGGAATTTAACACGCTAATTCGGGCCTCCGCCTGTTTTGGGCTGGACGAAACTAGCGAAGCCGTCACGCTGGAGGGAGAAGTCAAGGTTCTGTCGAAGCAATTGGCAGACCTGAAGACACAGGTGGGCTCGCTGGGAACCGCGGTAAGCAAGTATGTCGGAAAGTTTTTTTTTCGGGAAATTGTGCCACCGTCGCGTAGTTCTGTTCTTCCCAAGGAAAAAAATATTATGCAGAAATTTCAAATTCGTAAACTACACAGCAAGCGGCGACCACTGCCCAACTCATTGCGGAAGACAAGGAAATCAAACTAGTCGAAGGCAGCCGAAGAAACGAGCAGAAAGAAGTCGACAGCATGCGACGGGAGGAGGACAGCAGGGCAGAGGAGGAACAAGAACAGGACGAAGAGGTATGGTGATAGGGTTTTAGGAGTTTGAAAATGTTGATCTGTTTTCATCTGTGTAGCTCGCGTTTGAATGAGAAAATTCCTAAGAATGGCTGATGGCGCGCACCTTTCTGAAACAGGAACAAGCACGGTACGAGCAGCAGAGGCAAGCGGAGGAAGAGGACCGTGAGCGGCGCATGGATGACCAGCAGGATGACGACAACAGCTTGCCGGCCGACTGGCAGCCCTTACAACAGTAACTCTCTCCTCACAGTACAAGGTCACCATGGGAGCTTGTTGGCGAGAGCATTATGCCACTATATCCACTAGCAGCTTCAAAAAACTAAAACTCGAGTTTCGTGTAGAATAGTTTCAGTCTTTTTTCCGTCTTGATTGAAGTCATTCGAGTTTCACCCACGACGAAGTAGTCGAGCGCTCATCTCTTAGCGGTATCCTGGTCCCCTCAGGGGCGGGAAGACGCATTGACCACTTTTCTTTTCTCTTTCGGTGTTCAGTGGCACCGCTTCTCAGATCCTAACGAAAAACCCCGATCGATGATCTGACACCGAAGAAGCAGAAACTTCTTTCATGTCTTGTCGCTGTCTGTTTGGAGCAACTTCCCAATGTCATCGAGTTACATCGTATCAATCTATTTGCGTGGCTCCGTGTTGCATCGCAGAAGGATAAGGAAAATCAAATACACAAAAACCGTTCTCGCGGCCCTCTACAACACGTACTTCTAACCATACTTACATTGACATCCCGTTTTTAACATCAAGTGAAGTGGAGGTACCGGAAATAATGACCGCCTGCGTACGACAAGCAGCAATGCTGTTCACAGGCACCCTTTCTGGCTGCTGGTGCCCGGGGCTTTCGCCCCATTAGGTAGCGCCGTCCTTAGCTGCCGGAGCGGTTGTGTCGGAGTTTGTGCGGTTTGGAACAAACTGAAACGTCTGGGATAGAGACTTTCTCCTTTCACATCCAGGGAACAAACGTCGTCAAAATGCATTACGTACAGCCATACATGGACAAGGCGTCCACGGACCTGCAGTCCATCGTGGATTCGCTGCAGGTGTCCGAAGCGCACTTTTTCGATGAAGACAGGTACAATGAGGCGGACATCAAGAAAGTCCTGGATCTTGGGGACCAGGACTCGGAGAAGAAAATCGTCGCGATGAAACAGGTAAAGGAGGCGATCTTGCAGCATTTTACTGCATTGCAATGCAGGTTTGACCCTGGTGTCACATATTTATTGTTCGCTTTCATGTTATCATCTCACGTTTTAACCCTGCGCTGCCAAATCTCTCACTCTCCACTTCATTATCCGCCAGGTTCTTGCAGCTGTTTCCTACGGTCGCGATTGCGGCGACCTGTTTCCGCACGTGGTAAAGAATGTGGCTACGCAATCACTGGAGCTGAAGAAGCTAACGTACATCTACCTGGTGCAGTACGCGGATTGCAAACCCGAGCTAGCACTCTTATCCATCAACAGTTTTCAGAAGGACCTGACCGACCGAAGCCAACTCATACGGGCGTCAGCTCTGCGGGCCTTGTCGTCGGTAGGAATTCATCCGATTGAAATCTGTTTTTCGATCAGCAGTTCGATTAGAATATCAGTCTCTCTAATGTTGACGCGTTCTTTGTGCGACGCATGCCTCACAGACGGACTTTTTGCTCTTTCCAGGTCCGAACGATGGAGATAATCCAAATCGTGGTAAAATCCATAAGAACTGCGCTCGCCGACAGCAGTGCGTACGTGCGGAAGACGGCAACGGCCTGCATCGTCCGCGTCTACGAAGTGGATCGGGATCTCTACATCCCATTACGAGACCTCGCCGTCAAGCTGCTGCAGGATCGCAATACAAGTGTCGTCGCGTCCGCAATCACGACCTTCCACTACCTTTGCGTGGCCCGGAGACCAACGGTATACTTACACGTGTTAAAATTTGGAAATTCGACGACTCGCATGTAATCTGCACATAGAATGAAATTGAGCAAGTCGAAGTGTGGCGAGTTGTAATATGTCTTTCATTTGTTCACCTTCAGGCTGAGTCCGAAGGCACGACGCTGGCTCTGCTGCACCCCTATTTCCGCAGGCTTTTGCCACTCGCCGCGAGTATGGATCAGTGGGCACAGTCTTACTTTACGGACATTATGCTGCGTTACGCCAAGCTCTTTCTCTTCAAACCAGCGGAAGAGGAGTCGGAAGGTAAGTAAGAACATAAGGTTCTGGGTTTCGTTTTGCGAAGAGTTTATTGCTGCTTCTGTTTTCAGGCCGCTGTAATTGACCACATTCAGAAACCTCTACGAATGAAAATTTGCTCCCACAGCCCCTCCAGTTTCCGCGGACTTTGAAAGTCTAATCCAGTGCTTCCGCAGTCTTCTACGCGCACAGTCGACCAGCGTTGTTCTCAGTGCCGGCGCTGCGCTGTGCTACTTGAGCCGCGGGGAGGACGATGTGAAGGCGGTAATTCCCGCTCTTCTTCGGAGTGTCCGAATAGGCTCGTGGGACAGCATGGCGGTGCTGTTTAGCGGCTTCTTGCCGATTTTGCGAACGCACCCCGGTTTGTTCCGTCCGTACCTGTCCGACTTTTTCGTGATGCAGATGGACCCCAACAGCATAAAGCTCCTGAAAATAGAAGTGCTGGAGCTGCTCGCGGACGAGAAAAATTGTAGTTTGATTCTGGCGGAGCTGAAGCAGTACGTCCGATGGCACACCTACGGACCCTTGGTGGCACGCAGCATACGTGCCATCAGCAACGTCGCACTGAGTGTACACAGTTTGTGAAATTTCTGGGGGTTTTCAAGAATCTTTTCCACTAGAACTGGTTCGTTTCATCTTCACTTTGCAATCCCAAATTATATCGATTCACACCGCAATCTGAAAAAATTCAGGTCGATTCCAGTGTGGTGGATAGTTGCCTACGTGACCTTGTAAAGATGCTGGATTCCAAATGTGAAACCGTGAGCTCCGAGGCCGTAGTTGCGCTCCGCACGCTGTTGCAGTCCACCAATGACGCCGAGAAAAGTGGGGAAGGAGGCATAGGAACTTTGAACAAGGGCCAATTTTGGATCCAGGTAGTTTTTATCGTGCGAGAATGGGTAAGTACAGATTTGTGTAGTTCCACCGGAAAGGCGAAAAAAAATTTTCGTTTGATTAGACAACATAAAAAATCCGTTTCCGTGGTCAACAGGTCATCTCCCAACTTGCTCGTTCGCTGACGGACCTGACTAGTCCTGTCGCACGGGCCTCGGTTGTCTGGATCCTCGGCGAGTACCAAGCGGAAGTCCCGCGCCCCTACGCACCAGATGCGGTTAGACGGCTCGCGAAATCATTCGGTCAGGAGGCACTGGACGTGAAGCACCAGATCATCACTCTAGCGTACAAGGTCTGGGCCTACCACCTACTCACGCCCGGGAGCTGCAGCACGGATAACAAGGCGGAAAACACGGAGGCGTTGTCCACAGGGTCCGAGTCTGCGGTGCTGGTTTCCAGCGGCGAGGGCGCCATGTCGTCTGCTTCCAGCTCCTCCTCCTCGTCCAATGCAAATGGTGCGTCAACATCGGACGAGCAGTTTCGAAAAACCATGGTTGTGCGGCTGGAAAAGATGCTCGATTACATCTGCGCGCAAGCCCAGAAGGACGAGGAGAGCTGGGACCTGCGGGACATGGGACGATTCGTAGCGGCGTTGAAGGACAAAGCGAAAGCGGAACTGGGAATAACAGAAGTGGACGTAGTCCCTTCCGCCCCGGTCCTTCAAAAGCTCAGGGAATCCGGCATAGAGGGGAATTCCTTCGCATCCGCGTTTCTGTCTATTCTGACGAAACAGCCCGCTGCGGAGGCGCTGACCAAGTCCTTGCAGGGGATAAAGAAGAAGAAAAAGCCGACTGCCGCGGTGCAAACTACAGCGGCAAAGGGCGAGCTGCAAAGTGTGCTGCAAAACGTCCAGTACAGGACGGCGCCACAGGTACTTGCTTTTACCTGCTTTATCGCGACCTATTGTAACTGCAGGACCTTTTCATTTTCGATGAAAAATGAAGCGTGAACTTTTCGAACAGAAGCAAGACTGCTTATGAAAAAACAGGACCTCGTCACGAGCTACAAGGACCGCAAAAGCTGGATTTTGTACTCCCTTGCAAGGATACTTGACGGCCCCTTCGCGAGCTACCAATCGCTTCCCGAATTTTCGGAGCTCACGCCCGACGTGGTTCGGGATCCGCCAGTGGATCAAGTGCGCCAGCTGCAGAAGCACAATGAGCCGACCAGCTTCTCGTCCCAAAAGACCAACGGGTTCGAGTTCGCGCAGGCGCAAAGGGTACGAAATCTATCGATGTCTCGCATAAGATCAACATTTTCTGATTGCTTTATTGAAATTAGCAAAGTTGAAATTGAAATTTTCACGATGAATTTTTTTTTTCAGCAGCAAATAACTCAACACCTACAGGTCCAACAACCGTCCATGATCGACAAAGCCGTGGTGCCAAAGATAGAAACCGTGTTTGACTTGGAATCCTTCTACGCACAGGAGGAAAAGGTCACTGTCCGCTCGGCGGAAATGATTATGCAGCAGCAGAAGGCCCGCCAGGCCATAGCTGCGCAGAAGAAAAATCCGCAATTCAACAGGACAGTGACGGAGGCGCCGGTCGAGGATTTGTCCACCTTCAGCCTTCTTCCAGACGCGGGCCCTATCCCAAGCGGTTTACCACCCGCGGTAGGCGTCGCACCAGGAGGGACCATGCTAGTACCAGGCGTGATGCCGCCGGGAATGGTACTACCAGGCGGAGGGGTCAACATGCCGGGCATCATGCCAGCGGCGAATATGCCGGGGCAGCAGTTCGTTCCAGGTATGCAGTCTGCGGGCACGCTACCAGCAGCCGCTCTGTTGCCACAAGGACCGCAAGTGATAGAAGGAGAAGACGAAGAGAGTGAGGACGACGATTGGGATGTCATTAAGAAAAACGCGGACAAATAGGTGACCCCCGTGAAGATCCCATCGATCCGAGCTGTGCGTGGTGAAAACGTGAATTTTTTCGGTCCGATACAACCTGTTTGTTGATGCTATTCTTTCATCAATGCACGGCATGTATGGATACGAAAGCAAAGCTATAACAGCAGGACAGAGTTTCGAAGAAACTTAGTTTTCTCTAGCTTCGGAAGCCGCGTTCTCCACGACAACAAACAAACAAACAAGCTTCTTAGGGAGTTGTACTTTTTGCATCTATTAGTCGCTACGGCGCCGTCGAAATCAAAAGCATTTCGTCGAGCGAGGGCTACG
>JACKZZ010023078.1_pt1 | contig 10869 bp, 6 predicted proteins | sample 8027871 | NCBI WGS metagenome assembly JACKZZ01 (sample SAMN15724774, study PRJNA655200) | protist metagenome | isolation source: fluorescence activated cell sorting (FACS) single amplified genomes of... | place: USA: West Boothbay Harbor, Gulf of Maine | collected 2000-07-19
GAATAATGAGCAAACCCTATGAGAGAATGACGGTTATAGAAATTAGTTTTTCTTTCCTCACTTTTGAAAGTTCTTGCGATCCATCGAAAATAGTTTACCATCGTCATCAAACGAGGAGGGAAAGAATTACTCTCATCATCAGCATCGTAAACAAGATAATGTTCAACAGTGCGATAACAAAATTAGGAAGTATGACTTCTCAATGGAAAGAGAGAGGAAACGACAAAGACGACGAAACGAGAGCGCCCGAACTAAATGAAAATTTAGCCATTGCGTTAAGATTATGCTTAGAAAGAATCATAAAAGATGGTTCTAGTGTTTTCAATGTATTTATAGAACATGGACCACCAAGAAGTGTGAAGGATTTAGAATATGCATGTTTATCTTTCTCCGGTTTGGAAAATACCGTGTCTCTACAAAAATTAAATTTCAACATTCGTTACGTCGATATCATATCTGTTGGAGATTGTGTGAAACGAATTTTACAATATCATCAACGATTAATATCAAAAAAACAGTTGGAATCATGGTCGACAATGATTGAGAAAGGTACGGCGACGATGTCGACGAGACTTCGTGTTGCGATACACAAACAACTCTCACGTAGGCGTAAGGATCTTCTCATATATTTGCTACGTGCATGTTGTGTACTCTCCAGAGCAGAGAATTCAACGGGATTAAACATTCAAAAATTATCTCACATACTTTTTCCTGCTTTGATATATTCTTACGATGAAAGAACACGACGGCTTTCTCAGCGTTTACTATTGACGTTGCTCCAAATGGAGATGATCGATCCGTTTGTTGCACGTCAAGCTGATGAGGAAAGTGAGGAAGAAGATGAAGCACGTTTTGATGATGATTTTCCAGATGAACATGAGGACGCTTTGTCGAAAATGTCACCACCAAAGCTTCGTGTACCTGCTTTTAATTCGGACACAGACGAAGCAGAATTTGATCCTCCAGCTCCTGCTTATAGTGAATCTGAGTCTGAGACTGAGGAAAACGAGATGTCGAACGCGCCAACATCTTTGAAGAAACTGCCTCCTCCAGCATTTGGATCGGATTCGGAAGAAGGATCAACCATGATGGAAGACGAAGGTAACAAAGTCGTAAGGAAAATATATGCCTTTGGCTCAGATGACTCCGAATATTCAGATCATGAAGAAGGACAAATTAAATCTTTTGAGAACAAGATCGAAGAAGAAGAAGAAGAAGAAGAAGAGAAGGAGGAAGAAGTCGACGTAACGATACAAAACGAAACGGGTGAGGCTAACGATGTGGAATTTCAAGAGCACACCAAGACGGCAAGAGAGTGGAAAATGTCGTATCATGAATATATGGTATATCGTCACATTTTCGAGAAGTTAGACAGAGATGGAAGTGGTGAGATACCTTCAAAAACATTCAAAGCTGTTTTGAAACGGTCAAATCTTACCAACGTGATTCTGAGACAAGCCGTTCTTGCGGCAAGATCAATCCTTCCGAAATCAGAATCATATACGGATTGTCTCGCGGTGTGTCGTGTGTTTCGTATGATTGCTTTTGCACAGGGTGGAGGTGATCCAAGTGATCGAGATGCCGTATCACGCCTTGGACATCAACCTCTTCCTTTGGCAAACATTCAAGGAATCATCAATGATGAGATAAAGAGCAAATCAATCGTGAGATCAAATGAGGAAAACGAGAAGTCAGGAGAAACGAACGTGATGAGACCAGAAATAAAAGAAGAAAGAACAAAATCAAATGAGGAGGAAACAAAAGCAATAATTACAAAGAACGACGAGAAAATAAAATCAAATAATGAGGAAACAACTACAAACAAAGACAAAGAAATGAAATCATATGATGAGGAAACAACTACAAATGAGAAAACAAAGTCAAATGAGGAGGAAACAACTACAAATGAGAAAACAAAATCAAATGATGAGGAATCAACTACAAATGAGAAAACAAAATCAAATGATGAGAAAACAACTACAAACGACGCCGAAGAAACAAAATCAGATGATGAGAAAACAAAATCGACAACAACAAACTTCATGGGAGAAACAAAAGCATCTAAACAAAACCGTAGATTGACGACTGATATTTTGACTGATTTGGGACTGAACTTGAAAACTACATTGAGCGAGGCCATGAGAAATGTTCCTACATCAACTACTTCTCCATCTCTCTCACATGTCTCTCATTCACATCATTCTCAACCTGTCTCAACTGAGCTCGATAATATTCTGGAAGACGAAGCAAAATTTAATTCACTCGTACAGGAGTGTCGAACTCAGAAACGAGATGAGAATCCAATTTTTTTACAAGCTGTTAGAAGTTATCGTAACTCAGTTGGTATGAAGGAGCGGAGAAAAACATTGCTGAAAATAAAATCCATGCTTCGCTTGGACGAGGATACGTCATCGAATTCAACATCAAGACTTGGTCTTACGTTTCTGAACGACACTTCAAGTACTACTCGTCCATCATCTGTGAGTCTTCCTTCCAGCGTAAAGAAGAAACTTCAAGTTGCATTCAAAACGAAAACCTTAAACTCTGACGTGTTCGACGAAGCGTACGACGTGATCTCAAAAGAAATGACAACAACGGATATTCCTCGTTTTCTTCGAACACAGACCAATATGACGTCATCATCATCAACATCGCCATCGTCAACGTCAACAACACCAAAGCATCTACTCTCAGATGAGATCGATAAAAGTTTTGAAAGCAGACTCGCACGCTTCTATCGACACTACGATCCGAATCTGTTATGTACTGTACGTTCTCGTGTCGAATCTTATGAGAACGAAACAGAAACATTGATGAGATCGTTAATCGAGTTCTACGGTCCCGAACCTGCACATCTCTCTTCTTCCTCGTCTCTTTCTCTAAGTAATCATCGTTTGGATACGGGAATTCTTGTACGCTTCAAATGTTCTCGTAATCTCAATAAGAAATCAAACAACGATTCGATGAGGACGAAGATGTCAAAAATATGTGTGTTGTGGATTTCGAGTAACGGACGATACATGATGATTACACCAGGAAAAAAGAAACCAAAAGAGAATGGTGTGTTTGTTGTGCAGCGAATGAAAGAGAAACATTTTCAACAGTCGTATGTTGACTACATGTTGCAAATACTTGAACGAGATCAAACGATCGCAATATCACTCGATGCTATTAACGTGTTGCTTGCAGGTTTTGCAACATTGACGGACTGCAATACGAATTCTCAAATGCACGTCGCCTTCGATGAACATTTGAACGCACCCGATTTGGATTTTGAAATTTGTGAAACCACAAATGGTGAATCTCTTCACATTCTTCGAGACACGTTCGTGAGTGATTTTGAGCATGCATTGTATGTATTCCGCCTCTCTCTTTCTCGCTCTTGCTCTCTCTAAAAAAACAATATTTCATCAATCGACATCCACATCGATCGACAGGTACTACGCCCATCACAAAATCCCACCATCACCAAAACATCCCAAAGTCATCGATAAACAAAGTAATCGACAATTCAAAATCATCAAAGAAAGTACGGGAAATAAGATGCTTAGAAAATTATCATCAGGTCTGAGAAGTGGAGTTCAGAAATTTGCTCGATCTGCCTCGACTGTGATATCTTTAAACAGGATTAAAAAGTCATCCTTTAAAAAAAGTTCCTCGTTGATGACAAGTCTGAAGAAAATGGTCACACCGAAATCATCATCTACGTCGTTATCAAAATCGAAGACGAGTAGTCTCAATCAGCCTTTCGACATAGCGACTGCATTTTCAGGCGAAGACAAAAACGTAACTACGCCAGAGGTGATGAATGTGTTGACACCTGCTTTGACACCGCTTCAAACACCCGCACCTCCTATCGAACCACCCCCGCCTGGACCCGTACCGTACTCACCACCTCGAGACTCTCGAAAGTTTGGTTTTAGTAGAATGAATTCTATGAGATCCATTCCACCTCCCATTACGGACGGTATGATTCGAGTATTTGATGAAAATAACAAGAGAACATCTATCGTCTCTGTTCCACCACCTTCATCTTCGAAAAGAGTTTCGTTTTCGACGACGACGACGACGACGGCGAATAGTACTCAGATGAGTTCAAACTTATCTCGATTACAAACCACGGAACAAAAATCTCAATATGTTGAGGATAAGGATCAAAAAAGTAATAAAGATGATGATGATGATACGAAGAATAACACAGAGATCCTCGTCGTGAGAACTCAAGAAAAAACTTCAAGCGAGAATAATTTTAAATCAAAGCAAGAAGAAGAAAAAGTAGTGATTCCGTTTTGGGCTGCACGTTCATCCCTTGATGAAACCAATACAAACGTATGGTTTGCACCCGTTAAAACAACGCGATCCGAATGGTTACTACTTTCTCTTCTATCAGGATCGTTGACCACGAGCTCTTTCAATGATGACGCGACTCTTCGTAGTGTATTGATTTCAGTATTTGATGGTGAGAAATGGAGATCTTGCGTACGTTTAGATAGGGAGTGAAATTGATATACATAGAAGTTCGCTAATGTTTTTTATTTTCTCCTCTCCTTCCCTCGTAAACACTCTAACAAAACTTCTTTGACTGAGCAGGTACGTCGTCTTGTTTTGGAATCGTTAAATTCACCGTACATATCGAACGAGAAACTTTGTACAAGTGCGAAACAATTGTTGGGTGATTTCATAAAATCAGTAAAGAATATTCCGTACGTTGTACGCTTCTCTTGTAAATTGATTTTATCACGAAAACGACGTGAACGTCCCGATCGTCTCGGTGTATATCCATGTGAGAAGTTGGTTCACAAGCTTTTGTTTCATGAAAGACTCGCTCGGTCCGTGTTGAGTGAGGTCTTACCGATCAAGGACGTACACAAAAAGTTCGTGGCGGACTACATTTTAGCTTCTACTGATCCCAAGATGAAAAATCCAGAAGTACTTGAATTCATACGTATTTTGATCGGTGTAGGACATCCATCTCCTTGTTGTGAGGATGGTGATGATGACGATGATGAGAAAGAGGAGAACGAGATGGAGTCGTTTCCACCTGGTTTGTCGATTCCTCATAACCAAGTCTCGGAGATGAATAAAGAAAAAGTAGTGGACGAAAAAGTATCATCTCCTATTCGATCACAAGAGATTCGATCGATGCGTCGCGTCGTCAAGAACAATGATGACATGATGACTACAGTACGTGCTCTGAAATCTGAATTGTCTGTAGCTCAAGATGAGGTCCAGCGATATGAGAATTTGAATCGTGATGGATGGTGTCGTGTTTTTGCAAGGTCTCTCTCCGAGGAGCTTCATAAAGATTTTGTATCATCATCATCGCGAAACAAAGCTAATATGTGGTCCGCAACATCTCGGCAACGTCTATTTGGCGGCACGGTAAACGAAGTAGATGAAGATGAAGAGGACGAAGATTCAATGACTGAGGGTGTGACATCGATGTTGTCATCGTTTCGTAGTGTTTCACCTTTGAGGAGAAGATCACCAAAGAAGAGCATACTCTCTACTACTACTTCTCCTCCATCACTGATGAGAAGAAGCCGTGGTGGTATTCTTCCGTCAAAATTATTGTTAGGAGAAGGAAGTGGAGAAAATAATGTGACTACGGGTCTTCGTGGAATGGAGAAAATTGGTTCTATATTGGATCGTTTGAATGAGCTTTCACGCGAGCGTGAAATGTTGGTGATGAGAAGAAGAAGATAGGTAGGCAGGTAGGTAGGCAGGTAGTAGTAGTAGTAGGTTGGAGGTTGGAGAGAGAATGTGTATACGTGTATACTGTATACTGACTGCTACTACTTCTTATAGAGAAGAAGATTGTATAAAAATAATAACAACAAAAAAGGCAAACACAAATAAATTATAAAAAAAACCTCTTCTTCTTCTTCGTCTTCTTATTATTATTTACCTTCCAACAACAACAACACACATTATTATATACCAAACACATTATTATATACCAAACACAATTAATTGGGTAAAAATGACGGTTTCTACGACTTTTTTTTTTTTTATCATTCATCATCATCCATATCCCATATATATATATACTTACTTGTATAGAAATAATAACAAAAAAAAAGGTAAACGCAAATTATAAAAAAAAACTTCCTCGTCTTCTTATTATTTACCTTCCAACAACAACAACAACAACAAATATACCAAGCACAATTTATTGGGTATGAGTAAAAATGACGGTTTCTAGGTTTCCTACGTTTTTTTTACACATAATCTGCGTACGTATACACTACTACTACTTGTGATGGATCGATCGATCATGAAGAAAAAATCTTCCACAGTTGTAGATCTTCCCCAAAACCATCCATCTGTAAGTGATACAGCTCAGCCATGTCCTTATCTCACTGGATTTCCAGGCTATGGTGAGTTGAATAGTAGAAGAATTCAAGGTCCAGCGAATAACGGAAACGTTCCTAGAGCGTTGTTCTACTCCACGCTCTTAAGCGTTATCGCTGTAGCTCTGATTATACCATCTCTTCCGAAAGTGACGGAAAGTTTAGGTGGTGGTGCTGTACATATTGGTCTTGTTGGAACCTTGTATGGAATATCACAACTTTTGGGGTCTAATTTCTTGGGTTCTTGGAGTGATACGAGAGGTAGAAGAGTCGTGCTTCAGCTCTCTTTCCTGGGAGGTGCGATTGGATATTTCATGATTTACGTAGCCATGTGGAAAGAATCATTGACGTTACTTCTCATAAGTCGTATACCCGTTGGTATTTTCATGCAAACTATGACGATGGCACGTTCCATCGTGAGTGATTGCTCTGATGCGTCTTCGAGAGCCCGGGCGCTTGCTACCAACGTCGGTGTTCCTGCTGGTTTAGGATTCATCGTGGGGCCGATGATGGGCGGAATCTTGAGTTCAAGGGCACCTCTCGTACCACCTTTACTCGCAACGTTCTTGTTCTGTCTTGCTTTTGGAATCTCATATGTTTTCATACCTGAGACTGCACCGATGAAACGAATGAGTACGTGTCGTTTGGAAGGTTCACATTCATTCGCCATTCGTTCCTTTTTACTGGTCTCACTTTTTTTTTTTTTAACTTCATCTCCCCTTTTCATCTGCCCACACACACACACACACTTACACACTTACACACATCCTCTTTTCACAGGTATGAAAGAAGATAATGCTTCATCAAGAACGCCTAATAAAGAAAAAAAGATTGAAAGGAAAGGTCTCATAAGTATGATCTCAACTTTGTTGTATCATCACGTCTTTGCTTCAAAACTATTTATAGCACGAAGCGTTGTGATGTTAGCATACCTCATCATGCAATCCTCATTTCACGTATTTGCGTATAGACAAATGAATCTCGAGACTCGATCAATCGGACTTGTTCTTACGTATTGCGGTATCGTTAGTGTTTGTGTAGATTTTTTCGTGATTCCTTACTTTCACAAACATTTTGGCAATCGCATGAGTTCTCATGAGGAGCAACTTCTCGTCACGATGAGTGCGTTTTGCTTGTGCATTGCTTTGATTGCAATGGCGATGTCCACTGCAATGCCTTCGTTTTTGATTTCTATTATTCCCTTGGCATCGAGCTCTACGTTGTTCAAGCGTAACGTCATGTCGCTTCTCACGAAATGTGTACCAGCTGAGGAGGTGGGTACGATAACGGGCCTCGCAAACGCGCTCGATTCAGTTTGTAGAATCCTCGCGCCTGTCCTTGCGGGTACTCTCATGGAGTACAGCGGTGCTTCCTCCGCTCTTTATTTTGGTGCTTTCTTAAGTGCGTTGGGTGGTTTTTCATTTCATTTAATATCCAAGCGTGCTGATGCGCTGAATACAACAAAGATGAAGAAAGAGGCGTGAGAAATAGTACTCGTGTGGCATGATTTGTGTGTTGTGAAATATTTTGGTAATGGTTATTAATGCGATTACCACCTGCCTCCTACCTTTTACAAAACACCGTCATCATCGTCGTCGTCACTATCGACACACTCAGGAATATCCACTGCATCACCACCATTCTTTGGGACTGGATTACCACTACCATCATCGTCGATGGGAGGAACAGGTGGGGCAACCACGGCAGTCACGACTTTCTTGTCATCCTCTGAGCTGTCTTTCTTCGGTTTGATCTCATCAAAAATCATCTTAATACACTTAACTTGCCAAGGCGCCATGTTGTTAAAACGCTCCCACTTCGAAAAGGCAGTGGCAAGTAATTTCACGTCACCATCCTCAAATGCCTCATTGGCGGATTCACAAAACTCTTTTTGCCTTGATCTTGCGTACTGAACACAAATATCAGACCATTCAGCAATCTTGGTACTCGTCAATACGGAATCTTTCTGAGTAAACACGCAGTAAAAGGCGTTCATGATCGCTTCTTTCATGCGAGCAGCCAATCTCGAATCCTCCGCCAACATTCCAATGAGCGTGTCCCATCTCTTGTATGCAGCTTCAAATTGACCCCTCTCTGATAAAATCGTGCATACCTTTTCCAGGCACGTGATTGCATGTAACTTGAACGTCTCGTCAGAAGAGAAGAGATCGTAAGCCCGTTCGTAATGAGCCTGCGCCATTTTCTTAGGATCCTCCAAATCCAATCTTGCCTCCAACTTCTCACCAATCAACTTTTCGTACTTTCCAGCCTTATCCAACTTTCCCGCATTTTGAAAAACTTCCACAGCACATTGCAACAACTTGACACCTTTCTCGATCTGATCCTGCTTGAACATCATGGAACCCGCGTTCGCGTACGCCATTCCGCTCTCGATCGTGTCCCCCAAATCTGCCATAATTTTTGCTGCTCTTCCCAAGGCATCTGCAGCCTTTCCCCAACTCTTGGCTAACTTATACTTATTTGCAGCTCTGTTATATCCATCTTTTGCATTTTCTTTCTTCGAATTCTCCCCGCCCCCGAAGAAAGATCCGAAGAAACCTACGCTGGAATTCAAAGCACGTTCGGTTTCTTTCATTATAGCATCACCTTCTGATTCCCATTTTTTTGCACTCATTATTATTATATACTTTTCTTGAATTCTTCCTTTTTTTCAATTATTTCTTCCTTTCCTGGCTGCTGCTGCTGCTGTTTGGTTTGTCAATTTGGTTTGGTTTTTTACTCTATAGATAGATCTATAGATGTGACGAAACTTCTGAAGCTGAAACAGTAAGGGTTGGGGAATACAATGTTGGCGAATTGTTTAAATAGGTAGAGGTATGTTTTATTATTGTTATATATATATAATAATGATTATTTATTATTATTATTGTTATTATTCATATTTTTTTATTTATTTATATATATATTTTTTGTATTATTTTATAGTGGCTCTTACCTAATAATTATCTGTTTCTTCGTTTCGTCTTCTCTTCTCTCTCTCTACTAAGTGTCTTATGAGTATATTGAGAAATATTGAACGAAGAGAAGAAGAAGGTTGAAACCAATAATATATATATATATATACGTCGTAATAATAAGTTTAAAGACGTAAGTAAGCGTGTGACTATCTTAAACTACTTCAAAGTTTACCACCTCGTCTCCAAGCCTCAGATCCTTGAGATTGTACTGTACCTATCCAATCCACTAATGCTTTAAGACGTTTTTTCGTGTTTCTGGAGTACTTATCAATCGTAAGACGAGAACGATCTGTTTGCTGATAATCTCGAAGTTTTGCAATACCATCTTCAACGCATTTTTTCGTGCGATCTCGAACAAGGCTAATATTCTCCTCGCTCACGATGCCGTTATATTGTTTCGTGCGAATGGGTTTGTGAAAACGAAAATATATTCGCTGTAATTTACCGATTTGGGGAGGCATGACCAACGGAAGCGTGCGATCACTTCCGTAAAGAAATGGTATCGGTACCCAGGACAACGGAAAGTCGTAGCCGATTTCTAACATGTCTTCCGTACCAACGTTACTGATCGGAACGATCGTGACTCCGTTCTCGATAGCAATTTTCGCGAAACCAGACTTACCCTCCCATTTCAAAGCATATTTCTCATCCGTAGTTCTCTTGAACGTTTCCCTGGCACCACCCGGATACACAAGCACAGCTTGATTTTGTTGAAAAAGCAATTTTGCGTTATCTTTGTTTCCGTCCACTACGCCGAACATGGTGCGTAAAAACCTCCCTGTGGGAATTTGAAAATGGGCGTGATCAGCTAGTGCACGCAAGAAAATACCTTTCTCCTCAGCCAAATGATTGATCAGAAGAGGTAGCTCAAGAGCTAAAATACTATGATTGCTCACGAACAAGAGAGGTCCGTCTTCCAAATTTGGAATGTTCTCCATACCAAAAAACACGGGTTCGCATATTGATTTGTAAATACTCGTGCCGATGGAAAGAAGCCCTTTCGAGAGAGTCGCATCGAATTGTATCAACTCCTTTCTTGATGCTGATTTCTCCAAACTCACAAGAGCTTGTACATCATTGTATCGAACGATACGATATGCACGATCCAGAAATAAGGTCAACACGATCAACATTACGTTTTGATATTTTAAGCTTTCGTTTCGTATTGATTTCTTTTTCAACACACTGACTCGAAAAAGATCTCCGAGTAATACCATCAAAATAATAGGTGACAAATTGCTTAATTTCGATGGGACTGTGTGTGGATGGAAGGAACATCGAGTCGAATTGCGCGTCGTGAAGTCGTTGTTGAAACTCGAAATCGAAACGAACGCGTCGAGATTACGTCGAGATTGCGTCTCGCGAAAAAAAAAAAAAAAATCACACACACACATACACATACACATATCATGACGTACGGGATGATTTCGTCAACCACTTAAGAAATAGTATTTTCCATGAAAAATCATATGGCAATAACCAAACACCAAATAATAAACTTCCACAGATCAAACCAGCTTTACGAAGCATTTTTTTTT
>JACKZZ010000929.1_pt1 | contig 10867 bp, 4 predicted proteins | sample 8027871 | NCBI WGS metagenome assembly JACKZZ01 (sample SAMN15724774, study PRJNA655200) | protist metagenome | isolation source: fluorescence activated cell sorting (FACS) single amplified genomes of... | place: USA: West Boothbay Harbor, Gulf of Maine | collected 2000-07-19
GTTGATGAATCAGCTTTTGCTATTAGTGAAGAAGAATAACTATTTGCCCTATTCGGTCCCCAACCTTCAGGCAAGCCATCACCTGACATGGACAATCTGTAACTTGATTCTGGAATTGGTGCCGCAAAAGAAAAAGAATGACTTGGTTTTGGACCCTTTTTCGGTTGATTTAGGAAAGAGGAAGTATGACCACAATCTTTAATATCACAACGTTTCAATTTCGCAATATCATTTTCATTAACACGTATCAACATATTGATCAGTGTAGATAATTCAGTACGACGACATGCATCATAAATAGAAATGTGAAGAAATTGGAAAATCAAAGGAACAAAAACGAGAATAACAATTGCTCTGCAAATAGAAAATATGACAAATAAAGGATCATAAAAATTATGAGCTATACTTCGCAAACCAGGTAAAAATGGCATACATGCAACGGCTATAGCTATTGACATAGATACCATAGTGTTGAGAGTAGAATAATAGTCACTTTTCCTGGTTGATGTAAACAGGACAAGAATCAAAACTTCAATTGGTAAACGATGAAGAAGTTGTCCTTCATTTATTTTAGGCTTAATATACGCACCTTGTGGGTTCACCCCACAATATAAAAGCCATTTATCCCAATCCTTTTTATCTGAATTTGAAATAATGAAATACAAATTTTCAGGAGCACCAACCTTAGTTGCTGCAGCCTGTATTTCAAACATTAAGACGGCTTCATTTAGGTTCAACCAGCCTGAAATAATCTGCAATTGGGACTGCATAGTGGCATAGATATCAAAAGAAGGCGAATTGCACAATCTTGTATATTCATATTCACTAAGGGATGAATATTTTAAAGCAATAAGACCCCTATGTAAAAGAAACCCACCTAGAGGAGTAAAAATCGCTTCATCTTCGATAATACCATAAATTGAAATAAAAATAACCATTAAAGGCAATCCCCATAAGAAAAAAATCCTCTGGAACATATAAATTGGCGAATAGAATCGCCATTTAGATTGAAAACGATCTAATTTAAAAAAAATAGCAACTGACTTTGGTAACATATCAAAAATACATGTGAGAGGAAATAGAGTTTGAATGAAAAACTCATACAAGAAGATATCAAAGCGAAAATAGACACTGTTACCTGCAAAGACCATGAAAGACCGATGTTCTTCTAAGGCCACTTCCCTTGAAAAATCTTCCATTTCATCAAGATGCAATTCTGTTAAACCTGTAACTGCATTCTTAACAAATTCACCATTTTTCTTGCTATCTACACTCATTGATGATGCTGTACTCACTGCACTCATTGATTTATGGATAGGATTTGATGTCATTACGTCAAAAGGAATGGGGTGATTCCAGCACCGGCACCGATCCAGATCCACTCCATGGAACTCGGAACTCCTGGAACTACCTGTCCCCCAAAGTAGAAAGGATGAAAATGAAATGAAAAAGGTCGAGGAATAGCCCCATTGTTGATCCCCTCACACTTCAGCCACTCCAAAGCTAGCGATTTGTGCAAAATGACTTCATTATTATCAATTAAGAAGACGACTTGGTTAGGTGGTTATGTAAATTTAGGTAATACACTCTTAGGTGCTGGAATTCTAGGTTTACCTTATGCATTTGCGAACTCTGGTTACGTATTGGGTACTTTTATGTTAATAATTTGTGGTACATTTAGTGCTACAGCTTTGCATTCTCTAACAATCTCAGCTAGACGTACTTCAGAGAAAGGAGAGCAATCTTCATTTTATTCTGTTGCAGCCGCAATAGATCCAAGATTGACAATGGCTGTTGATCTTGCAGTTTTTATCAAATGCTTTGGTGTATCATCTGCTTATTTAATTGTTGTTGGAGATTTAATGCCTGATGCATGTGAAGAACTTGGTGGGAAAGGTGCTTCAACAAGTCGAACAATGTGGGTATTTTTCGGTTTTATTATTGCTGCTCCTTTTTGTTTATCACATAGCTTGGATTTTCTCAAATATACATCAAGTGCATGTATTGTATTTATTATTTTTCTCACATTTATTGTATTTTTGTATTCTATCCCAGATGATGGATTAGATCCTTGTGAAGGTTGGAATGAAAATGATGCTGATAATGATGAATGTGAAGGTCATGATGCTTCCCTTGAACTTACAAGTGGTAGTTTTTCACGAGTTTTTACAATTTTCATTTTTAGTTTCACGTGCCAGCAGAATATATTCTCCATCTATAATGAGATTTATCGTCAAACACTTGAAACTATTGATAGTATAATAGTATCAACAATTGGTACTGCAAGTGTTCTTTATATGATTGTTGGATTTTGTGGTTATGAAACGTATGGATCGCTTGTCGATAGTGATATATTAAACAATTATCCACAAAATAAGCTAATGTCTATCGTTCGAATGTGTATTGCATTTGTAGTTGCTTTTAGTTATCCTCTGCAAATTAATCCTGGTCGTCGCTGTTTTATCACTTTATGTAGTAGTTTCTTTGAACATTTTATCAAGTCATCTAAAAATGAATCAAAAGTTAGGAAGAGCAAGAATAAACAATATGGAGGAATGGTGAGTACTGGTTCTGAGGAAGGTGAAAGTGAAAGAGAAGATGACGAAGATGAAGAAGATGAAGAAAATAAAAGTATCTTGACAAAGTTAATGACCCGAGGACTGTCTTTTTCTTTATTCGGCACGGAAATAAATCTTTCATGGGAAGCGTTACGTTATTGGCTTGCGACTGCCTTTATACTTTTTGGTACGCTTGTATTGGCACTTGCTGTTGACGATTTAGGTATAGTTTTGGGTGTCATTGGCGCTACCGGTAGTACATTAGTAGGATATATCTTACCAGGCTATTTCTATCTAAAGTTAAATGTAGATGGATGGATTAATTCTGATACGTTTTCAAGGTTACAAGAGATAGAACGCTCTTATAAACCTTCTGATGATTCTGATAGTGATGTAGGAAATGCAAATAAAATTGAAAATCCATTGCATGCAGGAGGAGGAGGCGACGGTGGAGACAGGGGTGGAAGTGGATGTGGAGTTGGGAGAGGTATCGTTGTAGGGAAGTTTACAGACTTTCCCGACAATAGCAAATTTTGGCCTACCGACCCTACCTTTCTCAAGTACATCGCATTAGCGCAGTTTGGCTTAGGCATGATAATCATGCCTGTTGCTCTTATATGTATTATCGTTTCAGCATAAAACACGAACCACTACTTCTAACTAATTTTACACTACCTACGATGGATTATTTCTTCTCTTTTTTTTCTCTCTCTCCTACACATCGAGTGTGCTAGCCATATAAACAAACTACTATGAAATACTACTAATCTACTTAAAACTAGGCGCGGCGAAGGGTAATGCTTTGGAAAACTTAATGGATTATTCACTACAAATTATTAAACTACCAATCGCCAGAGTAAAGGGGTATCAGAGTTGCGACTCGAGAAAAATCCCGCGGAGGCCTCAATTCATTTCACTCACTTCAGAAAACCGCGGTTTTTCATTGGCATTTCCATATTTTTTTAGAAAAGGAGTCTATGATGCCATTTTTCTTTCTTTGTTGTGTAATTTTGATTTTATACTCTCATCAAGTCGTCAGTGATGGTGTAGAGGAAGATCCCCCAATGGTTCAAATATCAGTGAATGAGGAATTACAATTATCTCATTTCGAATCAATGAGGACCAAAGATTTAAGGAAATATCTTGCAGATCGGGGCAAATCCTGCAAAGGATGCACTGAGAAGCACGAATTCGTCACTCTTGCACATAGTGTCCAAGCACTCGCAGTTCAAGAACTGGAAGATAAATTCCCTGAAGGAAATGGAAATGGAAATGCAGAAGATGATAGCATGGGGGACATTATGGAAAAGCTCAAAAGGAGCGGCTTTGGTGGCAATGTATTTAGCGCGTCTGATTTCGCTGGTTTGTCACAAGAAGAATTGAAGAAAAAGTTCGAAAGTGGAGCATTTGGTGGTGGCGGTGGTGGTGGTAGCCCTTTTCGCAAGCCTACAAAGCCTACACGTAGCAAGAAGGAAAGGGAGCCCAGAAAAAGTGCTACCCCCAGTGCTTCAGATGATAAAGATGCTGAAATAATAGATCTATAGATGAAGTAACCACTAAAATAACCAAAACAAAACACTCTTATATCTGCTGTTACTCCATGGCTTTGTTGGTTTGGAGAAAGAGAAAGAGATGAGAAAATAAAGCAGTAGGGGACTGATAGAATAGTGTAATAAAAGAAACATATGCCGAAAACATGAATGAACTTAATAGAGTTTTCCTATTAGTTATAGTAGTCTTGAATTATTATTCGTTTCTTTTTTGCACGCTACGTACCACCTTCTAAGGATAGAACTTAGTCAATTTTAGTTATTATTATGAAGGTACCTTCGTATTTTTTTTTTTTTTTTTAATTAATAATACGTAGGTAGCAATTGAATCGGTAAAAACGAGGGAAAAAAATGAGGGATATTCTTCCTAAAAGAACATCCAATCCTACCTAACCGAAATGTGTTAGTAGCGCAGCAAAAAAGTCGGGTTTTTTTTTGTCCTTCCATTCCTCCTATTTTATTATTTTAAGTCCCCGAGTCTCCGACGTTGTCTACATTGTCTTGGCCTAAGGACTAGAGAGATGCTTCGACGCTCTGTTGCTTTCTCCCGAGCACTACTTATATCTAATGTCTCCAAAAATTTATACTATACACGAGGTAACTACTATACACGAGGTGAGTTTTAATTTGTATTGATATTCAATTTTCTTTCCATAAACTTGTTTTGACATCATTTTCTTTTCATTAATAGCTTTAGATCCACCAATTGACCCACTTGAAGAGAATGCACGTTCAGCATTGGAAAAGAGTTGTTACCTTATGATAGATTGGAAAATAAAAGAGGATGCATCTGTTGCTGATGCGGTTGCGCGTATGGCAGCATATAATATCGGTGCTCTTGCGGTAAGTAAAGATGAAACTGAGGATTCTCCAGTCATAGGTGTCATAAGTGAACGAGATTATCTGAAAAAAGTAGGTGCATTAGGTCGTGATCCTAAAGAAATAAAAGTGAACGAAATCGCTACCTATGGAGCTGATAATTTAGTTAGTGTGACTTTGGATAACCCAATCGAGAAATGTATGGAAAAAATGTTAGCAAGAGATATACGACATCTCCTTGTTCGACAAAAAGAAACTGGTAAAATAGTAGGTATGATTTCAATCAAAGATATTGTGAAGTGCGCAGTAAATAGACATAAGGCTGTCGTATCCCGCTTAGAAACAATTGCAGTATTGAGAAATGATGTGTCAGTGTTTTAAAATTAAAATATATTTAACCATTATAATCATTCAGTTTTGTTTAGTTACTTCATAATCTGTGTTAGTGAATCTGTAATAATATAATACGAAGTAGTAATAATTCAAGTAAAAGTTTTAATTGTTTCAGAGACGTTTTAAGTTTGTGGGTCTACCATCGCCAGCATTGCGATCACATGGGTATCGCCATTCAAATTCATGATTGGGTCTTTTCCTAGTACGCTCAGCTTCACACTTGGTAGCTATTTCTTCTATGCCTAATTCAAGCCGCTTTTCTAATTGGTATGCTATAGTATGCATTGCACCACCATCAGGATATCTATGAACAGCAGTAGGTATATCAACCATGGCATCATCATCATTATGATTATCACCACCTTTTTTCTTCTCCACCATCTTCATTATCACCATCTTCTTTGTCATCGCATAATATCTGAAATGAGGAGCAGCAGCAATAACACCTTTTTGTAGAAATACGATATCTTCTTTAGGTATTCGCATAAGTATTTGTACAAGAGGATTAACATAAGTATTTCCCCAATACTCGCCACCGCTTAAATGACTATGCATTAATATATCATAAATACGAGTTCGTGAAACTGGTAAAACGCCCAATTTTTCTTTAAATTCGCTATATCTATTTAATAGAGCACTAGCTGAAAGTTGTACACATATTTGAGGAATAGTAATAGAATATTTATTCGGATCAAGAGTTCCACCAGCATTAATAGAATATGCCCATACTAAATCATCAGATACTACGACTGGTATACAACCAAAATTCAAAACATCATACATACGTTTTGATGATGGTGAATCACCAACAGGGATTGGACAAAATATTGCAGCAGAAAATCCATGTTCACGATGTTGCATTGAAGAAGGTATTGGAGCAATAACTGATGGAAGTGATGTACTATTAAGTACTAAGAATTTCATTGCCTTTCTAATTTCAATACAATCACCATGAACACCACCAGCATAATAAATTAAACTATTTCGACTCACATTAAAACTATGAAGCTTTCCAGTAAACAAATCTGGATCTGTTGTAGGATAAGGTACTAATATATTTTTTTGTTTTGAACATATAGGAAAAGTTTCAATAAAACTTTTACTATATTCCAATGCCAAGAAAATTGGAGAATATAATTGTCTACGATAATGAAAAAATCCTCTTTGACTTGTCTCATGTTTCAAATTTGTAACTGGTGCTGGCATAACAATAATATGATCAGCACCATTATAACGATTCCAATATGATAAATTAGGTGATGATATATTAAAAACACGTTGAAATGCACGACTATCATTTTTTTCCAAAATATCTAATAATGCCATTTCAGTTTCACTAGGACCTCTAGAATCTTTCGATTTTATAGACATTTTCATGCGGAATTCTGCATCTCTTAATAAAGGAAGATAAAAGAAATCAGCTTCTGAAGGATCTAAAGTTCTTGCACAAGTATTCACAATGAAATCTTCTATTATATATTCCAAACTAAATTGTTCAAGAATACATTTTTGGCATATATGAAGGGTGCGATTACGACGAGCTTCGAAACCGACTTTTACAGATCCTAACGAAAATGGAAGAGGGTATACATAAACCTTGAATTTATACGGACAAGAAGAATCATAATAAGATGAGGAGTGGGAAGAGGCGGAAGAAGTGGTGGAAGTAGGAGTAGAAGAGGTAGAAGAAGTGTCATAATCATAAGTGACATGAATATTTGAATCAGAATTATTCAATGCCCAAATGGGAGCCATCCCTCCATTCCAAAGCTGAACTGTTGCTAATATAACAATCATAGCGATAGGAATCCAAAAACTACAATTCATTCTATTATTTGTGTATCCAGAAATCAACTCCTACTTCTAGCTCATAACATATAGCATCATTTTCAACGACAGAAATGAAATTGATGTCACCTTTTCCTATTTTCAATGCCAGGACCGGCTGGAAAAAAATACTCGAAAGAAAAAAGCTGCAACCCTTTAAAAAGGTGCTTAATTTCGAGGTCTTGATGACTTTTTGATCATATCGTATTTTAAATCGAGAAGTGGCGATATTTTTATAATTAATTTACAATGCAAATATTTTTATTGTGCATTGTCCTATGTTTGGCGTCTGTATTGAGTACCACAATTCTGACCGGATGTACTTCTGGTCAAGCATGTGTGTTAAGTGCAGCCGGTGAGATTAGTGTTACTTGTTCTGATACCATGGAGTATTCAGTACATTCACTGACTATTAATGATGGTGTGACATTAATTTGTGCCGTTGGTGGGTCACAGACCTTGAAATTGGATATAACAGATGGGGACTTTATTAATAATGGTGTTATAGATATTGAAACATTTACTCTACGTACATCAAGTTCTACTGCAGGTAGCGCAAATGTTGTTATTACAGGTGAAATCAATGGTCAATTGATTACTATCGATTCATATGGTGATATTACAATAGAAGGAGGAACCATCGATGTGAGTGGTAGTGTTCCAGCTGAAACTGGTCCCAAGCCTGGAGGTTCTGGTTTTATTTCTGATGGTAGTGGTGCAGGTAATGGCGGCGCTGGTGCAAATGCATGCAAGGCTAGTACTTTATATCCACCTACACTACCAATTGGTGCTGGAGGTGATACAGCCATTTTTTGGCCTCTCGTTACAGGCTCTGGAGGGGGTTCAGTTAAAACCTTTCCTATGGTACGATACATTGAAGTAACTACAAAGGTTGCTGAATATCTTATGGTCTGCCAGATCACTGCATTTGCCAATGGGGATGAAACGACAAATGTTGCAAAAGGAAAAACTGTCACAGGCTCACCTGTTGAATGGGACGGTGCTCCTGCTTCTTCCATTGTAGATGGAGATGTAAGTACTAGCTGTACTTTAGATCCTAATATTCGAGTATATCATACTGGCGCGGCTGGTGGTGAGTTCGTAAAAATTGATCTAGGCTCTGAAATTCCCATTTCCAAAATTGTGTTTTACCCACGTGATTCTTGTACAGAACGAGTCGAGACGTACCTCATCAGTCTGAAAGATGCTAATTCGAATGTAATCACTTCTGTGTCTCCTACGCATAGTAAATCAGGTACGGGCTGTTCTTGCACTTGTGTTAACGTGGTGCCTGATGATTTAATACATAGTTTTAATTTCGGCTACCCTACACTTTCTCCTGAGTCTGGTGGTAAAGGCGGAGGTTTGATTGCATTGAAAACAGACAAAACTTTTACAATGGGGAAATCTACTTTATCAAAGCTCTTGGCGAATGGATATCAAGGAGATTTCATTGACTTTGATAATGCTGATATTTCAAAATCCAAAGTTTTTTCTGGTGGTGGTGGTTCTGGCGGAAATATTAATGTTGAAGCTATAAGTAGTGATGTTGGAAGCTTCGCAGAATTTGAAGTTAATGGTGGTTCTGGTGGAGCATATGGAGGCGGCGGTGGAGGTGGTGGTCGTGTATCATTTTATTTTTATCTTGGTAATTTTGATGTTGGTGCAACGGCAGAAATTGACGGCGGTATTGCTGCACAAAGTTGCGCCGTTACTGCTGGTGTAGCTGGAGTTGGAATCAATAAAGTGTTACATAGAACTCTATCACACAATAACATTAACTGCGACGGCGAGTATCTTAGGTATAGTGTTGTAGACAAAATATGTCACGCTCTACCAACACCGCAACCGACAGGACAACCAACGGGGCACCCCACAGGAGAGCCTACAGCAGAGCCTACAGGACAACCGACGGCACAACCCACAGGAGAGCCTACAGGAGAGCCTACAGGACAGCCTACAGGAGAGCCTACAGGACAACCGACGGCACAACCTACGCAGCCTAGTGGTCAACCAACGGGACAACCCACAGGCGAGCCTACAGGAAATCCTACAGGACAGCCTACATCCCAGCCTACTGCTCAGCCTACAGGACAGCCCTCGGGTCAGCCTACAGGACAACCCACTGGTGAGCCTACTGGGAAACCAACGGGACAGCCCACCGGTGAACCTACATCGCAGCCTAGTAGTCAGCCTACAGGACAGCCTACAGGACAGCCTACAGGAGAGCCTACGAGCCAGCCTACTTCCCAACCAACAGGGAAACCTACTGCACAGCCAACTGGGAAACCAACTGGGGAACCTAGTAGTCAACCTACTAGTATGCCAACATCTGGGCCTAGTAGTCAACCGACTGGAGAGCCTTCTTCTCAGCCCACAGGAGGGCCTACAGGAATGCCTAGTAGCCAACCGACTGGAGAGCCTTCTTCTTTCCCATCCTCTATGCCTACAGGTGAGCCAACAGGGCAACCGACAAGCCTCCCTTCTGGTGCTCCTACTTCAGTTCCATCAGGACAGCCATCTAGTCAGCCTACAAGCGAACCCTCAGGACAACCTTCATCTGTTCCTACAGGTGAACCTTCTGGATTTCCAACTAGCCTTCCTTCTGGTGCTCCAACTTCACTTCCGTCAGGTAAACCTTCTGGATTTCCTACAAGCCAGCCATCAGGAGCACCTACATATGTACCTAGTTCAGCACCTAGCGCAATGCCGACTGCGATTCCTACATCATCTCCTACTGCCATTCCTACTGCGATCCCTACCATCCATAAAGTATCTGGTGGTCGTTTATTAGCTCGTTTGGACAGAATGGTTGTTGACTTGACTACTAGTTCCACAATCGTCAATGAAGATGGGTCATTAACAAGTACTCCTGATGAAAGATCTGTAATGTTATCAGCTGAATTGAATGGAGTGTCTGTGTTGAAGCTAGATTCTTGTCAACAATGGAATGGCTTTCTTGGAGGCCTTACCGCGATGCGCCTTAATAAAGAGTCTCGTGGTATTAGTGCAAGATCAGCTGTTGCTGCTCTATCAGATGAAATTGCATTTATGGAATGGGTATGTCATGACGAGAGCATTACGGCTAATATTATGGATGCTTTATTGTCGCCTACTACTACTGGTACTTCCATTTCTTGTGGCAATTCTAAGTGGTTTATACGATCATGTCCTGTCATTGATAGTTCGCACAACTCTCCATTCTTATGCATTGGAGAAACTTGTTCATTACTAAGTATTTGCAGTTCTGCAATGTCTAATAACCCTGGAATTGTTTCTGGTTGTGTGCCTCCATCCTCTTCTCCTATCTACGAGGAGTCTGAGAGGGTATTATTTGCAGATTTTCAGAACTACCATGATGCACCTCCTATTACTTGGATGCGTGCAAATACCCCCTCAGTAGACTCCAAGAGTACTACTTCTGTTGGTATTGAGCTCGAATTGGAGTTAAGTGAGGCTACATCGAATGGTATTCTTGGTCGCGTGTTCTGTGGAGCATATCCTGTCGGTTCTGCTGGTCCTAAATCACTTACAGAACTCAAGAGATTGAACCAAGTTAGTAATATTGAGCAAACATCTACTATTGGTGAATTAATGCTTCGTGCATCTGCATCAGTGACTCTACATGGCTTGCCTATAGCATTACCGAGAGATGTCTACTGTGCAACAGAGTCAACTGATGGAACTATGATGTCTTTTGCAGATATGATTGCGACAAAG
>JACKZZ010009303.1_pt1 | contig 10866 bp, 5 predicted proteins | sample 8027871 | NCBI WGS metagenome assembly JACKZZ01 (sample SAMN15724774, study PRJNA655200) | protist metagenome | isolation source: fluorescence activated cell sorting (FACS) single amplified genomes of... | place: USA: West Boothbay Harbor, Gulf of Maine | collected 2000-07-19
TTCTATAAAGAAGTTGATCATATTTTAGGTAATTTCTACTCGGATGAATACTAGGAATTATTCAACTAGGTTGGAGATAGGCTTGAAGAATGACAATTTGCTTAGAAAATACTAAATTTTTCTAGATGTTTGAAGGACTGAAAATTTTAAGTTTATGTTTCTGAACTGTAGATTTTTATGTAATATGTATGTTTGGCTATTGTAAATATATTATTTTCATGACATTGTAAATTTACCTTGAAGAAACCTTGTATGAACTTAAATACTCTGTAAGAAAAGAATATAAAGATCACTTTATGTTTAATCAACTCTGTACCTATTTTGGACTGATTAGCTAGTTTTCTTTTTCTTAATTATTCCATTCTTAAACTAACACTGACAGTATTGTTCTACCACCATAATTCAATTGTAATGATATGAATAGTATTAAATAATTTTCAATTCTTTCTTAAATACCTTTGCTTCTCTCTGTAATTTCAAAATAATAGTGATAGAGATGAGTAGGAGTTTGACTTAATGACCAAAAAAATAATAACATAAAGAAAATAAATCATTTAGTATGCACTAAATTACTTTTTGAAAAAAAAAAAGATAAATTTTGTTAATACAATTTACACTTTTCTATATTTCAAAACATTAGACTACTTTAAATAATTCTTTTATTAAATTTCTTCTCCCTTTCGTAATTTGTTACACGTGTAGTGTTTATATAAGAAATATTGTCAGTAGTCCGGATAATAACAAGTAGAACTCAGTCTCCTACTTTTTATCTGCCCGATTAAGAGAACATTGCTCAGTTTCTTGTAACTTGTTTTAACATCTTCTTAAAGTTTTTCTTTGTTGTGTTAGCAATTAAAATTGTATTCTGTTTTCTCAGAGGGACCTTTGCTCGTCTTAGTGTATCGTATGCATATCCTGTTAAAGGAGGATTTTGATTCCTTTCTAGTGTGTATGTCGTATTTCTATTACGTTCTCGATTAAGTTTGTTTTTCGTTACTTATACTATGTCCGAAATTTCAGAAGCAAATAAGCATCTACTTCTTTCCCCAAAATAGCATTATCGGTATTTGGTATTTATTGGCGACGTGCACGGATGTGGAAATGAATTGGATACTTTATTGGATACAGTGAATAAGAAATTTGATAAGAATGACATAACATTAGTATTTCTTGGAGATTTGATACATAAAGGCGATAAATCAGTAAAGGTAATGTAAAAAGTCTATAGATTGATGGGTTAGCATGAAGTTGAGGTTAATGATGCTTTTAGAGACTCAGCTCGATTAAATACTCGTTATAAGGCACTTTGCATATTGGGAAATCACGAAGTTGAGGCTATGGGATGCTATAGGGCTACTGGAAAATACTCAGATCCTGCATTAAAAGATTCATGGTTGGCAAAAGAATGCTAGAGGAGGGAAGTATAAAACGCACTAGCAGAATCAGATTAAGTTTGCAAAGAAAATGGAGAGAAATCTCTGAATCTGATTGAGTGGTTAGAGACCCTACCTTATATGATAACTTTTGATAAGATTTTTGATAAGTCTAAATCTGAATAAGACTAAAAAATTGAGTAGACCAAAAAATAATTTTCGGGCACTGTTGTGCATGCAGGTATAGTTCCTTCTGAGTTTAAGAGTGGCTAAACGAGTATAACAAGCTAAGATCCATACTAGTTAGTTGAACTGAGAAAAGTGTGGATAGATAAAGACAAGCACTGTGTACCTGCTAATAAAGCAGACATCGAGAAAGATGAAGATTTTGTTAAATAGATAAAAATGAGTAAAAACTCCGATGTATAAGACTCAGTAAAATTATAGTCTGAGCATTAATCGTTTCTGAACAATAGAATTCTAGAACTATGGGGTGCTGCGTATAACGGAAAAATAGTAATACAAAAAGATTCGCAAAATGTTTTGTTAGAAGATCATCCGATTATTTATGGACACTATGCAAAGTAGCAGTTTCAGAACCATAAGTTTGCTTTTGGCTTAGATACAAATTGTAATGGTGGTGGACACTTAACTGCAATGGTTGTAGACACTTTAACGAATGAAAATAGTTTTGTATAAGTTTAAGCTGAATAAGAATATGCAACTACTACTGGTCCTTGGAGCTAAACTTTTGGAGTGGATCCAGGGTTGATAAAGCAGGGTAAGAAGAAAAAGATAGCTAAATCATAGATGAAAATGTTGAAGAAATTAACACGGATTAGAGAAAACAGTCGAATTGATGATGCGATTATTATTTAAACTGATGAAAGTAAGTATTCTGTGTAAAAAATGATGGAGCGATTTGGATTGGAAAATGATATAGAAGATGGTACTGATGATGATTGATAATTTTTAAGATATAAAATAATAATTTCTGATTTAGCGTTTGTTTTTTTTGCAGAATAATTTGATTCAATCTGACTCTGAGAATTTTTATTTGATTTATTAAGATTTTGATTAATCATTAATGAGCATTGAAACTGAACTTTAAAAAAATTAATTACTATTAAATATGTGCGGTAGTATATACCTACTAAAATAAACTTTTAATAATGTATAAGTAGCACGTCTAGTTTAATTATTGCTAGAGAGCTGTCTGCCGCTAGCAGCAAATTTCAACTTCTGCAATCATAGATTTATAGTTAAAATATGATAGAGTATCAGGCATCTTTAGCATTACGCTTAGATCCCAAGATTATCTATATAAAATCTAATCTAGATATCTCAGTAGTGTGGGTTCGACTCCCACAGCGTGCATTTTATAATTTTTACTTGTCTTATCATTTTTAAATTATTTTTGTAGTATACTAGTGTAACAGTCATACAGTCTATAATACCATTTAGAAAATTTTTGACTTAAATTTAAAAGCTTAAAAAAAAAAAAAATAATTATAATTTTTCTTTTATTATTAGGTTTTTATTACTTAGTATGAAATAGCCAGTCTGAGTGACTGTATAATAATTAATATGATTATATGAATCTATTATTAGAGCTATAATCATATGCAGCATAGTATTACTAAATTAACTTCACTAAATATTAATCTACCTTTAGTCTAAGACTACGTCTGTGATACATTAGATTAAATAAGTTCAGCTGCTGCAGCCTGCTAATAATCATGTCTTAAGATCAAGTAAAGACAATTGTCGTATAATTTGGTCTATCAGGTAAAAGTATTGATGCACCAAGTGGAATAAGAGTTGGTGATATAAAACAACGAATAGAAGATGAATTTTAAGTTCTTTCTGAAACTACTATTGTCCATCTACTTCGCCAATATGAGTCGAATGACTTTGGTGATGATGAATAAGTCTAAGAAGCTCTTCTTGATAACGATATGCTTTTTGGTTGCAATAAAGCTACTTGTATTAGTCCACGGTATGCATTTCCATCAGGCGGTAGCTGGAAAGAAGGTGATCGCTTCTTAATGATAGATATGAATACTTAGATAATTGCAACAAGTGGAAAAATAAATACAAAAGAAAAAACATCGCACAGGTATATGATAAAGAAGCTAAAATGGATAGATGGTGTTGACGATGATGAATGTTTAAAAAAGAGAAAGTATGAAAAAGTACGTTAATCGCTTAAAAATACAGAAAATTTATAGAGCTCTAAACTGAATAAAGTATTATAAGTTGATTCTCAATCTGAATCTGGGTAGCATTGTCATGTAAAATAAGCTCGTTTTTAACATACTGTGGATTCACTGCTAATTAGACACTAAGGTATATTAAAAGATGCTAGAATCGTAACTGATGGCGGATTCGGAATAGTGGAGTTGAATTATAAGTTACAGTTTCTATTTCTGTATGCTTTAGAGAAAGTTTAACGTGAGCCGGAGCTTATCGCAACTTTTCTAGCAGGATCTGGATTTATTTAAGATTATAAAAGAAGTATAGACACACCTAATGACAATGTTACAATAGATTTCAATGGAAATATTGGTGCAATAAAACGATTTATCTCCAGCTTTTTTTTTAAGACACGGAAGAGTACGAGATTTTTTTTGAATGCTGTACTAGGTACTATGTAATTATACATGCAAACAGTAAACGATACTATAGATGATCAATAAGAGGAAGAAACAAATTTTACAGCTTAATAATTAACATAGTCACCTAAACTTTTATACCGTAGATTTTAAGATCTTATAATTGCTGTGATAATTTAAGACGATAGAAGTAATGATGAGAAAAATCGTATCTTAAAATTTTTATAGCAGAAAAATGAATCACTCTGTATTAAATGTACTAAAGGTAGTACGAAAATAGACTTTCAGAGAAGTTTTTATTTTGATTTTATTGTTAAATGTCATCTCGCGCTAGTTGCATAAGCTAAGAACAAAAAGTAACAAAAATAGATTTAAGCAAGCTGTAAATGTCTTTCTAATGTACCAAATAAGTCACCAGTGCCATATCAATTTCAAGATGATGAAGCGAGATTTGTAGAACATCCATTATATAAGGTATTTGGAATAGTTAATTTTTTATTATAGATAGTAGCTACAGTCTACTAATTATTATTATATACATGAATGATGATTCAAAACATAAACGAAAATTATTAGATGATATCAATAATTAATAATTATATAAGTTTGTTAAACTTAAAACTAAGATATTATTAACTGTTGTATTTAAATTTTAATACTTAAAAAAAGAAGTAATTCAAATTATGGAGCTACTGTAACTTTAGATACAGTGTAAATTTTAAACCATTGGCATCTACCCCAGTTTGTCGTTCGATTAATCGAAGATCTTTTGTCTAGCTGTACCTGCTTGACGAATCCTCCATCTGTTATACCATGGCTTGTCTGTATAATCAATAGTTTTTTGGATGCAAATGTTTTTGTCGAGCTAAAAAAAAATAACTTACATTTTAAATAAAAGTCAAAGTAACCTTGTATACTATAACCTTTGTTCAGCAAAGGATGGAACAATCCAGCAGTTTAAAAACATTTGGTAGATCCTCTCATTACTCCTTATCTTCAAAAACTTCTTTCTAAACCTCATGCTTATTTAAAAGGTGTGATAGAAAATAAATGGGAGAAATGGCATGAGCCTAATGAGAAGATGTTGGTTGACTATTATAAAGGTGGAAATCTCTGTACTAATACAGATAAAAAATAGTATACTTTGCAAAACTTAAAACGTATTGCAACAGATGAAAAGATGACTATAAAAGAACTGATGGGGAGAATAAAGGATAAAGCTATTTAGTTTTTCGAACGTGATGGTAATAATTTTAAAAAGTCAATGTCGAGGTGTATCTGGAAAAAAAGAAAGAGAAACCAGATGAGAAGAATGAATGTATAATAATTTGCACTTGATAGAAGGAGAAAAAGATTTTTAAAGCAAAAAAAATTGAAAGCTATACCTGGGCCCGAATCCGGTAGTAAAAAATCAACATCCACAACAAGCTCACCAAAAGATTCAGAAAAAGATATGGTCTTGTTAGAAGATAATGACTGTGATTTATAATCGTCTGAGTAAGAAAGCATTTGATTTGTCAAATTTGTAAAGATAGAGAATTATTATTATGATAGGTTTGTGTAGTCTAGAACTATCATGATTTTGTTTTTGTACTATGAGTAAACTGATCATATATTAAATTATGAGACAGCCATGTTACTGTATCAGTAATGTAATAGTATAACTATCAATCAATCTTTCGAAATATATTATTGATAGTAGATACATCCCTGGTAATGATTTTAGTATTATTAATATACTGTTAAAAGTTAAACTTAATTATATAGCCCTGAAAAATTTTAGTATAATAATAAGGCTGTATTTAGTTACATATTATTTACCATTGTAACTGTTCTACTAAAATAATTAGATGTAAGTGTATAAAAGGTAATTATAAGAACGCTCTTTATCTAAAGAAGCTTGAGTTTCGTATTTGAGCATGATCTAAATATTTTCTAACTATGAGGATAAAACTTAAGTTTAGACTTAGTCTTTTTTTTATTTTCTTTATCAAACATTTATAACATGCAACAGCGAGGGATAGTTTGGAAGATTCAAACTTAAAAAAGAACTTTAAACTTTTTGAAAATTATAAAAAGTTGCTTATTACTACTTATATATTTTTGATAATTTCATACTATAAACATTTTAGCATTATATTAATCATAGGTCTTTCTTAGTCCAAGTCGCTCATTGAATGTGCTAAGTAACTAACAAAAATTTAAGCATGTTAATATAATAGTTTATAGTATACTGACACTATTTGTTACTGCTAGTATATATCATGATTATTTCTTTTTGAATTTCAATTAATACATTAAATTAGAATCTGAATCTTTTACATTCGTCATTATCAATGTACTTACCAGCTTATATATTTTATTTGAATAATTTTATTTGAATAATTTTCATTGACTGTATTATAGTCTAACTTAGTTTGTGTTTCAACTTTCATTTATATAATATTTTCAGAATAATTTTGGTTTTATCTTTCTTAATTTCATAATTATTTTAAATTAATTTATATTATTTGTAAAATCAGTCTCAGAATCAGATTCAAAATGCCATCTTAAAGTTAAGATATGGATCTGAATTAGATGAATTAAATTCAAGATGACATAATAGATAACATCAATTTCGGAGACCCCGAAGACGTTATTATGTTGAATGAAAATAATTCAGATATTAGTAGTCTGAAGAATACAGAAGAGAAAGATAACATTGACAATAATATGAATAAAGGCTCAGACTAAAATCTGAATCAAGATTATGATGTGAATTAGGAATCAGAGTCAGACTCAGACTCAGAGTCAGATGCAAGTTTAGCAGATGAAATAGTTTAAGAAAATGAATCAAATTTGAATGATTTTGGTGATAACCTTGGGAATTAATCAGTTGACGATTTTAATTAAATACCAGACTAGGACATGATCCCAGTACAAGCTTAGAATTCATATACCAATGGATAAGTATAGAATTCATCTTCATGCTCTGATTAACCAAATTCCTCCTCTAGTTCAGTTGAAAACGTATAGAGCTCTTTTCAAAATTTCAATTTAAATTCTAATGGTTTCAACTAAGACTAAGTCTAAGACTTATAGAATCAAAATTGGAGTGATACACCACTTTAAAATTTTTAGTCACATATTAGATCAGATGATGAAAATTCATCAGATGCAAATAGTAAAAAAGAAATAAATGGTTAGTTACAGTAAAAGTTATTAATCGATGATGATGAAAAAGTTAACAGCATTAATAAATAGGAAAAAATAAAAGAATCAGATTAGAATTTGAAATTAATATTATAGATAGTGATAGATAGACATTGAATGAAAAATAAAAAAGTATCTAGTAATGTAATAATAATAGTTAATTTAATTAAATTTAGTGACATTATAATTATCATTATGTACATGTATGATGTTAGTGACTATAAGTTTTATCACTGTGACTCAGACTGTATGTTAATTTATTACTTACTGATGACAATGTTCATTGTTGAATCGATTCATTTTTATATTACACTTCAGGGAAAGAAAAGGCCGCTGATATCGAACCAAGTGAATATAAAGATTTTGACGTAAAAAAAATTAGGTAAAAACTTATATAGCAATTACAATAAAAGTTTAAGTCTTCGATAACCGGAGGGAGTATAAGATTTTTTTTTAGATGTACTGAAGGCTTAGGTGATATGAACTTAAGTTCTTCGATGAACGATAAAGCAAAGAAACCTGAACTTGGTAACCTGTACATTCCAAGATTACCCGAACCAACTGAGATTCATCCAGGTAATAAAGACTACTTAATCACATTTAGGCAGCTAAAATGGGAGGGCTTAGTTACGCCACAAAATTATGCTGAATGTAATCTACATGTTCATCCTTAAGTTGTTTAACGATAAGTAGAAAATGCTACATCTGGATAAAAATAGATAAAACAAATTTAGATACCAGTTACACCACCACACCTTGGAAAACCATTCTTAAATAGTGGCGCTATTTTAGTAGGCTATAACTCAAAAACGTGGGCAGCATTACAAGTACTACTCAGCACAATCGCTAATAATAGTCGAAAAATTGTACATAAATGGGGAACTAACTCTAAAACACCTGTACCAAAAGCAGAATAGATATATAATTGGTCTAGTAGCGCATGGACACATGAAGTTTTGACAAAAGAAGCTAATGTAAAGGAGTATTCAAAAGCAGTTGTTCTCTATGATACCGATACATATTGCGTCAAGTCAACTTTTTTACCAGACTCTGACTTAGCCGCACCTCCTTTACCAACTTAAATATCAGCCAATGATTTGGATATGTAAAATAGTATACAAAAATATCTTACAGTTGACAAAGAGTTTACTGACTTCGCAAGTAATCCGAATTTATAGGAACTTCGATAACATGCTGAAAGGTTTACTAGGGGATAATGGACTGTACATTAGGATGGTGATGTTTGTAGTAAAAGGCTAATCGAAAAAAACTAACCTGTAGGATCTAGTACACTATGTGAAGTTCGAGGAAATAAAGCAGCAGTAGGTGGTATGGTTATGTACGGATGTCATGTGGCTCCTAGCTATAGTTTTAATGATCCATGTACGATGACCCGATATCATGGATCAAAAGCATAAAAATATAAGATGTTGGAACGTATTGGTGACTATGAAGCTATATGCAGAAATATGCCATCTGAAGATGAAAATGATAAAGATGATACATCGGAATCTAGTGAGTAAGTTGATGGTCCTGAATCTGATAACTAAGATGATAGTGATGAGGATAGTGAATCTGAAGATGATAAAAATTAAAATTAGAAAAATAGTAAAGTATATCTTAATCCAAATTCAAAAGTAGCAAAAAAGTATAAAGAGGCAAGTCGTGTTTATGATATAAACAAACGTCCTCGAGATCATCAAGCAGATAAAATAGTGCGTTAGTTTGGAGAAAGTGTCGCTAAAGCGGAAGGAGAAGCTGTCCCTGCTGGCGCCTTATCAAGACTAGCACTTATGTCGGCATTAGATGAAGATCATCATTGGGCATTGATGCCTAATATGACTCATAGTGATTTTAACGGAGCACATATTATATCTAAGTCCAAACATTATGTGGTGATGGTTCACTCCGATAGTTCAACAGATGGAACACTAGAAACTATTTATTTTTACCGACCAATTGATAAAAATATACATAAAACAGCTGTATTAGATTTAATTACTAATTTCAATCAAATGCTTTGAACTTTGTAATCCGGGGATAGTATGAAAAAATTTATCAGGATCGAGCGTGTAGTGGTTATGTAAAGGAAAATTTAATTTTTGAATAGTTTGAAAATGGACATAAGTGGATGTTTATGGCTGGTGCAATTTTTGATTTACCAATGTAAAGAGGATGTGGTTCTCTGGTTCATGTACATTGCTCCAACCCCGATCCACTTTATCATGGAACTTTACCCACTTTTACTGAAAATTCGTAGAGTAAAATAAACGTAAAACACGATGGCATGGGATGTGCGATATTATTTTAAGAAAATGTTTCTAGATGGCTTAGAGGACATAGATCAAAACTGACAAATGTGAAAAAAACTTCTACTAAATCTACTGCATACTCAGTCTATGCAAAAGCTATTGGATTAACAGAGAAAGAAGTTGAAAATATGAGTTGTCCTAAAGTTTTAGGTAATAAAAATTAAATTTTTAAAGCAAGCTAAATTAAAATTAATAATGGGAATCCGCCTTCTAAGACTAATAAAGATAGTAATCATGCTTAAAATCAACAATATGTCAATGATAGAATTAAAAATAGTAATACTATGCCAAACAAAAAAGAACTGTTAAAAAGTAAAATTTCTTGTCTTACGTGTTTAGAAGGAAAAGGTACACATACTTAAAATGTTAGAGAAGGTAAAAATATTATATAGTAATTCTCTTTAAAACCGTGGAAAATATGAAATTTTTTTAGGAAATAAATGTTACAAACATTTACATAGAATGCTGGATTAGGCAACTTTGAGTAGAATGGATGAAATTATTAAAAATCTTGGCAATAAAAACGTTATTGAATAAAAAGAACTAGTTCCATAAACTGTTGATAAAAATAAAACAGGTCCTAAACCAGTTGATAAAAGTAAGTCAAATCCATAAAATATGAAAAGATCAAAGGAAAATAACTAGTTAGATGATTCAATAGAAGTCCAAAATGTATCTGATAGTGAAGGTAAAACAAACAAAAAATTAAAACGATCTAATAGTGATAGTTTATAAGTATAAGGTAGACGTGAACTACTAGGCTCTATTGATTAATTAAAAAAGGATGGATATAATTGCCCATTTTGTTTAGAAGAAAAAACTACAGGTGATTCACATAAATAATTTGTATTAGAAGGCTATAAATGTTGGAAATTCGATTACGGAAGACTAGCTAAAATTGATGTGATAAAAATGAAAAAACTGTTCGACTGTGTGATAATCGATAACGTAACTCTTTTTAATGGTGTATGGTTAGATAAAGATAACGTTAAAATTGCAATTTAAGATAATAAAACTAATTGGCGACCACGAAATGTTGACAGTAAAGCAAAATATAATAGTAAAGTTAAATTTGAATCCACCCTTGTCAATAATAATAATTAATCTAGTAGTAGTAGTAGTAGGTATGATGCAGATTCCTCGCCAGGTGTCAATTCCCTACGGATACACCGTTATTTTTCCGTTATTTTTCAATAAAAAACTATAATATCAACAAATAAACGCATCTTCTTGTGCAGCACAACCGGCACAACTCGGTACAACCCGTACAACTCGGTACAACCCGTACAACTCAGTACAACCTGTACAACTCAGTACAACCTGCACAACTCTGTACAACCCGTACAACTCGGCACAACCTGCACAAATCGGTAC
>JACKZZ010005832.1_pt1 | contig 10862 bp, 6 predicted proteins | sample 8027871 | NCBI WGS metagenome assembly JACKZZ01 (sample SAMN15724774, study PRJNA655200) | protist metagenome | isolation source: fluorescence activated cell sorting (FACS) single amplified genomes of... | place: USA: West Boothbay Harbor, Gulf of Maine | collected 2000-07-19
GAAACGATTGACAGGCAATGTTCCGTTTGGTAGTATCCGTACAGGCGAAATAGAAAAACGATATGATGTGAGGTTCATGTCAGCCATAAGAGCTATGTCCTGCTCAAATCGGTGATATGTGTCATCCGCAACATCGCCCGTATCACCACCATACGTCATACCAGGGGTATGCGCGAATTTATCCCATATTGACTCGCCTCTGCCATCCTCTCTCACTGCTCCCTCAACCTGGTAAGCGGCTGTTGCGGACCCCCAAAGGAAGCCGGGAGGCACCGTTAGGTTGGAAGAACCCTTTCCAGCAAAAGCCGTTGTCAAAAGTCCGAGTTGTGAAAAGACAAGAATGCAGCATGATAGTGATCTATCCCAATTCTTATTTCTTTGTTGGCGGATGGGAAGAAGGCCTAGAATGGCCATGGTTGGTAGCTGTCGATGAGAGGGATAGGTTGATTGACGGTCCAAAGGTGTTTTGATCTGTGAATATTACCCGGGATTATTGTCCCGGTTCCCGGGTTGTCGTTGTGTTCAAATTTCGGTAAATTCCCGCAAAATAAAGAAGGAATGGAGGAGGAGGCCAGCCGTTTAAAAGACATGGCTGCTGAAAATAAATTAGCGAGTGGCTGCGGCAGCTCCCTGCCGTACACCGGAGGAGTGTGTACTGTGTGTTCACCGTTGTCTCGATAGTGCTGCTGTTACATTTAGCTATCAAATCTCCTTTTCACAACCCCCAGCACGATGCGGTCGTTCAAATTGCAGACAGAACTGATGGCATGTCCTTTAACCACAACGCGTCCTTTGCTGTTCTGCTGTTCGGGGCAATTTCTCCATTCTGTCTCGATCACCAGAGACAATTGTGGGTAAGTGAGCTGAATGCGGACATATTTGTACATCGCTGGGTCGGAACGAGTTTCAAGGGAGTCACTCGAGGCAGCACGGCCGACACATATGAAACGTACGCGAGTCTCAAACGTGCATATGGTGCTAGTCTGCGAGGATTGAAAGGTGAGCGATTTGACAATACAGTGGAGCAACAATTAGAAAATGAACACGCAGGTTTTCCATATCCGAAACACCTACCACATGTAAACGATGCAGGCATCCATAGCTTGCTTGGCAAGTTCTACTCTATCAAGGCTGTGAATGCCATGAAAATGGCTGCCGAGAAGAACGCTGGAATGGAGTACGATGCCGTGCTCTTGGTGCGGCGGGACTGGTGTCCTTTTCCGGGTGCCGCTGCCAGCGAAAAACTGAAAGAATTCGCCACCCTAGCAAATCCTGGCGCGATTTACACGAACATGTGCCTCACAGTGGGAGATCAGCTTGCGAACTACCCTCATTTATTTATATTACACCAAATTTCTCACGGCACAACCGGAAATGACAATCTCGCGTACGTGCTTATTTTTCTAAGCCTCCAGATTTTCTTGTTATTTCGATGTCAAATTGCATGTCCGTTGCATGCCATGTGCTTGCTTCTGAAATTAGATCTTTTTTTTTGCTTTCTTCGAATCGGCACTCGTGAACGCGTCAATTCGGCCATTTGATCTTGAAAAAAAATCGGCAACATGACTTAATCAGGTTAATTCGGGACAAGCAAAACCATCGACACACTGTTTCTAGCCTATGCTACTCTGCCCCTCGTTGCTAAAAATGGAGTTTTTCCCGTTACTTTCGACTCCCAAATTGTGGTGAGCGCATTTCTACTGGAGCTACAGCGACGACAACTGAAGAAACAGAAGCTTAAAATTGGGTTCGTCAATATGTTTGAAGGCTGTATACTTCTCTGCTGCGCGGAATTATTGAACCAAAAATCGCGGGAATCAGAGAAAAGCGAATTCTCCTCACTGCTACAGCTTGAGAACCTGCACTTAGGGCAGCAGTGTGCTGCTGGCGTTACATATGCCGAAGCACACGCACAGAGGAAAGGCGCGCCTGGCACTAGGCTGTCGTTTTTAGGAAAAAAAGACTTGATTCGAAAAGTGGTATAGCCATAGATCTTGCCAGTTTAAGATGACTGTCAAATCCATCACTGTTTTATAGTGACTTTGGACTGCTAGCCGCCAAGTCATGGCTTAACGCCTCTGCGAAATTAGAAGCCACTGGCGGCGGGGGGGCTACAGCTAGTGCTAGCTATGCAGGTGGGAGCACTGGGTGCTGCTCGCTGACCGCACTTATTCTGTAGCCGCAGCAGCCAAGCATTTGTTAAACAACAGATGCATGTGCCGCAATTCTACACACATGCCTGTTTAGGTACGTCGTATCATTTCAAGCGCAGAGGCTACTGCATGCCATTTTGGTTGTAAACTGCCAAATCAGTCAGAAAATTTCAAGTGTAGAGTCATATGCTTTCGCTCATGACGCCCAGTTTAGCAAACAATTTGACGATAATTTTTCGCACAGTCAAACCTCTGTGCATAATATCACCTTCCCATAGTTGTTTCAGCTTGAAATGATCCAAATTACAAATCTCATTCGAATTATTGTCCATTTTATTTTCGAAATTAAGCAACGAGACTGCGCCATGCAGATGTTTATCACTCTTAACCCACCAAGATAATCTCGTTTCGTGATCTCGTTTCACAGCCTGGCGAACATCAGAAGCTTCCGCAACTGTCAGCTTCACCGAATGCACCCATCGTTTTTGAAACCGTTTTTTTTCTTCGATATTGCTGTCAGTGTCTGCCATATTACAATCCAGTTTCGCGAAATCTGAAACGGCAACAGAAACTCTACCTTGAGAAGCTGAAGTTAGCGCAGTTAGTGACAGCAGTGCAATATGCCAGCTTAATTCGTCGTCGCCATTATCAATACTAGTATCATTATTGTTCGATACCTCGAGAAGGCTTGCCGTGGAATCTAGTCGTTTACAGGCGTACTGGAGACGATCAACCCACGTATTAACAAACACGGACAGCAGGCGAGATGATGTTAATTGATCTTGCTCTTGCTCTTGCTCTTGCTCTTGCTCTTGCTCTTGCTCTTGTTCTTGCTCTTGATCTTGCTCTTCGACAATTTCGTCCACAGCTCCTTCCCTACCTTCAAACCTGACCCAATTTCGTTCAATTTCCAGCCAGCTTGGCCATCCTCCCATGCTTGTTGATGAAAACGATAAAATCGAACCGAACGGAGACAGCGCTGCCAGCATGACTTTAAAACCAAATTCACTGATTGGGTCAGCAGATATTAGCCGATGAAGAAGTCGCTCAACACTTGGAAGTCTCTCTGTTAGATATGATTCGATTCGGTGACTTTTCCGTCTCATCAGTGATTTAATATTCCAATTAATATTTGAATTTGAATCAATATTTGAATTGTTAATTTGTCGGTTTCTCTGGTTCAAATCGCTGCTGCTGCTGCTGCTGCTGTCGCTGTGATAATCTGCACCGCTATCGCTGTATTTGCTGTCTTTACTGTCGTTATCAGTAAGCTCTGTAACTGTAGACTCTGTATTGTCACCTATATCACTTAAATTTTTATTATCATGGTTTGCGTTACGATTACCATAACGATTACGACCAGAATTAGCCGTATTAAAGTCACAAGTATCGCGCATGATGCCACGGCCTGTCTCAGCTGGCAATGGCGTTTGTGTCTGGGCCATGAGTTGTTGAATTCTTTTGTGTTGAAGTGTTTTCATAACGTGGTCACTCCCGAGCCGAACCGAAGACACTTCCATCCGTATGTGCAGCAGAAGGCTCAGCGCAGAAGGACAGTCGTGATGCGATAAAAACAACCGAGATATCGCGTTTCTAATTCGGTTTTCATCTTGTTTTTTGAACTTAAAAGGCTGCTTTTCTCCCAGTTCGAATCGATAGAATCTCCAAATATACCCGACTAACATGACAGGTGCAGCAGCCTCGCCTTGAGCGCCCCCACCACCAGCAAAGCCTTTATTTGCCCTGTCTTTTGCTGAAATTGAAAGAGCTGTTGATAAAGATCGTATGCCCTGCACTATATGCTGCCGAATGGATGATGTGTTTGACCCGTTTCGTTTCGCATTAGATTTGTCTCTACTTGTCGCGCTGTTTTTGCCAGCAATAGCAACGGCTATATGATAACAGGTGATGCCTAATAGACCATAGGCTTCAGCACAGCGAGACAGGTAACCGTTATTAATCCCAGATCTAATATGAGTAGAAGCCTCTTCGAATAGTCCACGTGACAATAATGAATAACTTATTTCAAGCGCAATTCGACGATGGTTTTGATTGCCTAGTGGGGTTACCATTGGTGTAATTGTGTGAGTAACGGGCGATGAATTAAATAAATTCGACGAAAAAAAGAGAAATATAATTCAATTTATTCGGTAAAACATCTAACGTGCTCCAGAAGTAAGTGTTTCTAGGAGTTTCTGTAGATGTTTAGGTGGCTCATATTGTCGCGATAACTCCATTAATGCATCCAAGTATTCTATGGGAACCTGAAATGTGATCTTGTCATTAATTATTCGGCAATCATTCGGCAATTATTCGGTAATTTCTTCAAATTCATTAATTATTCGGCAATTATTCGGCAATTATTCACGAAACATTCTCTCGACCTGATCATGAGCAGGGCCTATCCCGACCAGAATACTCGCAACTAGTGACCATTTTTTTTCTAAAAGTGCTTGTTCTAGCAACATAATCGATCCTGGTAATAGGTTCCTGACTGTTGCGTCTTCAAGACGTGATTGCCTGTGACGCATACGCGATCTTTTTTTCGATCTAGAGGACATAAATATGCTATTTTTTGTACCATATTCGTCATTTTCAGCAATAGGTTCTCTAACATCCTCATCGCTATTCTCATCTGAGCTCATAGTGTCCTTCATATCACCATATTTGCTCTTGCTCTTTTTGCTCTTTTTGCTCTTTTCGCTCTTGATGCTCTTGATGCTCTTTTTGCTCTTTTCGCTCTTGATGCTCTTTGTTTCGCCAAATTCATAATTATCATCCACATCAAACCCGACATGCGCCCCAACAAACCGCTTTTCGAAACGAATTTTACCCGTAGAATCAGCGCAATCGCCTCGATTTAACTTATTTTCGTCTAAATTTACACAAAATCTTCCTCTTTTTCGTTTTTTTCTGTGATCTACCACCTCTCCTATTTCCTTAAATTCCGCGCCAATATGCGGGTTTGTTTTTTCGCTGTTGTTACCTTTGCCAGCCAGGCGGTTCATAGCCTCAACAACACATAACGCATGCTGATGACGAGTCATTTTATCCCATATGTAACTATTTCTGCCTCTACAGTGCGAACTTATGCTTGGAGGAAATAAATTATTCATTGAATTGAAATTATGCCGCGATATTTCGTCGTGTCCGTGTGATACCAACCATTCTCGCATGTCTTCAGAACTCATATTCCCAACTAGTAATGACACTTTATCCTCATCTCGACCTATCGCTGTTGATAATGATGCGATTTGGTCTGCATTTGAAAAAATAAGTGAGCCTGCTGGTGAGCCTGCTGGTGAGCCTGCTGGTGATGCTGCTGGTGAGCTTAGTGCTGTGCTTGCCAATATCACAGTAGGTGTCCCTTTCTTCGCGTTTTCAGCTTTATCTTGATTGTTCGTATTACGGACATTATTCCAATCACCACTCCCGTCCGCGTCATCGAGGCTGGAATTTATATTCATAACCCGTTCTTGGTGGACCATTCCTGTGCGAAAATGCTCTTTCAAGAGCGATACCCATGTCTTTTTCGTTTCATTTCTCGAATTTGAACTTGAATTTGAATTTGAACTTTTCCCATCGAAACTGCCTCTTGGTTTCGATGTCGTTGAGAATTTAGATAGGCTTGAAATCGACAATTTTGTGACCAATGCAGCTCTACAGATTTCTTGCACTTCAAAAGATACCCATTTGCTGAGGCGTCTTGTTTCTGCTGGTGAACACGGTCGTATGTGTGCAATGATGCGATGAATATGCAGAGGAAAAACATCCTTAGAAGAGAAAAATGAGGAAGAGGAAGAGAAAGAGGAAGAGGAAGAAGAGGAAGAGGAAGAGGAAGAAGAAGAGGAAGAAGAGGAAAAGCTAATTGGCACACAAAACGCTGTGTATTTTTGTTTTCCGGCTGCCTGGGCATCCTCGAGAATCGCTGCAATACAGACTGTAGCGGTTATATTTTCGCTTGCACTACTTCGACTCTTATCGCCCTTAGAAACTGCGCTCAGCTGAACTCGAACAACAGACTCGGCGTACACTGGATCAAGTGGTGGTCTACACAGAGCTGGAACCAATGAGAATCGAGTTGTATCGGCCAGACATTGAACCCGTTTACCATACGGATAATATGTGTTTGATTTCGAAGAGAGTGGGGGGAGTCGGGGCAGGCCGAGGAGTAGAGGAGGAAGAGGTGGCGATGTTGAAGGTGTGGATGACGATAGAAATGCATTGAGTGCTGCGCTCGCAACAATGTCAGGAATACTTCTTGGTTGGGTCATACGAGATTCATGGGCAGTATTATCCCGTTCTCTTTTCCCATGTTTACTAGCATTGTCTTCCATAGTTTAGCTTGCTCCTCCCTTCCGCCTTGGACTCGGACCAAACCCTCCCTCGACCTCAAGAGGGCCCGAGGTTTACCCCGACATCGAGACCGGGGAGACTTAGGACATCATTTGCAGTTGGCGGGAAAGCAATTGAATCTCAGAAATACTCGAAGAATAATGGGAGAAATCCGGGAAATGAAGAAATGAATAATTTTTTTAGGACTTGCTTTATGCTTGAGAATGATCAAAATAGATAAACACTTGCCTAGCGTGCTTTGCTATTCGGATATATTTCTATTTCGAATAAAGAAAAACGTGAAATCTCCAGTCAACAGCAGTATCCTCCGAAGAATGTTCCCCTCCATATCGAAACTTTCAACTCAACCCGATGGTGGCTCTCAGCCTTCTGATCCACCTCTGGACAACTGTAGCTAGCTGTAGCTGTCGGCCAACTTTCAACCACAGCCGCTGGCATCGCTAGTGACGAATCTGGTCGCACTGCACCTCCGCGACATGGCACTTCACATGATGAACACAGTGCAGTAACAGGCGCTGGCCAATGCTTCTCTCGAAGCCAGGTTCAATGTCAGCATCGAGTCAGGAGGCGCCATGTGCTGCGCCGGTACTGGAGCTGGCTCAGAATGTCCTAACTAGCTTCTCCCCGTACCTCGCAGCCGGCTCAAATTCGTTCTTTTCGAGTCCATTTTCTCCCGGCCAAGAGCAGTCCCTGGCTGAGCCAATGTCAGCGTTGCATCGATTGCAGTGAAGGCTGTGACATTTGCTGAAGCTTCAGAAACCCGTTGCGGCTGAGTTGTTTTTCCTGTACGCCACGCTGCCGCACTACAGTGTGGCCACGTCGTTTGCCAATCTTGTCGGTGACAAGTATACTCTGGCCTTTTTTGGGCCCGCACTGCTCAATGCGCGCCTCGCAATGCGAGTGCAAATTCTCAGTTTAGCGTGATATTGTGCCGAATCTCCCTACGAATACCCGAGGGATTTTCCCAATGCGACCATGCCAATGCCGAAAGGCAGCAGGTTTTGGAAAATCGCGGCGGCTGTGCGGTTGGCTAAGGGGGTGGGGATGCAAGTCGGCAAAACGTTCGATAGTCGAGCAGGAGGTGAGACTTCTGCCGAATCTTTCTACACCAGGACGCTCGCTGGCGTAGCAGTGGTCATACCGAGCCTGACGAACGGCAGCGATTTAGACTACAAAATGGTGGAAACGTGGTACCCAAACCAGGCTGCCTCGGAAACCACATCGTGCACTGCGGTGCACACAACGCTCTCTGCGTTCGAAAAGTGGGCTAACCACACCGCTGTGAGGCCGGCGGTATGAATAAAAGCCCATAGATCCATGGCCCATGGCTCGTCGCTCACATACATGAGGCGCTGTATTCCCATCGTCCTTTTGCTGGTCGATTGATTTTACATGCCGATATGAGGAATTTGGCCACACGAGAGGGCTATTGCGCGCCACATGCACGCGCACGAAGCTGCCACCTGCATTTTTTTTTTGGCATGGTTTATTATTTACGCTGTGCTTGAATGGTCGCGTCGCTGCATATTGCATGCACTGTGCGCACAGGCTAGCTCAGCGGCCTGTGCATGTGCTGCACGAAATTGCACAGCTAGAGCCAAGCGCCCAGCAAGTGTAGTGAGTTCATATGTCCAGCAGAGCAGTGGGACTGTGCCCGACATCTACACGTCCATGCTGTGTGCTGCGTGTATCTTAAAATTGCTAGTGTGAGGCTTTGCTAGAGTCGATACTGACACCCATCAATCGCTCGATCTGTGCCGCATACACCTTTTTTTTTCTTTTTACACCACGAGCATCGCCTGCTCAATGACTTTACCTTTACATTTTTTTGAGCTATTTTTTCAGCAGGTGGCGGGGTTGAATCAACTAAGTCATCGTTGGCATTTGTAGCTATTCCAGAGCCAATAGTTTCACTACCAGCCCTACCATCTGTTCTTTTTAAGCACGCACGTATAGCGTTGCTAGTACCACACCCACCTTGTCTTCGCTTAGTGCAAACTCTGCATTTAGACCCTAGCCCTTGTCGGGCGCGTTTCCTGGTGTTTTCTGGGAGAAGATGTAAGCTACCATATGGGTTACAAGGTCTCTTTAGCGCATCAAGACCTGATGGTAACTCGCTATTATACTGAGACTTTAACTGCCGATCGAACCCGGGTACACGATTTGGACCGACTGCACCTGCTGGTCGGTTTAAACAAGCAGATATTGCTCCCATTGTCCCACATCCTGCGCGCCTACGTCGGGAGCAAACCTCGCATCGTACTCTCCCTGGCATCGCATTGTGTTTTGGTTTCGACGGAAAAGGTATTTTTCTGCCAAATGAACTTTCAGATCGGTTTAAACAGCTGGCAGTTGCTCTCTCGGTACCACAGCCACCACGCTTCCGTCTAGCGCACTCAGAACACCTTGTGCTGTTTCGTTGTTGGATCGAAAACGGTTTTAAATTTTGATCATAAACCGACATTCCGTCCATACGCATTTGAAACCGAGCGTGCGTTGGCAGCGGCAGCTTGTTACCATTCATCACTCTCGAAAACGGGCGATTTCGCCGGGAGATTTTGGGCGGTGGTGGGCAGGTACACGGTGTTTCAGCAGACGTTGATGGCGCTTTTGCGTACGATAAGATTTCAAACCCCAAAAAGTCGCATTTTTCATCTGCAGTCTTTAGAGAGCAAACTCGGCAAAATAAGGTAATGTCACCACTAAGCTCGTCCGATTCATCATCATCTGAAAAAGAACTCAAATTCATGTGGCGAGTATGCGTGTTGATTGCACCGCACCATCCGCCATGTTTTTCCCCATACACACACATCGGATGTCGATTACAGCGATTTGAGAGAGGTAAAGTCGACGAGTTACGATTACGATTAGCAACGTTAGCTCGAACTCGTGATATTCTGTTGGCGTCAAAAGAGCACACAGAACATTTGATATCACTACTGCTAACAATGCTAGCAGCAGCAAGTTCTGATGTGTCTCGCTGAGACTGACAATCACAATCACGTAAGTCACGCAAGTGTTCTATCTGCTCTTCAATTGAGTACAAAAGAACATCATCTAACTCGCACACAAGCTGCATCACATCTCCACATACCTTTTCATTCAATTGTTGCTCTTCATCTTGCTCTCGTTCATGTTTTCGTTTTTGTGTTTGTTTGCGACGCTTTCGGTCTTCAGACTCCAGGATTTTACTGAGCTTGTGACGCCAGGCAAGTCGATCAAACCCGCACGAGAACCATTTCTTATCAATCTGAGCCTCCAACGAACCTAATGTTTTAGCTAGCTGAGCAGTAGTTGACATAGATTTCACCCTAGATACCCACTCAATACGGTCTTTTTGCACATCAATATGGTGAACAGCTATTGCAGCAGAAATAATAGAGTTGAGCTCGTGTTGGCTGTGCTTGATGTGTTTGACAACATCTGGAGTGGTGCCCTCTAATACATCCAATGCATCTTTATTCCAGATATTTTCTAGTTTTCGCCAGTCCTCGCAGTCTTCAGCTCCTGCACTTATACAATCGCTTAACAGTTCCTTCTCCACGCATCTGCCCAATGACGCACCACAATCTTCTGGGATCACCGCATCTCTGTCGCTTGTATTTAGAGGTTGTACGCTTACGTTCGTTCCTAATTCTTCCAAATTTTCAAATTCCTCAAATACAACATCTTCGTCCATTGCAGTTGCTGTTGTTGCTGCTGTTGCTGCTGGCGAAGCTGTTGCTGCTGGCGAAGCTGTTATTGGCATTGAGAAATCACTAAGAGTGGATTCACAATTCATATCGACCAGCTGAGTGTCGACTTTTACCCCAACACTACCAATACTCTCGTCGATACTACCCATTTGTCCATCTACATATGCATTATTTACAAACTTGTCGGTCTTGAAGAGACTCTTGTGTTTTTTAGGTGTGATCGGTATACGCGTATCAGTATCAATTCCAGATTCAAAATCAATATCCATACTAGCATTTGCGAATTTAATCGTGTTTGAGATCATGGGCTTCTTTTCAGCACCACTTGATTTAAGTTGAATTGCAGACTTTATAGGTCGATATCTTGAATGACTGTTGTTAGGGTTCGTGATTAATTCACTATGCTGTGATACGTTTCGTACAAATAGAGCAAGACGCCATGATTCGCATGGTAAAGTTGAGAATTTACTGTCTCGATTTAAATTTAGTTTACTCTCAGATAAATGCTGGACTGACTTTGGTACCATTGAACTCGTTTCGCTATCCAGGACAACTTTTGGCGTGTTTTTGATCTCAGTTTCAGTCACCTGAGGAGGCAGCGCTGCTTCAATGTCTAAAATGCAACGTTTGAGAGTCCTGACACTGTGGGAAAGAATTG
>JACKZZ010015002.1_pt1 | contig 10861 bp, 4 predicted proteins | sample 8027871 | NCBI WGS metagenome assembly JACKZZ01 (sample SAMN15724774, study PRJNA655200) | protist metagenome | isolation source: fluorescence activated cell sorting (FACS) single amplified genomes of... | place: USA: West Boothbay Harbor, Gulf of Maine | collected 2000-07-19
TAATGTAGGCTCAACAATCACTAATGTTAATTTCAATTACAACAAAATAATTGATACAAGCCCAATAAGCAAGCATTTGTTTATACGTGTTTTGAAATTAGACAATAATAAGATCAAATCATTAACTGGGTTTGGAAATCTAAAATATCTGGTTCAATTAAGTGCAGCAAATAATCAAATTAAGTCGTTAGAGAATTGGAGAGATAACAATGGCAGTGATTTGCCAAGGCAATTAATTGACCTAAATTTAAGTGGGAATGAAATTGTACGCTTAGAACCATTGTTATCACTCAATAATCTACAAAAATTAAATTTAAACAATAATAAAATAAAAAGTTTATACGGATTACGCAAGTGTACTCAAATAAATACATTGGAAATTCAAGATAATGGTTTAATTAGTACAGTGGAATTGGAAGTTTTGGACAGATTAAGAAATATTAATGTTTTAAATATGATCGGTAATCCCATCACTGATTTGGAATACTATCGCTGGCGTGTTATATATCGCATGCCATATTTAAACATTCTTGACGAACAAACGATATCCGCAAAAGAAAAAGTAAAAGCAAACTGTGCCCATGGATCAGACATCGATAGCCGCGTGAAGGTATGGCATAATGTGGTCGGGCCAGATCGTGAATTTATTCAAACAGTCCCAGTTATAAGTACACCAGAAGAAAAAGAAATGGAAGAATTTAAAGAGGGGTTAATAGAAAATAATCGCATATTAGTGTATCGTGGTAGGCACGAAATGTCCAAACAGCCAATCACCATTGACATATACAAACGAGTTGGAGATGGTTCAAACTATTTAGAATGTATTGTAAGGTCAGACGATCGAACTATGCGGTTGTACAACAGTTTTAGTCAAGCTGATGTTGATAGTCATGTGCAATCAGTAGTTGAAAGCCAAAAAATGTACGCGGGAGATGAACAAATAACGGATGAAGATTTTTGCGCTGCGATTGCACAAAGATTACAACTACGTAATGTAGCATCTGAATTAAAAGAAAATGTGTCAAAGAAACCGTGGAAAGATATTATAGCTGATCCAGATTTATTCAAAAACGTAGAGTTGGTTCTACGCCCAGTACCTGTTCATGTAAGTACGAACGCTTTGTATGGAATGCCAATGAACATTGATATAACTCGTGATATTGATGATCAAATTTTAATCACTGCGTATTCAATGGATCATCTACGTGGTACTTCATTTGAAGTTGCGTATGACGAAAAATATTGCCGTGAGTCTATGGCGGACTGTGAAGGCATAGAACCTGATGAGTTTGAATCATTGGATCAATTGTATGGAGCACTAGCTGAATATTGTGAAATTATGAGAGATAATGAGACAGACATGCTATCCTTGTCTATCCCACCACCTCCTCCTGACGGTCCAACCATGGAAAAAGAGCTAGCCCGGAAAAGAGCAAAGAAAAAATGGGATTCCCTGGATACAGATGGCAATGGCACATTAGAAGGAGACGAATTGAATGGATTAGCGGATTGGGTTTGGACATCATTTCACCCTGGCGGGGAACCAATTACAGAAAGAGAAAAGGCAAAATTGAAAAGAAAGTTATTAAAACGCATAGCAGTAAAACATAATGGCCAGATGACATTTGACGATTTCCATGATTGGTTTTTAAAAACGTGTGATGATATACAAGCATTCAGAGCATTACAAGCTAAGCACGGGCATAAAAAAAAGTAGAGCATGTGTGTATATGTACGAGTATTTAAATATTACCGAGTAAAAAAAGCATTTTTGGTACGGAGTGTTTACATTTTAATTTGCGATGTGTTGCACTTCTAAAGATAATAGATTACAAATGGGTACTACTACTTACACACATATTTGATACCAACTCGCAGAATCCTCTCTGGTACAAAAATATGTAATACGACACAAAAGAAAGATAATTAACACCGTACATATATTCGTGTGTAAGCATAATCAATTTTATTACGCAGCATTTATTTTTATATGGTTTGAGAGATTGATTAAGATCGAGCACTACGAATACTTTTTCGCGATATCCTGCCAGTTCTATTATATCGATCTTCGACTTTAACATCATTGATTTTTGCTAATATTTTATTATTGACTTTAGCTAATTTTTTTTCTAATTTTTTTTTTAGGCGCTCTAAATGAACTAAATCACCTAAACTAACGTTACTATCGTTGGATGCAATACTTCGAAATGAATCTAAACCATGTGAAGAAACCGATGTGGCATTTGAACGTGATGTTGATAAGTTACTTCTACTACTTCTATTATCCAATTTGTTTTTTTCAACGCTATCTCTAGACGCATTCAATCGCTGCATTTCTTCGTCAATGTCGTTGGCGATGAATATGTTGTTAACATCGCGAGGGCGTCTTTTTCTATTAGCTATTCTCAATTCGCGAGGAGTAGGATTGCCATCCCCTAATATTGGATTCTTCAACCTACCCATTCCACGCTGATTTTGTGCAGCTTTGTACTCTCTTATCTTTTCATACCCCTTTACAATTACAGCTTCTTCTTTATTGTACAACTGTCCTAGAAAATCAGCGATTTCTGTAGTATATGATATGTGTCCAGAACTAAATTTTGCTTTGTTTGCTTTCTTGCCTCTATGATGACTCATCTTTTGAGAGCCGTATCTATGTCCTTATAAAAATACCTTGCAAAGACTAGTTCCAACGTGCAAGGCTAACTAGGAGGTAGAGGTGCGATAGTAAAACAATAATAATATAATAATTAATATAAATAGACTAATAATAATTAATAAAAAAAAAAATGAATTTGATGAATAAAAATAAAAAAATATAAATAAAATATAAAAAATTATATAATAAATTTATTAATAACAACACTGCTGTAATCGAAGTATAATATTAATATTAATACAACAGTATCAGTAATATAATATAATAAAATAAATATACTGTGCTATAATAAATAATAAAAAATAAAAAAAAACCTGTTGTGGCTTCTTCTTCTATTAATAGTCGTCTTAATTTAACACTAAATAATCTATAGTAAAGTTAAAGTATACTTTCAACTTTAATTATTTAAACTTCGTCGTGTGATACTGTACTCTCAACTCGTACTTCATGCCTAGTGTTAATAGTAGTAAGTTAAAGTACAATAGTAATAGGTGATAAAAAAGCCTGCCAGTACTTAAAAAAACGGACAAAAAAGAAACCTCACGGCTACCAAGCCCATAGGCAAGGAATAGAGTAGAATTTACTATTAGAATACAGTATTAGACATTGAAATTTTCTCTTGCTGGCTTGCCTAGGCCTTGCCTGTCAGAACGACTCGACTATACTGTACCATATTTATATCATTTGGAAGAAGACGATGGAATAATAGTTGTTAGTTATTTATTATTATTTGTATTTTAATTTTGGTATTATTATTATTATTAGACTATTATTTTATTATTATTACTGGATTACCAGGTACCACCGCCAGGTATTATTTATTAATTTATTTATTTATTAGACCGTACATTGTCGATCTTTGCTGCGCACTCAGTAACACTAGTGTATGTTGTAAATAGAAGCAATCGTACATTATTTAAAACTACAGTTTGTAATACCAGTGTTATGGATAACACGCGCGATGGCAATCCCAAAGTATCTAGGACGCTGCACAAATTAACGGCAAAGTTGAGAAAGGCCATAAAGAAAAATAGAATGACTGTACGATTTATGTTTAAAGCTATGGATACAGATGGCAATGGTTTGTTATCAGCTGAGGAATTAAGGGTCGGGTTGCAGCCATATGTTCCAAATGCAAAGCTGGGCGTTGGAGTTATGGAAGAAATTATTGGATATGTAGATAAGGATGGAGACAACGAAGTAACATTTGACGAATTTGATCTGGCGCTAAAAGCGCTAGACAGTCAACGAAAGGATAGAGTGGAGAAACGAGCAGAAAAAAAAGGTCACTCTAATGTGGGGTTTCCACAACGGATCAGAAACTATGGATCAAAAATAGCTAGAAAAGAAGATTTCAGTGAATTCTTGCCTGGGAAAAAGAAGAAAAAGGGACACGTCGATAAGTTAAACGGTAAAGGCAGTGGTGGAAGAGTTATTATGAATGATGATCCAACTCCATTTTGGTTAGATAGAAAAATAGTTAAGGGGGGTGCCCCTAAACTAACTAAACGACCAAAAAGGAAAGCGCCAAAGCGTAATGATGGTTCAAAAACTCCAAGTTACAAGTATCGTTTGCCGTCAAAATCAATCTACCCTAAACTACACCAATCACACAGTGAAGATACAAAACAATATGAGGAACCGGAACAAAATCAAACCGCTGTAAATATATTAGGCAGAATAAATGCCCAAAATCAACCGAAACTGCCTTCTACAATTGCCACCGTTGATAGCGATGGCATGGAACCATTATTACGACAAATGTCTACTGCAAGTAGTAGCCATAACATTTCTTCGGCACTGCATATTGCAACTAGTGACAACAATCAAACACCTTTTAGATCATATGGTACAACATTCAGCAACAACGTAGATAACTTAAAACATGGGGGAAATGAAGGAAATGCAAAGAAAACAATGGCAGAATCATGGAACAATACATGGGATACATATACTGCGATAAAAGTCGATAACCCACTAATAACAATAAGAAAGAAAAATAAAAGAAAGAAAAGGAAGTTGAGTGATGTAGAAAAATTACAATTAATTGCAGAAAAGCTATACGATTTTGAGGAAGAGCAAAATGCAGAAGAAATGAGCACATCGTTAGAAAACATGTTTGCATTTTCGTTCAAATCTAACCCAATCTCACAAAATGCTCGACCTATAACTACACACGACGGCGCGGTTCAGTTGCATGTTGCTAGCGAATGGAAAAAAGGTCAAGTTGGGGCGATGGTTTTATTGAAACGGTTTCGCCGTTCTGCGTTACTTCGGGATAAAATCGTGCGTAATAAATTAATTACAGAGTGCGAAAGCTTAAGAAACGCACAAAATATATCTTCATCTGTTTTTGTGCAAAAATTGCGGGCTGTTTTGACAAGTCCAAAAGAAGTTGTATTAGTATTACAAAGTGCTCCTGGTGGAAATTTAAAATCGCTGATACAACTTCGTGGTAAAAGTGGAACACTCCAGACAAAACACGTGCGTTTCTATATTGCGGAGATTTTAACAGGTATACACCATCTGCATAAGCGTGGAATAATTCATCGCGATTTGAAATTAGAAAACATCTTACTGACATCAAAAGGTCATATTTTGGTCAGTGGGCTAGAGCTATCTTTACCACGACACACTGGTATTGCACACAAAGTTGTTGGTACGCCCCAATATCTTGCACCAGAAGTTATTAAAGGTGAAAGTTATGGCAGATCAATTGATTATTGGGCCGTAGGTATTATGATGTATGAAATGTTATGTGGTAAGACTCCTTTTTATGGTGCAAATCCAACCGAGCTATTTAATACAATTATTAATGGTAAAGTTAAAATGCCTCGCTTAATGGATTTCTCAGAAGCAACAACTAGTTGTTGTCAAGGACTTTTGGCAAAAGAACCAAAGCATCGGCTTGGGCATAACTGTCAGGGTGGACCTAGAGGTTTACAAGGGCATCAATTTTTTAGTACTATAGACTGGCGCCAGCTGAAAAAGGCACAATTCCCGCCCCCTTTCCTCCTAGCAAATTATACACAAACAAAAGACGCCACGGAGGCATATACAACAGCTCGACAATTAGGCTTTGGGGTAAGCGAACTTGGACAAGTGCGAAGTGGTATACAATACCAGAAAACTCATACTCCGCAAAGTACTGAAGGAAGCTTGTTGTCTCTACCCAGTGGTAATAATTTATCTGCACAAGTATTGCGCCAAGGTAGTAGTGTTCTTGCACCCAGTAGTAGTAGCACTTACAGTGGTATAAATATACGTGATAGAACAGGCAATTTATACACGAGGGATTCTGTCGATTGGGACCCGTCCATATTACCATCTTTACCTTCTACTGCACAGACATCGGAGCGTGTGTATACAGCATCTTCAATGGAAGTTAATAGCATGATAAATTTTGATAGCAGCATAGATGGGACAGTTCAGATTCCGAATTTTAGCTGGAGCAGCGCTACTAAAGAATATAGGGAAGATGAGCTTCGACGTAGTAAGATCGAAAGTAGATTAAGTGAACATTCATATCGTCCCAGCACTAGAGAACGAGCTTTGCCATATCAATTGCAATTAGCTCGTATACAAACGGACCGATTAAAACACAATATTGAAGAGCAAAAAGCTTCAATCAAATATAACAATGCTATCACTGATTTAGCAGTTGAACAAGGGAAACGCCAAGTTAGTTCAGAATTAAAAAAGCGAATTGAATTGGAAAATTGGTAAAGTAGTAAACATTGAACATGTACAAATATTAAACAATAAGTTAGGGTACAAAAATAAATATGGTATATTATTAGACGAGTAAATTTGAGTGTATAACATACGAAGTATCATTGCGTACAATTAATATTACATGCGCGTAAACTTTATTTTTTTTATTGACGTATATATATATATTATGAACTTACTCAATAATCTAATAATGACGTATATATATAAAGATTTTTATAAAATTAAATTACCGCACAGTAAATTTTAAAATTATTACTTTGGTAAAAAAATATATACGACTGTATAATATCATATTTTAAAACTTTACACACACATATTTAATAATATCCTCCATTTCTTTTCTTAACTCGCACATTATTTTTTTTCTTTCTACGTGGTGCTGGAAGACGTTCCTCACGTAATGGTCTATGAATAAATCTTCCTAAATTTTGTGGTATATCAACAACTTGCGGCACGTGTAATTGCATCCATATATCAGAATTATTTTTTCCAGCTCTACCATGCCAACCTCCTTCAAATTTGTCTTTTTTTTTAGACATATATCTTTGTTTCATGTTGAACAATTGATCTTCAGCGCTTATTTTATTATTAGATCCGTATATGCGTTTATAATGGTTAATTTTTTTCAGTTTATACAAATCTTCCTCCAGTTGCGTTTCCCTACGCAATTCATTCTCTTTTAAGTGTTTCACAGCAGCTTTCCGTGCAAAATGGTCATTTACATTATATCCGCTATTAGCATCACTTTTTTCCTCAATCGTAGCAAATACCGAGATATCAACAGCATTATCGACGTCATTGCTACTGTTTGCTACTAAATTTTGCCGACCAATATCATTTATTACAGCCAGGCTATTGTTCCCTTTTTCGATTATCTCAGTTTCACTCTTCTTTTCGCCTTTTTTAAAATCAGCATTGTTCATTGAAATAGATTTCCATGTTTTTTTATCATCTATATCCCATGCTATGCATTTACTACCCCGACTAAACAAACCATTACGTTGACCAAATGTACCAACATGATCTCCTGTCAGCGTCCATACAGAAACTCTTGTATCTCTAGAACCTGTAATTAAATGTTTCCTAATATTACAATATGTTATGCTAGTGATTTCATCGGTGTGAGCATACCATTTTGTTGCCACTTTGAGATGCATTGCTAGAGTTTCGCCTGTGATATGACGATGTCGTGTAACATATGGAGTGTTGCTTCGTACCCTAGCTTTTGCACTAAAAGGCCTTGAATAGTGTGAGCTGCTAATAGGCCTAGTAGGCCGTTTACTGTGGGCTTTATTGTTTATAACAGCACCTAATGATGTCCCAGGCCTCTGCGGTAAATATGAAACCGATATTTGATCTGAATTATTAATAATACTGTCATTGTTTCCATTTTTTTCGTCAACATGTAACGCGGAATCTATGTCACCATGCCATATAATAATTTGTCCTGATGAGTCCCCCGCAAACATGTATGTGTCGTTAAATGGGTTTGGTGTGGGAAGTATCATTGAGGTAATTGTAGTGGATAAGTCACCATCTATGAATGCAAGCATAGTACCAACATGTACATTCCAAAATCGTATTTGACTGTCTGTCCCCGTTGATATTAAAGTTGAGAGTTTTTCATGATACAGTAAAACTTCTACAGAACCAGAAATTGATTTTTTTGTTCTTGATTTATTACCACGAAATAAACTATCGAATGCTTGATGGTGATGTTGATGACTATCTATAGCTTTCTTTTTCCATTTACAATGACCAGATTCTAGAGACCACAAAATAATATATCCATCCGCACCACCGCTTGCAACCATTCTGGGAGGACAATGACAAACACAGGTAATATCATCGGTATGTGCAGCCGTTGAATAGAGTTTTGTTCCCTCCCCTCCAAGTTTTTTGTTCTTGTTTGACGTAACACGTCGTGTAGTCGGTGCTGCTGAGACGGGTCTGGGTCCAACTTTAATGGCACGCTTCATTATCAATGGGTGTTGTTTTGATTTTGTATTTTTACCAAATCGCCTTTGTATATGTGCTGATTTAGGGCGAGCACGGCGATTAAATTTTGCATTATGGGTTTTTCTAAATTCTTTTTTTCCACCACCACTTAAAAGAATTTGCTTCTCATTATATGAAAGTGGTGGCATACAATGGCTGAACGGTTGTAAAACAGAATCACTGTTCCCATCATTATACACAAAAACTCTACGCTCCCATCCAGCCGCCAAAATATATTTCATACAATCATCTCTATTATTTATTTTATCTTCATTTTTCCTGCCGGCATTGTTGTTGTCATTTTTGCTAAATTCAAAAGTGTTTTCTGTCTCGGTAGAAGCGATAGATCGTTTTGGCTGCTCCATTGCAAAAACAACTGATGTCAGTTCTTGCGGATATTGACTTCCACCGAAACGTTGAAGGCATTGGCCGTTTGAAAAATTCCATAGTTTACAAGAACCATCGTCAGCCCCAGTTACTAAGCGGCGTTGGTTGAAATCAAGACACATAGAAGTCATTTTAGCCATACCATGAGCTTTGTTGAATTTGAATACTATATTGCCAGTTGAGTAATCCCATACATTAATAGATCCATCAAGAGCACCGGTTATAACTTGATCAAAAGTTTCATTGTACATTGCACCTACAACTGGGGCGGAATGCGTCATACCAGCAGTTTCGTTCGTAGTTTTTACAATTGGCCATAAAGTTAATCGATTTGTTCCTGTTACTAAACATGGATTATTATACCTCCGATTATTGCTATCGAAGAAAAAGGAAGAAATCCGATTTTCTGGTCTGTATAAACTATTATCTATTATTGTCTGTAAATTTTGATACTGAACAATATGTATATGGGGGTTAGACAAAATGTACCGAAATGGGTAGAAGAAAAATAGATAAGACTTACGGTGCGTAAATCCCATACTTTAAAAACTTTATCAGTTGATAATGATACTAACTGGTTTCTATCTTTCGTATTGTTGCCTTGATTTTCATGCAACACTAATGCTTTTACTGGTGCCATATGACCAGATAATTTTGCTAATATACCCATTGAATGCGCATTCCATACTAATATGTCTCGAGATAAACCTGAACTTGCAATACATTTTGCCAACGGGCAATAAATAAAGCTATGCACCTCTTTAGAGTGTGTAGTAAATCTTCTTACAATCCTTGAACTTTTGGGCTTTTTTATGTCACGTCGCTTGTTATTCGTAGAATTAGCGGCGTTTAGTTCTTCATCAAAATTTGTAAGTATACCATTAACATTTGCACTATTCCATATTTGGCTATTTCGATCTAAATCAACAAATGCTACAGTACTATCCGTTGATGATGTTACAAGGTTGTCTAGATCTGGACAAAAATTTATATTTGTAATCCATTCATCGTGAATCCACTCACCATCATATTTGACACCATGTGGAACGTCTGGTAACTCTGCTAAATCAATATAAGATTCAACAGTGCCAACGTGCCAAAAATCATTTACTGATAGGGTAAATGTGTTTAAAAACCCTTGATTATCACCTGCAAATAAAATTTCTATATTTTTTTTCTCTTTCCCATCCGCATGATAATACCCCAGGCTTGTTACAACACTAGGAAGATGGAGAACTGCGCCAGATCGTTCCAACGTTAAGGCATCAAAAAATCGTAAGGAACGATCTATAGCACTAACGGCTATTTTTTTTGAACGAGTTAATAAGACGGCATCAGTAACACGTATTCCAACTCGTGTAGCTCGCTGAAAATGTAAGTCGTTCTCTCTCCAAACTCGTAATACACCGTCACCAGAACACGTTAGGTACTCTTGTTCTTTATTTAGCTTCAATATGGCGTTAATACTCTCGCGATGGTATCGTCCTGCATTTATGGGTGGCTCGGGGAAATCTTGTAATGCAATTTCAGTTTTTTCAAGTGCTTCCCTAAGGTTAACTGCACCTTGTTCTTCTAGTAACAAGTAGTTTGTAAATTCGTCCCAGTCTAAGTTACCGTCGCCGTTAGCATCAATTTTTTGAAAAACTCGGTGTAAAATTTGCTTCGTCTTAAATGATGTGCGCCTCCCACCACTTTTATCGCCTTTTTCCGCCATTAAGTTACTCGCACCAATTACTTCTTTTAACTTTTGAAACTCCTTTTCATGGGCTAACTTTAACACTTGTACGAACTCTTGCATATTTAAAGACTCTGCATCGCTAAACGCATCTCGTATCGTTGTTAAAGTAGCGACGTTCAATAGTTGCAAATCTGCTATATTAACTTTCTCGTTGTTCATGTTTTAATTATAATGCTTTTATGTACAAAAAAGAGGGTTCCTCCCCATGCAGTAAAAAAATTCCTTCCTTCTTTTTATCGGTGTTTTGATCCATCCTGCTTGTATCATCATGCCATGAATAATACGGCAGTTAGTAGTAGTAAGTAATAATAATAATAATAATTATTTATTTTCATCATCATCAT
>JACKZZ010008353.1_pt1 | contig 10860 bp, 7 predicted proteins | sample 8027871 | NCBI WGS metagenome assembly JACKZZ01 (sample SAMN15724774, study PRJNA655200) | protist metagenome | isolation source: fluorescence activated cell sorting (FACS) single amplified genomes of... | place: USA: West Boothbay Harbor, Gulf of Maine | collected 2000-07-19
AGGATCGCCGCAAATAGCATTAATTTTCATTTTCTTTTTCCTACCGGTGCACCGGTGCGTGGTGACAATCCTTCATATGACGCCTACCTTCTTCACAACTTATCGTCTTCGAAAAAAGTGCGCGTGTTGTCGTTGCGAAAACTGCGGATGGGAGTTGTTTTATTTAGGGTGAGATAATTTCTGACCAACGTATGAGCATGTCAGCAGAGGCCGCTGGCAGGAAAAAGGTTGTTCTTCTGCAACCTTTCACCTTCTAACGACCCCGCATAAAAGTGCGCGTGATATGTCCATCTCGCAAAGCGCTGCCAAAAAAACGAGGAATCAGTGTTCATTTCTAAGAAAAGGAAGGCACAGAAGTAGCTCTGGCATCAAAAACACGCAGCAGAGCACTTGAATGTCCATATCGGCACATGTCTTTCGATACATACATCTCGGCTGCGGTAAACCATGATCTTGATTCTTTGTCGCTCTCTCCTCGTGTGCTTGTAAAGTAATTCATATGCACGGCTCGATCTCGACTCGCTCATCATGATTTTGATCTCGTTTTACGATGGCAAGAAATCCAATTTACTGTACTTCATCAGATTTAAGTCGGGTGTAGCGCGATGGTGGAATGAGACGAGTGTAGCGCAATCCTAGGAATTGAAATTGTTTTCCGATTGTTCATTAGATTTGATTTTTCTCCAGTTTCATGTTGAAGATATTCCGCATGGAGGAAAAGGCGTTTGCAATAGCAACATCACCATCAGACGTTGCCACTATGGGTATAATATGGATATGCTATATTGGGGTGGTTGGCAGGAGCGCAGGCTCTTCCTCCTCTTTTTCTTCAGCCTTCACTTCAGCTTTTACTTCGGCTCTCATCTCCGCCTTGGCCGCGGCTTCGGCTTGCCTTTCTTCCATCAGCGCCGCAGCTTGTACGATGATCTTCGTCCTGTCAATCGCCTCTTCCCGCTCTTTCCGAGCCCGTCTGCTCCGGTCGCGCGCACTCTTGCTGTTGCGTTGTGCCACTTTCGTCAGCGCAGCGAGATTGAGTTTGACGCGCGCCAGGTGTCGGGCGACGGGCGGTTCCGGCTCGCGATCGAAGACCTCCTCGGGAATCGGCGACGCTAACATTTGCTCCAGCTTAGCAATGGCATTTTGCAGCGCAACGATGATGCAGGGGAGCAGTCGCCAGTTTTTTCCGACCGACTTCATTTTTTTCCTTTGCAAAAAGCGAATGATGATGTCCAGACAAACACCACAAACCGGCTGCAGCATGCGCCCAGCAAGGATTTCGTAGTGCGCCAGGTTGTACACCCGCTGAAGGATCGTGTCGCCGCCGGTCTTAAAGTGGAGCACCAGAATCGCCCCAGCTGCCTCCTCACCTTCCATGATACGCATCAGACGCCTGGGGATTGAAAAAAAAATGAAGTAAATTGCACGTCTTGCTCGATACCGAACAGATGCGAGCCGAATTAAACTTACTTATTGTTATTCCATTCAATCACAAGTGGCACAAAAGAAAAAACTCTACCTTATCACGAGCAAGGCTGTATGCTGCATTCGCTCTGAGATGTCATAGCGATCGCCTCCTACGCGGCCGATGACAAGCATGTTACTGAACTGCATGAACAGGTCCGCGTAGTGCTCGTAAATGTGTTGCATGATGTGCGGATATAGCTCACAGATGCCGCAGAACAGCTCAATTTTTGCCCACGTGTTCCGGTTCGGGTGCCTCAGGCCGCGCAGCATCAAGCACAAAAGCGAGCGCACGATCCCGAATTTTTGCCGTTCGCCGATTTCCGGCGGGGGGCGGTTTTTCAGGTAAAAATCGAGTCTTTGAAAGGTCAACGGACTGGTCGGATCCATGTACTCCCAGTCCACAATCTGGTCCAGCATGTCGGTGTAAAACTGTGACTCCTCCAGCGTTTTCGCGTTGTCCGCAAACAAAATCAGCTGTCCCCGGACTGCACAGAGAATTTCAATGTTCACTTTCGGAATTAAGAATTCTCCAATCTTGTGGTCCTCATCCTTCCTCCGCACAACCGTTCCAAGTGGGTTTCCCGTCTCGTTTTCGCGCAGATTGCTGCGTATGCGGAACTGCCGGGACTTCCACGCAGTCGAAAGTTTGTGCATGTCGTTTACCGAAGCGCTGCGCGTGCTGGTGCCATTATTATTGCCGTGTGCAGCAGTTTTCTGGGCGTGTGTTACGTTACTACCAAATTGCAGCGGCCCGCTGTATCCCTCCTCCACGGGGCTGAAGAGAGGCGTTTCTGGCAACCAGTCCTGCTCGCGCAACAGATACCGACCCATCTCCATGCACCTGTGCTGCCCGGGTCGGGGCTTGCGGCGACCGATTTTTTCAAGGTAGGAGGGCGTTTTTCTCCGTCCCCGGACTGGGGAGGACCCTGGCGGTTCTCCGCCTCGTCCACCTATTCTCCTCGCCTCTCTGCGCTTCCGTCGTGTTTCCACGATTGAGGCGTGCGTACGTGGCTGGGACCGAGAGGGACCTTTGAGGATAATTGAGTGAGAAAATCAGTGATAGTGGCCTGGTTTGAAGAAGACAAGAATCCCAGATGCTGCAAACGCAAAGAAGACAACGCTCCAAAGAGAATTTATAAACAAAAATTCTACTTTTAGTCAAAGTCAATGAATAATGAGCAATGTTTATTTAAGTACTTCTGAGATTCAGAACAGACGACGACCCCGCGATTCGATTGTTGCGCGTGGCTCTGTCGAAAGCTCCGGCCGGGAAGACGCCATCCATCTTTGTTTGCAGGGCAGCTATCGTTCCGTCCCGAAAAGAAAGTCTCGGACTTTTTCTCCGGACGGAATCTTTGGCTTCCCACTCATCCTCCTCGAGCTTCGCTCCAAGTCGCTCGCCGAGAAAGTAGGACCCCATATCCTCGAAGGAACAACACTGCACAAGCCGCGCCGCCCCTCTTGGCGTGTCCGCTCCGAGGCACGCGTGGAGCATGGTCAAGATCTGCGTCTCGAATTGGAGAAACATGGTGCGGTCCAGTGGCGTCAAGTAGTCCGCTAGGTAAAACTCGTGCACGCGGGCGATGAAGCCTTCCATAAAGGTATCGCGCAGACGAGCCGACTGGTCAACGTCTCCGAGGTAGAGAAAGTACTCCTTCAGCACGTCTAGCAATTCCACAAACAGTAACCGCATGGGAGTTTTCTGCAGCACATCGAGCAACACTGGCTCCAACCGAAGGTGAAAACCCTCGGGCACGGTCGGAACCAACGGCTCCTCGCCCGTGGAATCGAAGTAGTACATGTGGAACTTTTCTTCCACCTCTTTATCAGGAATTTTTTGTTCCGTTTCTCTAGTACTCCTGTTGTTGCTCGTGGTTTTACTCGCATTAGTATCGTTCAAGTCTTGAGGAGGAAAAAGAAGATTTTCTATTAGACTAAAGGAGGTCTTGAAGACCTCCTTATTTTTGCTGTAGGTGCCGTCAATCTTCTCGGCGCCATCGCCATCGCTCTCGTCATGGTCCTTCTCGTCGTCGCTGTGAGTGTCATGGACTGTTACCGTCGAACAATGCTTCCTAAATTCCGCCTCCCACTTTCGCAACGGCTCGAGAATTGACCGCAGCTTCACCGCGTGGTCAAAGGGGAGCTCGGAGTGCTCCTGGAAGAACGTCTGCAGGCCTTCGACCACCTGCAATAGACGTCGCGCTTTCCTGCCGCGGAGGTTATTTTCCGTTACCGCGAGCATGTCGTCCGGCGGCCGAATCACGTCCTCACTTTTGATCCGCGTTCTGGAGAAATCCTCGAGGCCAAACTGTGCGCCGGGCGGGGGCTCGATTTTCGGCAGGTCTACTTGCGATGCGCCCATTTCGGCGACGTGAGGAGCCTTTCCCTCCGCAAAGTCTCGTAAAACGTCAACCGCCATCTGCGTGCCCTGTCGCAGCATCGGTTCCTGCGGTAAAAACTGCGCTTGACTCATCTCGACGGTGGTTTGTTGCCTCAGAGCCTGCGCAGCTTGCTGCTCCTGTGCAGCTTTTCTTGCGATCTCTTCGTTCTGTTGCTTCAGCTGCTCGTTTTCTTTCTGGAGAACCTGCAGCGCCTCTTGCTGCTGGGCTTGGAACGTCGCTTGACTGCTCTGCTGGTCCATCGCGTGCTTTTGATACAGCATCACATTCTGCTTCAGTTGCTCGTTTTCCCGCTGCATTGCCTGCATTTGCTGCTGCATCGCGCTGACATCTGGCGCTTGAGGAAGCGCTGGTGCAGATTGCTGCTGCGCGGATATCGCCGCCTGCTGCGGTAGTTGATGACCCGTGTGCTGCTGCGGTTGATGTCCTGACGAAACTGCTTGCGCGCCAAATGGTCTACTCGATGAGGAAGCACTGCTCGTCCCGGTTGCAAACTGTGACTGGTTGGCTGCAACAGGTGTCTGCGGCATTTGGCTGCCTTGGTGCGCAGCAGAAGCGAACTGCGAGGGCTGGTGCTGCACGAATTGCTGTCCGAAGCTCGAAGAACCCGAGGAGGGCTGCTGCATTTGCCCGTACCCAGGAGCCTGCTGACTTTGCGGGAATCCTTGGGGTTGCTGCCCTTGCGCGCCGAGAGGCTGCTGCGACATCTGCAATTGCTGCTGATGCTGCGCCATTTGCTGTTGCTGCGAAAATTGAAATTGCTGCTGCTGCACGAAATGCTGCTGATGTGCCATCTGCTGCTGGTAGGCCATTTGCTGTTGCTGTTGTTGATGTGCCATTTGCTGCTGCTGACCAGGTGTAAATTGCTGCTGCTGGTGCATCTGATGCTGCTGCCCAAATCCGAACTGAGGTTGTTGCATGCCGTGCTGTTGCTGCTGTCCTCCCGGTGCCTGGCCGCCACCCCCACCAGTGCCATGGGGATTCTGATTCGGTAGGCCTGCGCCGGAGGGTTGCGACATCTTAATGGTGTGTCTAACTTTCGGGATTCAGATTCATTTTCATATTCTACGAGTACATATCCTCTAGCGATGTTGGACTTCATATGACCAACGCTAGCACGAAACATTCAGTTTTGGCAGAAGATTCAGTTCGATTTATGGAACGGAAAAACTGCTTTCTGAGAGCGAGCAGCGATAGCGCAAAAACTGTCGCAGGAAAGAAATAGCCTGCTGAAAAAACACAAGAAATGAAGGAGATCTCATCACAAGCTGTTTTACTGATGCATCGTCCATACGTCTTCATCGTGATCGTCATCTTCGTGTTGGAAGTCGATACGTACTCGCACCGACAGAGTACATATTTGCTTTTTATTCACAAACTTCGCAACAACTACAGCGTCTTCAACAAAGAACTTTCGATGAAACACACCTTCGACATCAGGAAAACAACATGAGTGAGCGAATTGCGGCAATATGCCAAGACTCTGCTCCCTGGCACAGCGTTCTTTGTGCCACGCCCTCACTCTTTCTCTGCTTGCTATACTTTTACTTTTCCTTTGTTCTGTTCTTCTACTAAGCTTGTCACATGGAAAACCTTGTTGGTCGCTGCTGTGCATTCACCTGATTCAAAATTCGAGAACTACCTCTCACGTAGCAAAGAACTATGACGATGAAGCTCGCGCGTTTCGTAGTGCAGCTGCTAGTAGAAGAACCGCCACGCGACTTACATGGCCAGTCGGCGCTGGAGCTCAACCGATGGAATGGGTCCACCATAACCAAACAGGAGCACCTCAGCCCGGGCCAACGCGCCACCCTCGTGGTTTAGGCCTTGTAAAACTTGCGGGTCGTGGCCAGGAACGCCTTGCCCTTCGCAGTTTTGCCTCCGCACGGCACAAAACCCTCCAACTTCAGCTCCTTTCTCGCCTTCATAAATGCTGCGTCTGTTGTGTGATTTGAGTCAGCTTGGTTCAAATCACTGATGGCGGTGCTTTCGTGTTCGTCGACAAACACCACAGGGAAAATTAGAACCAGCAAGAGGGAAGCGGCGGAGCCAAAAAAGTGGCGCGCCGAAAAGTCAAAAACAAGAACAGCAAAGCAGGACAATACTCCAGGCGATGACTTTCTTGTACTGCTTGGACTTCTTCACCGCCGCGACGACCTTCACACTGACACACTTCCCAGTCACCTTCTTCCTCAGATCCGGTTTCTCCAAACCTCCGCCCGTCCGCTTCATTTCACCCTTCACCACCTTCCTCCGCACCGCGTAGATCCTCCGCTTCTTCGCCAACTTGCTAACCACCTGGGGTTAAGTTGAAGTTTGTGTTTGTCATGCACAAGCAACGCTAAAATTTTCTTCTTCATGAAACCGCTTGGGGTAAAAGATAGCGTCGCGTCTGAAGTCACAAAATGAACGAACAGATCTGCCCTGAATGCAGCCCTCTTGTGTGACAACGAAAGAAGAGCACACCCCTCAGGAAAGTAACAAGTGGAAAACTTTTCATACCTTCGCCTCCGCCATTTTTTTCATCCCCAATCCCATCTTCTTCATCCCCATTTTACTCATCATTTTCGCCATGATGTCGTGCGTTTGTTTTGTAGAAGTATTTTTCAACTTTAAGTTTAAACTTTGTTTCTATCTGATAGTGTGCTGAATACATGATTTGTATTCAAAACCAAAAGAATATGAATGAGTACACGCACATCCTCACGCCGTCACGCCCCAGTTTCGGTAGATTTCATTGCATCAACTCTGTTAAAGTTCAAGTTGTACTTACTTTCGTCAAAAAAAGGCTCGTCTAGACAGCACCTCAGCACTCACTCACACAAGAAGACGAGGACGAAAGAACAGTCACAGTGGTTGCGTACTCTCTTCATTTTCGACAATCGAGCTCTGTTTCGAGTCGCTTCCAAAGGAAATGCATGGGTCCTGCAGTTGCAGCTCGAATCCGTTCCACACTGTGGCTAAGTACTGAAGGCCGTTTCACTTAATAGACACTTTTCCGACTGCGCTTCTGGCTCAGACGATGTACTATCGGATTTGCTCTTGCCATCACCACGACTAATCATCTCAATAGCGATCGGTGCGAATTCTTTTCGCCTCTGAAAACCCTCGGAAGAGGCCGCGTACTGAATTTTGAGAAACTGCCCGTAGTCGATTGGATCAAGCCAAACGCGCACGGAGCCGTCACCTAGCTGCTTCTCTAAAAGACCAGTGTTGCGTGCCCATGTGTACCCTGGCTCTCGCGGTCCTATCGTAACAAGCTGCGTCTGCTTGATATCAATCTTTGTCTTTGGCTTGGTCCAACGGAAGTCTTCTTCTTCTTCAACTGTACCTCCGTGTGCTTCGACGATGCCAGTGCAACCCTGGTGTAGTTTCTCTTGCTGACCAGAACGAAAGCTCGCGACGAGGACTTCATCGGCTCTTTCCTGTTCCTCCATCACTACCGTGGGCGACGGCAATGAAGACGACCGGATCACAGCAGCCGCTTCTGCACATTCGTCACCCGGTTCCGAGCGTTCTCCCGTGGTCGAAGTTACAAAATCCAGAAAATTTGTTTTCTGGACAGAAGCAGTAAATCCTGCGCAAATTCGGACTTTGCTGGTCTTCACAAGCCGAGACGCCTGTCGCGACGTGGTAGATTTCGATCTTGACGTTTCATCAGCTGGAAATTCAACATCTGCTTTCTCCCCCGATCCCTTCGCGCAGTTCACGATCTCAGCCTCGTCTACCTTCTTCTCAGGATTGCAGTTCCCGAAAACTGTGAGGGGTAGCTGTTTCGTAATTCTAGCTGGCTCTGGGTCATTCTCATTTTGCGCGATGGTGATAACTTTTCGGTTTTTCACGATGCTGCCATCCGCTGCTTCGATGTATTTTCGTTTTCGCACCGCGGCAAGGGGAATGTCGGTCCGATCCTTCTCCCGCATGAAAACCCCATGCGTCGGCCCGAAATGCTCGTTTAAATTGAACGCTGCTGCCGGTTTCCGATAGTCGACTTCTTCCAGCATATCATCCTCCGCTAGCGCTGCAGTTATGGGGTAATTGTCCTTCTGATTGTTTCCGAACCAGGCAGAGCGGCGGGCCCACTTGAAAATGCACTCCAGCACATCCCGTAGCTCCTCCACCCCCTCGCCAGTTCTCGCGGAAGTCAGAATCGGCATGCGATTCGAAATTTGCAGTTTGGACGCCTGCTCCAGTAGCGGCTCCAGCGCTTCCGAGTACAATGAAGACTGTGCAAACCGCGACGCACGCTTGTTGCCCTGTTCCCCGGGACGAGGACTCTTCTCGTAGGAAGTGCGATTTCCTCCTTGGTTTTTATCATCAGAATTATTTGATGAGCCATCTAGTTGTCCCTGACCGGCGCCCGCCGCATCTTGCAGCCGCTCCGCTTCCACTTCAGCATCGGTTTTCCGTCGGTCGTCGATTTTTGCTTGCACGGTGTCGCGGTAGGACAAAGTGCCCTGCTCGCGGTCCCGCCAGCAACCCGTAGAGCTTGTGCTCAGACGCGGTAGAGCGGAGGAAATACTGGCACTGCGATCAGAAATTCGTAGTTGCGATGGGGAACCACCACCGCTTGAAGAGGACGGTAAGAGCAGCCTGTTGTCCAAGCACGAGCTGGTCAAGACCCGCTGCCCGCCAATCGCCGCGTGCGCCACCAGACTGTCCTGTTTCCGAGCTCGCTCCTCCTTCAGACGGAGCTTTTGTTCCTGGATTTCGTCTCGCAACTTCTTCGACTCTGCGTGCTCATACTGCTTGCCTTCGTACTTTTCAAACACGACGTCCGGTTTCATGGTTGCCGGCCTGGTTTCGTCCTGGACCGCGCCGTCGACGCCCATCTTGTCGGTCCGCGAGCCAAAATCCGTGGAGTCCCCGGAGTCGCCCTGGAGACCAACCTGCCGCAGCGTCGTGGACGCACCGTAGACCGGCTTGGACCAGTGAAACTCGTGGCGCTTGCCGATTTCCCAGTCCCGCAACACGTCGCATTTGTTCCAGACTTCGACAATCGGCACGAATTTGGGGCACCGCTTGTACTTTTTCTTGTCCTTGTCATGGTGGCTCCAGTCGAAGAACAGCCGGTCCTTCAGGGGCCGACGCTCGAGCGTCAAGTCGCCGCGATACCACTCCTCGCGCAACTTCACGCGGTGCTCGCGCTCGGCCTCCGTCTCTAAGTTTTTCAGCGGCACCATGGGTACCTCCAGTTTGTCTTGGGAAGATGATGGTGCAGACGCGTCTGCATCCTTCTTTTCATCACCTTCCGATGATGTCGAATTTTCATCGGGTAGTGGCTCTTCACTTGGACTTTGCTCTTCTTTTCCGACTGGAGACTTTTGTGCCGCAGCTGTCGCTGTGTAGTTGAAAGGGTCATTTGCGTCGGGGGAAGATTCTTCCTTCTCTTCGCCCGGACTGTTGCACTTGCCAAGAATCATTTGTTGTCGCGCCAGCATCTCCTCGGCTTGCAGCTTGGCGTTCTTAAAGAACGGGTCTTTCGCCGGCTTCTTCTGATCCCGTTTGGGCATCAAGCGCGCGTCCACGAGCTCCGGGCGCGGCGCCGCATAGCCGCCGCTGCGCGACATATTGCGCTCTTTGATGCGTAGGCGGGCTTTCTTTTCTGGCACTTCGATACGATTTTCCGGCTCAGCCTGTTGTTCTCCGTCCTGACCCTCGCTTGCTTCAGACGGACTCGAATAATCACTGAATTGTTCCACTTCTTCTGCAAAAAGCTGACTTTCAGCGGAGGCTGCACTATGACTTGCCTCCGAAGAAGAGTTCGACAGCTGCTCACCCTCCTCCACGACCTTGGACGACACACTACACGGAATCAATTTTCTTCGCCCTTCGCTCGCCGCCTTCGCTTCTCGAATTGCTTTTCGCTCTTCTTGTGACCAGCCAGACTGAAGAAAAGTCGCCCGTGCTTCCTCATGCTTCTGCCCAATCGCGTTGGTTCGGTCGTCCTTTTTGCCAAACATCGCGATTTCGCGCGCGATGCGAGCTTCTTTTCCGTGAATTGCGAAACTGTACAGGTAGGACTGTCTCACGTCCGGTAAGCTGGCGTCGGTTTTCAGCGGGTCACGATACGGCGCTGAGTCTTCTTCAGAAGTTGTAGAGCTGTCAATTCTGCTGGTTGTACTCGAGTTTTCTTCTTGATTTTGATCTGCGCTAGCACTACAACTACTTTGCGGCACAGTCGTGCATTTAGAAGTGTCGCTGTCCTCTTCTTCTTCCGCATCGTCCACAGGCATGCTCTCCCCGACGAAACGCTCGCGTTCCCCCGGCAAAAGTCCTCCCAAACCAAACTTCGGGCTGCCCAGCGCAACTTCTTCGTTGTCAAACGCGTTTGCGATTCCGGCCTTGAACATGGTCACGCGCGTCGCGTCGTGGTGCTCCCAAAACTGTTGGTGCCCGGGAATCGTGACGTCCTGGACGTGCAGAATCACACTGCAGTGCCGCATTTCCTCAATCATCGCGAGAAAGACCGTGAACAGGTTCATCGGCAACTTTTTCAGAACCCCGATGGTGTCGAGTAAGAACGCCTGCTCGCTATTGCACTCCACCCGACGGAGTTTCGTTTCTGCAGTGCAAAAGTACATGTTCTTCTCGTCCAAAGGTTTTCCCATGGACCGCTGCGCAACACGGTCCTTATCCAGAACGTCGTCGGTGGCGTTTTCTCTCCCTGTGCTGCTGTTATCTTCTGCAGCTTCAAGATCTGGTAGCTCGCCGTGGATCTTCACGCTTGCTGTCTTGTGATCAGGCGAAACCCCCACATCAACAACCCCACGGCAGTCGTAGTGGCGGCCGTTGCTTGCCATCAAACGGTTTATGAGAGCCGATTTTCCCACGTTCGTGTACCCAACCACTCCGATCACATTCTTCCCCTTCGTGATCTGCCTTCGCTCCTCCGCTTTTCTGAATAGAACTTTCTCGAATCCGTCCCTGACTCTCTTCATCGCCCCGGTCCGGTACTCGGCTTCGCGGTCAGGATAGTTGTAAGTCCTGTGGTCAT
>JACKZZ010000702.1_pt1 | contig 10854 bp, 4 predicted proteins | sample 8027871 | NCBI WGS metagenome assembly JACKZZ01 (sample SAMN15724774, study PRJNA655200) | protist metagenome | isolation source: fluorescence activated cell sorting (FACS) single amplified genomes of... | place: USA: West Boothbay Harbor, Gulf of Maine | collected 2000-07-19
TACACCGCCGCTCCCCCCCCCCACCCCACACACACAAACACAGGTTATCGACGAAGGGCCTTTCGAAGGCGGGTACGACCTCAAGATTGGCGTGGTAACAACTAAGGGAGATAGTATGGCTGACGTTCTTGCTGGCAAGCAGACGAAGGGGAAGAAGTCTAGTGGCGGCTTGAAGAAGTTCAACCACGCTTTGATTGTATTCGGCAATTCGGACGGTGGCATCGAGCAGTCCATTGACGACGACGAAGACTTCGTGGGAATTGGAGGAGAGGGCGCGGTGAGGAAAGTGTTTGATGTCGTCGTTGCTCCGATGGAGCTGCAGGGTAGCAGAGGCATTCGCGTCGAGGAACAAATGTTGATCGTGCTTGGACAGATGCGCAGCGCTTTTGTCGAGAACACGAGGAAATGGGCCGGCGTTGAGAGGAAATCGGCGGTGGAGGAAGAGCAGGCGCAGAAGAAAGTGGTTCCGGTGGCACCGGTGGTGTTTTCGGATGCCGAGCTGTCGGAGGAGAGCGACGATGACGATAATTAGTCAAATTGCAACCGGCTTGGTCGAATAAAAGAGTTCGAGGACGTCTATTTCTTAAACTTGCCCTTGCTGCCTTTGCCCCCGACAAAGCTTCCTTTCTTGGCAGGCACGTCCTTGCCCCCTCCCTTTCCTCCCGCTCCTCTCTCCTTTTCTTTCTCCTTCTGGTGCTTCATGTAGCTCGTCCTGTCGGCCTTCTTCATGTTCTTGATCTTCATGTTCGCATCGTACTCCCTCTTCTTCTTGATCTGGTTCAAGTTCTTGATCTCCTCCGCGTTATTCTTCTTGTTCATTGCCTTCTGCTCCAGCTTCTCCTTAGTCTGCCAGCGCGGATTGATCTTCTTGCCTCCTGGCGTGCGCTCTGCCTTCTTCTCGCGCCCGACTCCTCCTCCATCACCGCTCTCTGCATCCGCCGCCGCCTTTTCGGCGTCCTCTCCCATCTGGATATCGTCGAACACTCCCTGCCTGCCGATCGACTTGTTCGTCTTTTGCTGCCACTTCTCGTACAGATCTCCCAGCTTCCTCTCCTTCTTCTTCTTGCCCTCCAGCATCGCGCCGGACTCCAGCCTGACTTTCTTGGCGTGCGTCATGCCAGCCGCCTCATCACCGAGCGTCGTCTGGATGTACTTCCTCTTCTGCTTGTCCCAGCGCATTACGCGCTGCTTGTTGATCAAATCCTGCTTCTCGTCGCCAACGATATCGAGCTGCGCGTTCAGAAGTTCTAGCGCAGAGGACTTGCGCGTGTTGCCGGTGCCGGAGGACGGCTGGAGCGCGGCCTCGACGTCCCTGTCGCGCTGCGTGAATCCCTGGGACTGATCGTACTCGATGTAATCCGCCGACTTATACGAGTTGGGAGGCGCGGATTTCTTGGCACGCTCGCTGCTGCCGACAACACTAGCCAGCGATTTGCCAGCCTTGAGCAGCTTGCGCTCTTTTTTGGAGAGGTGCCGGCGCTCGCCTGCCGGCTCGGTCAGCGACGCGGTCGTCGTGGAAGCAGAAGCGGTGGAGGAGGAAGGGAAAGCGGCTGAAAACGACGTGACAGCACCGTCGTCGTCGTTCTCGTCGTCGTCGTTCTCGTCGTCGTCGTTCTCGTCCTGCCCGCTGCCATCGAACAGCTCCATATCGACTTCATCCTCGGCTCCCTTCTTAACATCCACGACCTCATCTCCGTTGAGGGTATGCGCAGTCTGGCTGCCGGCGATGACAAGAGAGCTCTTGCTGCGGTTGATCGTCATCTCTCTCCTCATGCTCTTCATGATCTGCTTTGAGTCGCCCTTAACGGTGCCGATGTTACGAGTGCGGTCAACGGCGCCCATGTTATTAGAGCCACCCGCCGAAGCCTTGGCTTCGAAGATGGTCTCCTTGGGGCGGAATGAAGACATGGCAAGGAGGAAATCATTCCTCGCCTGGATGTCGTCGACAGACGCGACGTTCGCCTTCGTCTTCGACGCCGCCTTCTCGGCTGCCGTGGATCTGAGAGTCTCCATCTTGCCGTCCTCCAAGCTGAGCAGGATGGGATGCGGTGGCGCGCCGTTGGTCAACCTAAGGATGTCCTTCGAACGGCGCACGCCCTCTCTGCTTGGCTCGGGGCGGGACCTTCTGTACTGCTTGATGGCGTTGGCCGCAGTCTTGGCGAGACTAGGCATGTTGTCGTTGTTGAGGTTGCCGGTTTCGTTCTCGAGGATGCGCCTTACGTTCTCCACCTCATCCGTTATGACACCCTCCGGCACGGAGCCAAAGTGTACGTCCTCCGGGGTCATCTCATCGAGAGTGTACTTGAGCCTGCCGTTAACGTGAGGTTCGCCGCCGAACACACCGTCACACGTCGTGGGCCGGCGCGCCAGGAACAGGTGCAGATCCACCATGAACGGCATCTCGTCGGGCTCCACGAGAGCGAATGCGTAGCCTACGCGGCCGGCGCGGGCCGCTCGACCGGAGCGGTGAATGTAGAGCTTGGGGTCGGGAGGGAACGAGTGGTGGATGACGTGATCGATGAGAGGAACGTCGAGACCGCGAGCGGCGACGTCGGTAACGACGAGGATCGGGATCTTGCCGGACCTGAAAGCGTGGAGATTCGCCTTTCTTGCTAGCGGGTCCATCGCTCCGTAGATGGGAACGCAAGGCAGGTTCGTCGCGTTGAGGAGCGCGGAGAGGTAGTCGACGTGGTGCCTCGTGGCAGCGAAGACGATCGTGAGAGGGGACGACTTCTTGTTGTCCGTCTCCCTCGCCGTGTTCGTCGAGGTAGAGGGCAGGACCTCTCTGAGGAGGTAGAGCAGCACGGCGTCCTTGTCGGTGGACCTTGTGGTCAGGAAGGAGATGCGCAGCTGGTCGGACACGTTGGCCTCGCTGTCTAGGCGAATGAGCGTGGGGTCGTTGAGGCCGGCGCGAGCGAACTCGACGAGCATCTTGGGCATGGTGGCCGAGAAAAGCATGGACTGTTTGTTGGACGGCATGCCGCGGGTGATGTCGCGCAGCTGCTGGGCGAAGCCCATCTCGAAGAGGCGGTCGGCCTCGTCGTACACGACCATCTCGCAGTTGTTGAGGTTGAAGTCGGGGATCTCGAGGAGGTGGTGCGCGAGGCGGCCGGGCGTGGCGACGATTATATCGGGGCGCGCCGAGAGGTCGCTGAACTGCGCCTCCATGCCGTCGCCTCCCACGATGGGGATGGCGCGCAGGTCGGTGAACTTGGCCATAGCCTGGATGACCTTGAGAGTCTGGAGCGCGAGGTCGCGAGTGGGCGACAGGATGACGCAGCGGCAGCCGCTCGAGGAGTGTTCCAGCAGTTTGGCGAGGATGGGGATCACGAAGGCGGCGGTCTTGCCGCTGCCAGTCCTCGCCATCGTCACGAGGTCGACCCCCAGCAGCGCTACGGGCAGGGTCTTTCGCTGCACAGGAGTCGGCTGCTTGAAGCCCAGCCTCATGATGCCCTGGAAGACAGGCTGGGGCAGCTGCATGGACTGGAAGCCGCCAGAGGTATCCTTTCCGGAACCACCCTTGGATTTGGGGCGGACGGACGACATGCCGACGGTGGTGTTAGGGGGAAGGGGGCAGGGATTTGTGGAAGCTTAGCGAAGCTGTCCCGAGTTTCTGAGAACTACTGAGGAGGCGGGGAGCGGCGCGGGGGGAGAGTGGGGCAGGTGGAGCGGAGTGCGGAGTGGACTGACTTAGAAGCTGCCGTGGAAGCGGTGCGACTAAAGGCTTGAGTTGGGTAGGGAGGGGCGGCGGTGGAGGGGTTTTTTCGCTGGAGTCGATCACGATTTTGTAAAAAAATTATACATTATTTTATTTCTCTTTTCTGTGTTCACACACTCTTTCTGTACCAACCTTCTCCCTGCACCCGGCTCCCTCACATCACCGCTTCCAACTATCCATCTTTATCCCGGATCCCTTTCTTCAAAAACGCTTGTTACACTTCCTTTTGGAAAACCACAGTTCCAGTGTTTCCCCTACAAAGCTACTACAACAAAAAAAGAGACAATATCGATAAAAGTTCACAAAGCCAAATCCGAGTATGACTGAATGCCAAGTTACACACACGCACGCATGCATACAATGACGATAATAAAGTTGCGCACAAGAGAAATATCCTTGATGAGTCTTCTTCTTTCGTAGTTCCTGTAGGTTCACTGTGGACCATGGTTGCGTAGTAACAAGTGGAGAGTGTTTGATACCGTAGGATGTCCTGCAAACTGATGTGGTACGTTAACCAGCAAAACACGATGTTTGGTTGTTCCGTGAGAAGGTCTGTTATGGTTTGATGTCGGCCGTTTCGTCGGCGGCGGTTGCTTTTTTATTTGACTCTTTTATTATCATTTTGATATCTTGTCATTTTGATATCTTGATATCGAGAAGGATTTCATTGATTACCAATCAAAAGGCCACGTTTAAACTGCACCTACCACCGCACTTAGTGTGGTGCGACGTATTGTTCATGACGATAATCCTTAACCTCGAGAATATTATTAGTATGAGAAGTTCGTATCAAGGAGTGTTATGAATAAGCCTGTCGTCAATGGAATGGTACACCACGGTGCGTCGGTGCTTTGTTTTGGTTAAGCACCACTTTTCATTCTTCTTTTTATTTTTATTAACAGACGGTCCCTTACCATGGGGGAGATTTTACGATCTCGTGTTGAAAAACATGCCTTTGTTGCCTGCGAACATCCGATCGATTCATGACAAACTTACTAATAAAACATTTGACTTTACAATTATTAATTACCTGAACTGAAACTGACTTGAACATCATTGTCGTTACATCTCCTGACTTGCTTTTTAATCCTCCTCATCCTCCTTCTTATCTCCAACACCGCATTCCACGCCGTCACCTCCTCCTTCAATGAAAGGAACAACAGTCGCGCTCGCTCTTCGCACACTTCCTTCCATCAAACCTGCAAAGGAACTTCTCCTTCTTTCGCCTCCTCCTGCCATCTTCTGCCTCATCAACTCGGCTGTGGACAGCCAGTCGTCGGGTATTCTCGACTTCCACGCCTCCGTGAAAAACTCTGGCTGCTCGTCCTCCCATGTCCCCCAGTTGTCCTGCACCCAAACCTTTGCTTCCCCCTCGATTGCCTTCCACTTCGACCTGTTTATCGTGAACATGGCGGCTTTCTCCAAGTCCGTCTTTCCTTCAAGAAAGTACTTCTGGGCCAGTGTGTTGCCCGTGTCCAAACTTATGAACGTTTTCCTGTATTTCTTCTTCATCAACATCAGGAAAAGCAAGAAGAATACCGACCAGGTTCCGCCCAGCGATATTACAATCAGCCACGCAGTTTCCACGGCCAGCACAACAGCACCAGACTCCGTTTTAGCAAAGTAGAATGCAACCGCTGCAAACGAGAAAACGATTGCCATGATCGTGTTACTTAACCAGTAAATGCCTCCCAACTCTGTGGCTGCTCGAAATTGTACTATTCCCGTGTAGTCAGTAATCGTTTTGATTGTCGCACGCATGATGACAGAAATCACAAACCCTAAGGTGCCATCAACGGGAATCCAGTACGTGAAATCTTGTCTCACCGTCTTCAGCAGAAAGTAGAATCCCATATCGAAGGCGCTGTACCAGACGAAATATTTCGTCTCCACGAGCATCAGCATCGCCGCACAGAAACTTCTGCTCAGCAACAGCAGTGCACCATTCATGACCATGCACCCGAAGATAAGCGTGCGCGAAAGGCCATCAGGGATATAACCGTAGAAGTCAGGCGTCTCGTTCCTCTTGACGGGGTCGACATCGAAACTGCGGAGATAGAGAGGAAGAGTGAGTGCGTGCGCGCGATAATTAGTGCCATAAGGATAGAGACAAAAAACAGTCCATGCACCGCTTTCCTCGTCGCTCTTCGTCTGCGCTCTCTTACTCGAAACTAATAGTTGCTCCGGTCATGCCAGCCGTCAATGCGGAGATGACAATGCTGGCAATTGCCTGCTGCGACTTCTCATTGGCCTTTAGCAGAACATACATTTGCAGGATGCAGCCTACGCGAGTGAAACGAATAAAGAGTTAGAGGAGTAATGTCAGCAGTTTGGTTCGCTCAGTTCTTACCTGGTATGCTCTCAGCAAACAGCTCGGCGCACTTCGTCGCTACCAGTTCCGATTTGGGATCAGCGACTTGTCCTTTTTCCATATCCGCCCCGCTTACCACACGATAAGCGTCAAATCTGAGAAGAGAAGAACAAAAAGTGTTAGTAATCAACGAATCGAGCAGGAGAATTCGGCTACTAACTAAGCACGCACCCAGGTTTAAGGCCCGTCAAAACGATCAGTAACTCTCTTAGTAGCCTGACTAACGGCGTCTTTTGGTACAGGATACACGTCGAACAAAGCTGCAGAACCAAACACAGCACAATCATCGCCATCAAGATCTTCGCGTACTCCTCTGTATCAGGATCACCCATATACAATAGGATGACGTTGATATCACTAGCCATGTCCAGAACGCTCAGACCGGCTCCCATGGAAACTCTCATCTTGAGTCCCCACGATACCTCTCCTAACAGCCTTATCGCCACCGTGTTCATCATTGGCCTGAACCAAACTTCTTCCCGATCGAGCTCCTTCAAAGCCGGATACTTGCCAATCCATTCATCCACCGCCGCCTCGGCAGTCAAACTCGACGCAAGCGACATCGCCAGACCAGCTCCGATCGTCCTGCCCTCCTTCTTACTCACGTCGCATAGCTTCGTTCTCATGTCTCGAGCCGGCCTCAACTTGTTCTGCACCACTCTCACCATCATGCATTGGAGGAACTCGTACTTCTTTCCAACCTCCTTTAGTCCCTTGTACTTAACGAATAATTTCCGCATCCGCGCTTCCACCTTCGTTTCGCCCTTCTCGCGTCTTTTATCCTCTTTCGTCTTGATAACCAGTACTTCGCCGACCTCCTTACCATCCGACGCGTCCCACTGCTTCCACCGACGCAGCGCCAAAAAGTACTGCTGAATCTCTGTCACGTAGGCGAGATTAGCCGCTAACCAGCTGTTAGAGAGCCAAACTGGCAACCTGCCACCCACGTCTGGATTGACGACGTACTCGATCGTCGAAGCCGTGTCGTTCAGTCTTGTTATTTTCATAGCACTCGGGTACTTTCCGCGGACCACGCCCGAAAGATGCGGCCGATCATTGCTCTCCTTGGGGCACGTGACGAAAACGAATCCTTCGTCGCCGACAGCTGCTCGTTTCCACATAACACTTCCTAGAAAGTCGCGATCGTGAACGACAGCAGGCGTCTTCTTCTTCATGTAGACTAGCTTGTTGTGGTCGTTAGGTGTCTCGTCGATACTTCTCTCGAGGTCATCACTTCTTTGAGTGCAGCGACTGAAAATGTCCCACATCCACGCCACGATTTCCTCGGGTGCACCTCGCACAACAGCCTTCGACCATCCCCAAGCGTGAATGTCACCCGTCTTGAAAGCGACCTTTGCGGCAGTTGTGGGCGACTCCATCGCAACGTTCTTGGCCGATTTGCCATGGAAAATCACAAAGCTAGACATGCCGTTCTCAATGATATCATCTTCGTCCTTCGTGTAAGCAGCGGTGTGGTTCTTGATCATATCGACGTTTTCATTTCTGATCGCCACATCGATTGCCAAACTCTTGTCGAAGAGTGTTCTCATCACAGACGTGTACATCAATTGATCCACCATGCCACTGCTGGCAATCCACTTCGGGATGATGCCGCCCAGATCAATAGCCTGAGCGTACGTCACTCGAGTTCTTGGGAAGCCCCCCAAGGGCTCGAGTTTTTCATACGAATAGTAAGCAAAAGACTTGGCCCGCACGAACTTGGGATTAATTGGGTAGCTCTCGGAGTCTTCGAAGTCCTCCGCAAAGACCTCGAGTTGATCTTTCGAGTCTCCGTTCCACTTCCAAATCCGATGTGATACCCATTCTCTCGGTTGCAAGCCAGGGATCTGGAGATCAATCACGAGATGGTATTTGCCGCAATGCTGGTTAGTGACCATGAAGTTTCGATCGAGACCACCCCTCTCGTGATGGCTCTTCGTAAACTCTCTGCACATAGAGTTAAGTTCCCAAGCCGCACAGTCCTCGACCGAGGCGTCAACCACCGTGATAGCCCTGCCGAGCGCGCCTTCTTCTTCTTTATGATCAAGCTTCATTTCAACGAGATGATCCGGAGACTCGAGGCTCTCGAAGTCTTCCTCTTTACAAGCAGCGAGTTTGTGCCTCGATCGCTCTATCAAGTCCGTTTCCTCCGAGTCATACACTTGAGGCTCGTCTCGAATGATCAGCGCCACCTTGTTCCGCTCAAACTCGTCAATCTCGTCGTCTCTCGCAAACTCAGCGCGCAGTTCCTCCACAACGGAGAGAGTAAGCGAGATTTTCGAATTAGTTACAACTGCGGGAACATGGCCACCAGCGTCAAGATACGATATATATATCACCTTGCACTGATTCTCGTTCAAGGCAATAAACCTAAAAAATACTTTCGAAGTCCCGCGAACTGTGTTCGTGTTAGCTCCATAGTCAATGCTCTCGTCCAAAGGTAGCCCAACAATAATAATATCGCCGGTTTCGTTGTCGGAGTAACAAATTTGCCTCGAAATGAACTCCCTATTATGCAGCAGCGCGGGCATCTTCTTGATGGTCGCGCAGACATTATCGTGGGATGTCGTCTCCTTGGCAATCAAGCGTGCGGGATTGCCTTCGTGCAGACTAATCCGGAGTCTGTCTCTACTACAAGCATCGAAACACCATGCTGCTGCTTCTTTTACCGGACAGTCCACTATTCCTTCGGCCATACCCAGAGCTATGCTCTTCTCTCCTCGTCTCGTAGGAGTGTGCTTAATCCACATTTTGACGAACGGGAAAGGAGAGTGCAGGTTCTCCCAAGCAGTGCGGACGCCGGCCTCGAGGTCGCTGCGGCAATGTGCGACGACGTCATGTTGTTCGGCACTAAGGCTGTTGAAGGAAGGAGGGGTGGAAAATGCTGCGCGCATCTCGGCGTCCACCATCTTGCCGTTCCTTAGGTACTTGTCTTGGAGCTCATTCAATATCATCAGTTGACTCTTCAGGCTCGCGTTGACCAAGACGCGAGGTATAAACCCGTTCATCTTCGCCCGCACAATGTAAGTAACCCGGCACACGTTAGGAGCAAGCGACTCGATTCTCCAAAGCCCCGTAGTAGAGCCTCTGACAGCCTTGGAAGCTCTAGCGTCTGAAGCTATGATCTTGTTGAGTAAGTCATGTTGGTCCTGGTGATCCTTATTCTCTGCGGCTTCCGTGAAGGCGATTATGATATCACCATTGTCGGCAATGTGCCACGTTAGCCAAATGGCGAAGAGACGATCATCTATGCCCCCTGTGAGCGGTATGAGGAAAACGCAAAACATAGAGTGGCTGTTAGGAACAGGTATGAATTTCCTGAGAACAGCGGAACCTAAGGAGTTCACGTGTGCAAGAACACGCTCGTTGGATTCTGCATTCCATAGCCAGGAGAAAACACGACTCGCCGACACATCGATTTTCCCGAAAGCCTTGCCCCACTTGGAGTCGTCGCCCTCCTCGACCTTCTGGAAGTATGAGACGGGCTCGAGAATTGTACGAGCCATTCTCTTCCATTGTCGCCTCTGGTTAGGAGATTCGAAGGTTAAGGACCTGGTGACAAAGCTGGACTCATTTTTCGTTAGCGCTGGCGCGTTAGTTACGATCTCGGTCTCGAAGTGCTGCAGGGTGGCCTCGTCGACCTCGTCATACCTCGCGAAGCGGGTGTGGAGAGAGGGAATCGCCGCTAGGATGTGATTTATGATAGAGGTCGCGCCGACTTCTGCTTGTGCAGCGCCGGAACCAAACGTCTTCTGAAAGCCCCCTTGCTTAAAATCTGCAAATTTCTTACTTCTGGGCACTTTGTCAGTATTCTCGAAGGAGGCAGTGAGCGTGAGCGTGACTTGAGTTGTGTCGGGGATATGGCTGGGTTCGAAAACGAACTTGCCAGAGATGTTCGCTCTAGTTGGCACCTTGCCGCCGTTGGCCTGGTTGGCCACACTCCTGAGAGCTGCCGCGTAGTCAGGGGGTGCGGTCTTGGTCAGTTCCTCATCATCAAGGGTAGTGACGGTGTATGTGGAGGAGGGCAAGGATGTTCTTGTCGCCTGCTTTGGAAATTTGTTGGAGAGGGAGATGGGCGTGTGTTAGAAGGTGCGAGTAAATGAACAAAGAGGGTGGGTGGCGCTCGTCGCCAGGAGCGTTGGGAATTCTTACCGGCGGGTTCGGATCGCCCTTGGCGTTCTCGGTGTTGTTGACGTCATCATTGTTATCCGAGGGTTCATCATGATTGATGTGGTCTAATCTGAGGTTGAAAAGAACAGGGTTCTTGGTGGCTCTAGCGCCGCTCTTGCCGGCCGATGCGACGAGGTGCACGAAGCTCACGAGACTTGAGGTGGCCGATGGTCGGTAGTAGTTCACGGAGCCGGATTTGGATTTTGTCACGGCAAAAAGCCCAGGGAGGTTGTTGCTTAGGATCAACTCGGCTATCACTTGGGACGGGGCGTGGATCGAAGACGTCGACGACTTCCTCAGCGAAAGTCCCGACTTAATAGTGATGGTCGAGTAGACCTGGAAATCCTCCTTGCGCTGTTCTCGAACATCCTGGAAAGCTACTACTTCCGACATCACTAAAAAACAGACTGAACGCTGTCTTCACGAGGATGCCGTAACCTGTTGCCTGGCGGGGAGGTACAGAGGATAGTGGTAGGGAGGGGTGGGTAAGCGATGAGAGATGAAGGTGAGTGTAATTGTATGGTCAGTGGGGGTCAAGCCGGTAGGACAGCGCAGTTTGCAGGGGTGGGGTTGCCCCAAAAAACTGACAACGATA
>JACKZZ010016054.1_pt1 | contig 10852 bp, 5 predicted proteins | sample 8027871 | NCBI WGS metagenome assembly JACKZZ01 (sample SAMN15724774, study PRJNA655200) | protist metagenome | isolation source: fluorescence activated cell sorting (FACS) single amplified genomes of... | place: USA: West Boothbay Harbor, Gulf of Maine | collected 2000-07-19
CGTGTGTGTGAGAGACGCGTGTGTGTTTTTTTTGTACAGTACATCTCTAATCTCTAGCGGCTAATCTCTAGAGTGAGGTGCGGCTAGCGATTGGTAGGACACCTCCCAGATATCACGAAAAGGCCATTGTCCAAGCGTGTCTGTGACTTTTAAAAGTGCTTAGCATCATGTCTGACGCTCTTCCTCCCTTGGTAGTACATTGTTTGATCTATGTTCTTAATTTCCCCTGGTCTATTCTAACGTGGCCACATTTAAATCGTTAACTGTTTATAGATATCTCTCAACTCGGCGAGTTCTTTGAGCTTTCATTTAGTTCGCAACGCCCAAGCGAAAACGGTAACATTTCACTGCAACTTTTTACGGTATCTATGGTCTTTTTTAAAACTTTGATTGTTTAATTACCGGACCGTGTGATACAGATCTTGACAGTAAAAAATATTACCGACAAGAAGGTAGTTTTCAAGGTAAAGACCACTATGCCATCTTGGTATTTCGTTCGGCCAAACCAGCACATTTTAGAACCTCACCAAAGCCAGGATGTCAGTATCCTCTTGGTCGATAGCGAGTGCCAGTAAGTCAACTTCACCTATGCTTTATACTTAGCAGGCCTACGTCTGATGTTACATGTGTAATTTTTCTCTTGTTTTTTCCCAATTCTGTATCGGTTGCTTCTAACCGTACTACCCTAGGCGCTTTTTGGACCGCGTGGGCACCGGCAACGAGGAGAAGGTGGACAAACATCGGTTTTTAGTCAAGAGCAAAGTCATCGAGGACAGCGAGTATGAGAGGATTAGTGCAATGCCCAGCGCGGATCGAGTGGAAGAGGTAAGGTGATGCACGGGGATCAACCAATGCCTATAAGTGACGTAAACAGCTTTGTTATTCGATCGGTAGTAGTGTGTTAGTACTACGGGAATAACAACGTGTCATTTGTATATGATTTTGTTTCTGTTGCGACTTTGCGGCATCTAGACATCGAAGTTGTGGGAAGGTTCTAAAGAAGACTGCCGTAATGTGAAGCTTAAGGTCAACTTCACATACGACGAAACAAGTAAGGAGGCGGGGAGTCACAGCGGCGGGAGCGGCGAGGGCAGCAGTGCCAATGCTGAGGCTCTCCGCAGCAAGCTTCTTCGGGACCCCAGCAATAGTACTGCGCTTACGAATGAAGGCGGCGAGCCAGGGGAAGATGATGCGGTGCACGAACCGGGCAGCAAGGAAGCCCTGGCTGCCGAGTTGACGGGGTTGCGGAAGCGCTACGACGCTGTGGTAGTGTATACGGTGCACTTGACTGCGGAACGCGACGCCATAATAGCGCAGCTAGAGACGGCACAAAAAGATCTGGTGAAGGAGAAGGCCAAGGCAAAGAAGGGAGCCGATTCTTCCCAGAAAGATAGAAACGGTCTGGATAAGGTCCCCCAAAAGAGTGAGGTAAGTAAATATCGATCTTCTTGGACATCTTTGAAATTAGTACTGGACTTATCCTTGTCTTGGTATGCTATTTTTTGGTCGCAGAGCGGATTTGGGCTTATCAGTGTGTTTCTGGCGGCACTCATCTTCTTCCTTCTTGGAAAGTATTTCGCTTAATGCTAGGATCGAGTTGTTGCATAATCTTGGCATATTTGAGTAGAACGGTCCACTAATCGTATAGTACCATAGTGCACAAGATTTTGCAGATCTATACTTTGGATATCAGTAGTATGTTATACTATACCCAGGAGCGCATAAATAATTTACAATAGCAGGCTAGACGACTTTTTAACACGGAGTTGAGAAGGTTGAGTTGTACTATCGCTGCCGACCCCGCATCTAGGGCGCTAGGCAGTTTGTGCACATATGTATAAATATGCTATATATATAGGAGTATATAGTGTAGCAGCTGAGTGTGTTTAGATGGGTTGGTACTTTTAATAATATATATACAATACTGTATGCAGTAAGCCAAACTACTATGACCACAAAACAAATGCCAAATAACAAATAACATTATCTCTTTTGGTGGGTCTGGAGTCTACTCCACCAGTACAAGCCACCACCTATCAGTCCCAGCAATCCTACCCCGAACAGTAGCCCACCGAAAGAACTGTCAGTCCCACTGCCAGCGGACGCCGCCACTGCTCTACTGCCAATCTTAGCTAGCATCTCGTCCTTCTTCCCAGCATTTCCATCTTTGTTCACACCCTCGACAGCAGACATATCCAACTTAATTCCGTTGAAATTCGTCACGGAGCCCTTGGATGTAGTCGCGCTAAGGGGCTGGTCATTCATAGAGTGTTTGTTGGAAGAAGGGGCCGGCGAGGACGGCGCTGAATCATACTCCTTCTGACTCTTAGAAAAAGCTTTAGACCAAGTGGACTTTTCTCGCTTCTTCTCCTGACCCCGCAGCTTGCTGGCGGTGGAAATGAATTCCTTTAATTGTTTCGCCTCGGCTGCGTACGCCGCATCGCTGGCAATGAGCGCCAAACTCTGTTCGAAATGACCCAAGGCCTCCTCATAATTCTTTCGGTACAACTCCGCCTTGCCTATATAAAAGTGAGATTTTTTCTTTATACCCTTGAGCAATTTGTCTTGAGTGAAGCCGGCTTTGAGTAGCGCCTGCCAAATTTGCGCCTCCGGGATACGCGCCTCCAGTGTTTTGATCAGCAGCAGCGCATTACCTGCGAAAATTACTGCTTCTCCATAGTCTTTAAGTAGGAGACAACACAGTGCAACGTTGTTGTAACACAGCACATTTTGTTCAAAGGCCTTGCCTCGTTCATCATTGGTCAAAGTTGCTACATCCCCCAAGTCACGCAATATTTCCAGCGCTTGCAAATACTTACTCCGCGCCTGGTCTACCTCCGAAGCCTTGTAGAGTTCGCCACCCTTAGTCTTTGCAGCCACGGCCTTGGCAAATGAATCAGAAAAGAGTTGCAGTTAGAAGTGACACCCACGGGTGAAGCACCAACCATAAACCAAGCATGAAGATAAGCCAGAGAGGAGGACAAGAGATGCCACTAATTTACAGGCGCTCAAATGCTCATATTAAATGAAACCAGCGGATAGAATGATAGACTTTGCCAGTGTAGTATACTAGATATAGATCTGACACTTGAAGCTCTGTCTGAATTGGTTTTTAATCTCTGGAGAGAGCGAGAGACACACGCCGAAAAAAAAACAAAAAAAAAAGCGAACTCCTCAAAATATCAATCTCGCACAATCAATATCAATATCGTATTATAATTATATTAACATTAATTGAACCATTAGTATTTTCTCCTGGTCAATTACGAAGGGATGAAGTCCTTATGTGTGAAAATGTATGTGACTTGGCTGGTTGCTTCTCCAATCGTGATGGGAATAATAGGTAGAGACCCCATGGTTGCTGCGGACAATCAGGGCACTGTAGACCACCTCGATTTAATACTCATGGGTGGCGTGGAGAATAGAACTTATACAGGAGTGGCTGCTATCGCTGGTATGAAATCTGGCGAGCAACTGTATGCTGCTGCGTGGGGGGCGTACGAATATTTAGATCAGAATGCGGATGCTACTCCGGTGTCTCTGGATTCCTTGTTTGACTTAGCTAGCTGTTCTAAGGTGGTGGCGACGACCACGGCAGTGGCTCTTCTCTACCAACGCGGGTACTTATGCTTGGATGGTCTAGTCGTTGACTATTTGGGTGATGAGTTCGCACAGGGGGGTAAAGAAACCATCACAGTGCGGCACTGTTTGTTGCACAACGCCGGCCTCAGTCCAGATCCTGTGCCGTGGTATTGGGGCGAGGATTTTGGCTGTCCCAACACGGGCGACGCTTCTCCCGCTGAGGACTTCTCCTGTTTGGAGCAGATCTACAGCTCTATTATGGAGGAAACTGTCAACACCATCCCGGGCACGGAATATGTGTACTCTGACATTGGCTTCCAGATTCTGCAGATTATTGTGGGGCGCGTGGTGTTGGAGAATGGACTGTTGTCACACCCAGCAGCCGATCTGCGCCCCGAGTGTAGGCAGCGGCTACTGGCCGACACCGCAGGTGTGAGTAGTGGTGAAAATGCTGCCATCAAATACGCCTGTTACTTCGAGGCATTTGTGCGACTCGACGTGTTTCAATACGGCGAGGATGAGGTGGACAGAGATGCTATTGAAGAGAGTGGCGAAAATGAGTGGGAAAGCGCAAGCAAAAATACAGTTGAGTCGCTGCAGCCGCCGCAGTACCTGTTGCTAGCCGAGCAGTATGCGTTGGCAGTGCCGACGCTGGACGACACCGGTTCGAGTAGTTACACGCACAAGCGACTGCAGGGCCAGGTGGCGGACGGGGACTGTTACGCGGCGGGCGGACTGTGCGGCCACGCTGGCGTATTTGCCTCGGCGCGCGCAGTGGCACATGTGTTAACGCGCTGGCTGCAAGTGTGGTCAGAGAAAGAGGAGGAAGGAGGAGGAGGAGGAGGAGGAGGAGAGAGTGGAAGGCGGCGCAAACATGGGGCAGTGGAAAGACATCGGGACTGGTTGAATTCCACTACGGTGCGGCTGTTTACCGCGGAGTTCAATGCCTCGCAGAGTTCCCGCGCGCTGGGCTGGAGCACCAATGACCCTTCCGTAAAGGACTATGGCTTCGACGCTTCCTGTGGCAATTTCTCCGCTTCCACCTTCATGCATACCGGCTACACGGGCACGTGCGTGTGCGTTGATCCCGTGAACGAGCTGTGGTCGGTCATTCTGACGAATAGGGCCTACAACTGTCAGGGACAGCTGTGTCCCACCGGCAGTTCGGACGCGGTTAAAGCGATATACAAGGAGTTTAATACTGAGCTGACCAAACTTCTTCCGTCGGGCGATGGTGCGAATAGTTAGTCGTGCGGAGCCACACGATATTGCCTTGCTGAGGAAATTTTCGTCAATCGTAATTTATCACATTAAAGGGCTGGTATTTTGTATACAGCCGTTTTTTTATGCATATATTCCTACGATACTGCTACTGCTATGGTATGCTGCTTCACTTATAACCACCGGTGAGTCGTGAATTGGAGCCGCCCACCTCCAGAATGAGCAACGTAACAACATACGATGGCACTGCACCGCTAATCGGCGTGCGTAAGAACGTGCATTCGCTGTGATAGGTTTCAACCAGTACAGACACGTTTTGAGTGTTTTGTGCTAGTACTTTTGTATGCTTTAATGCGATGGATACACTTGTTGTCGCACGTGTGAATATTTAAAAATCCTACATTGTAAAATTGGATTTAATCATTTGTGAACTATGCAATGATGCTCAACTTTTTTTCCCTCTGGATCTGGGTGAGTGAGTTGGGGCATGTTCAAAGAAAACGGGTCGTTTGCTTGTCCTAGCCTAAGATCAAACTTTGATGCGACACTATCGCCACCGTTGACTTTAAATACCATAATTAAAATACATTTGTTGGATAATTGAAACAGGGACATATATACCAGTACACTATGACTAAGAAAGTCTCACAATTGGCTAACCAACTAAGTATTACTCCATATTACATGCTGTACATTGTTTTCAAATATACAGGGCCTACTTATATTTATTCCTGTCAGATGGAGAGCGGTCGGCAAGCTACAATAGTTTATTTAGAAACCTTCGTTGAAGGCAGACCAAAAGTCTTCGGACTCTGCTCCCTCTCTATAAATATACACCAATATAGAAAAAGTGAAAAGCAGTCGTTATGACAATGAAATTACTTCACAGAGAAAAAACAAGTAGATCATTATACGGCAAAAAATACTACTTACGTGACCACTTCACAGAGGCTTTGTTCGCTCGTCATGCCGGCGGAACCCACCGCTCCGGCCAAAGTCACATCACCTGCGCCGACGGAGGCGGCCCACCGACGAATGCTCAGTGCTCGCGCCGCCGGCTCCGCGTGCGGGTTCGTCAGCGCCTCCCCATATTCGCCACCACCCTGTTCGCCACTGAAGTCAAACTGCTCCCCGACCCAGATAAAGTTAGCAGAATCGTTCCCGGGACACACCAGTAGGAGCAGACAGTCATCGTGGAGGTCCTCATCGTCGTAAACTCCCAGAGCCTCCCAGAAAAACCCACTGCCATTTCCACCACTGCCCGCACCCCCTTCCGCAGGTATAGCTTGAAATAGTGTCGGCTTCCGCAGCACCACTTCTCGCGGCGAGCCGGGTGCCTTCTTGGGGTCTTGTTTGATAGGAGAGGACACGGGCCCCGCAGCGCGACCCGTGGGTAGCCCACCGTGCCCCGCCGCCGAGCCGGTTCTACTCGGGGTACGACTGGTGCAGGCTGTGCGACTCGGGGTGCGGGAGGTCACACCGCCACAGGTAGCAGCAGCGGCAGCGGCGGAGAGGTCTTCTACAGGCGTGGGGCCACGGGAAATCATCACGTGGGACGGGTGCTTTTCTAGCACGGGGCTCGGCGACTTGGCCGGGAGTCGACCCAGGGAAGGCTTTTGGTGCAGTATCGTGTTGGAGGGGGTGAGCATTACGGCCGAGGAGGATGAGGCTGCTGCTGTTGTGCCACTACTGGCAGTTGCTGCTACAAGCGGCAGTCTCGCCGGATTTTCACTCACTGCCATGCGAGCACTCATTGGTCCAGCAGAAGCAGCAGCGGCGTCCCCAGAATTTTTTCCGTGAAGTGCATCTCTGGACCCCCCCTCGACGCGGGCAGTTGCCGAGCTTAATATTACCGGCGCGGGGGGCCCGCTCCCGCCGGACCCCCCATAACCGCCTGACTGTGTGCCAGCCGGCACGGCGTCCATGTTCAGCTTTGGTAGCGCCGCGTCCTTTGATGAACTGGACGGCATTGAGCTACTCTTTGCACTTTTACTGTTGTTACTACTACTACTGCTACTACTGTAACTATTGCTGCTGTGAGCTGCTGTGGTGGTGACAACGATGTTTCCTGCCGCGCGGCGCTTGGCCGGCACGTCATTGTGGTCGGAGTCGCTGTCGCTGTCATGCCCATACTCTGCGTTGACGACCTCCCGCCGTATCGTTCTCTTCCCTCCTCTACTGTTGGTACGAGCGATCGCAGCACTGGCGGCGGCGGTGGCGGCGCTGATAGCAGCGTCAGAGGAGGACGTGTGTTCAGCAGGCCGGACACTACCCGCGGTGCCGCTGTCCTTAGGTCCGGGCGGAGAGGACGAGCAAGCAGAACCGGCTGCAGAGGCATTCTCGTGCAGGTTTCTCGGCGCACAGTATCCTTCTCCTTCACCTGCCGCACCCGTACCCCCAGTAGCACCTGAGGCAGCGGCGACCTTGCCTCGACTAGTGGGCCTCGAGCGGGGCGTCGCCGCAGCCACCAATGGAGCAGCTTCGAGCGCCGGAGCCACCCTTCCTCCCGCCGCCGCCGCTCCTATCGCGCTGCCCATGATCGCAGCCGCGATGCTGCTCAGCGTCCCTCGATCGTGGCTGTTGGATTTGGTAAGCATAACAGGCACCTGATCACCATGCTCGTCATAAGTATATTCAGCCCGGTTGGCAGAAGGCGGATCGTCGAATACCTTGGCGCTAGTCGCCACGGCTACTCCCGCCGCCCCGGCCCCGCTATCTGCAGCGTTGTTGCCTGTTGCTGACTCGGTGGTAGAGGCAGCAGAGGAGGTCGGCAGAACAGTAGCAGGTTTGCGAGCCGTATTGCGCGCGCTGCCAGGATCGGACGTGTTGTCGCTGCGCGCTGTGACCTCCCCGCTCTCTTGAATCGTCATCGGGTTGTTATTCAAACGCTCAAGATTTAAGTTCAGATTGTTTTCCTTGCCAGTTTCCACCATGCTATTTAGCGCGGCCATCAGAATAGCCGCCGCCGAGGGCTCGGACGAGTTGCGCCGCGAGCTTCCCGCACTAGTCGCCGCCACCGCTGCCATTGCGGAAGGCTCCGCCGAGTTGCGGCTGGACCGGTCCAACAGGTCCTTAAAAGAGTGTGTTTTAGATGAGCACACACTCAGCAGCGGCGGCACCACCGGACTGGCGCCTGCTCCATCCGTCTTAAAAGACTGTTCCCGTGAGAGCACTCCACCTTTAAATGAGTTGTGTCCCGACTTTAGCATAGGCGCGGGACCATCGGGCGGCACGTCTCCCTTAAAAGACAAACCGAGGGAGGGCCGGCGCGAAGAATTTGCGCGACTGTTGAAGCCCAGAAACGGCGCAGGGGAATCTGCATCACCGTCGCTGCTGTCTCTGTTAATGCTCCTCTTACTTTGCAGAGAAGCCGTAGAAGAGTTCCCAGACGAGGTGGCGGCTCCGCCGGCAGTAGCCACTGCCACTGCCGCTGCCGCCCGCGCGCCGCTCCCCTCCGCACAACTGTCATGTATCGAGGAGGCCGCGGAGCCCGTTCCTGAAGCGCGCAGTCCAAGCACCGGCGGCACGGAGCTCTTGGTGGCGCTCACCCCGCCACTGCTATCCGCTCCAACAGGAGAGAACTGGCTCTTGCTGGTACTGCTGTCCGCGATATCGGTGGCACCTGCAGTGGTGGCCGACAGAGATAGTGCGGAGGGCTTGTGTTCGGCAGCACCAGCATCAGCACCACGTACATTCTGCTGCGGCGCATTGGAAACTGAAACCGACAGGGACAGAGACAGACTCGAGGGGGCACTCATGCCGTTGACAGAGGACTCGTCATCAGTCACCAGCTCCTGCAGTGCGTCGCTGTGCACTGTGGGCAGGGACTGAGGGCCACTGCTGGGCACAGAGCAGGCCCCGGGGGATAATAGGTCGCCCATGGGTCCGGAGCCGGGCTCAGTGGTGGTCATTGCCTCCCCTAGCTCACCTCCACTGCCGTGAGGACTCGCCTTGCCAGCTGGCAACTCCAGCTTGGGCATCAACAGCGCCAGGCCGCCGGAGGCGCGTGCCGCGCTGCTGCCAAAACTGCTTTGCTTTTTAAACAAGCCACTGCCCGTCGCTGTACTTGAAGAAGCACCTGCCGCAGCCCCAGCATCTTCATCTGGAGACACGATGATATCATCCGCAAACGTGTCGAATCCCTTAATAGAACTCTCCCGCTGCTGCCCTGCCGGCTTGAGCTGCGCCAGACGGTTGTGCTCCTGCTGCTGAGCGTCCAATGTTTGCTGCCGCAGATTCTCAAGCCCCTGCTCAGATATGGGCCGCAAATCGTAGAAGTCTTCGCATGAAAATTTAGACACTTTGGCGTTAAAGGTGCCGTCATTGTGCACGTACTCGAAAAAGCTCGCCGACTCGCTTCCTTCCTTCACTCGTTCCACCGTCTCCGCCTTGGAGAACACCCCGAAAAAATCTTCGCTAAGCTTCAATGCGATCTCGGCCGTTCCCGCACTGGCCTTGCTTCCTTGCCATAAGAACAGCAGCGGGGCAGAAGACTTATCGAAGACTCGCAAGATAAAACACCCTCGGGAGTCCAGCACAGAGGTTGTCAGTGCCACCAACTTTCGCGTGTCTGTGTAACGACACAATTTGAGAATAGGCGTTTGCGAATCATGAGGCAAGTGGAACGCGCAGCGAAACAGCAGTGGACTCATCCGTGCGTCCCCTTTGAGTAAGTCTCCTATCTCGATAAGGTTGCATGTGAAGGCAGTATTGGGGGCGCACACCTTACGTCTCTCCTTGACCTGCTCAAACGCCTTCTTCCACGAACAGCCTGTAGAGTACATCAGATAGGCAATCACAAACGAGCAGGAGCGAGACACGCCTTTCTCGCAGTGAATCAGTACGCGCGCGCCCTTAGTGCGGGCTTTGAGGATAAATTGCAGCACCTTGCAGAGAAACCAGCCGATGTCGTCCTGCCGCCCATCCACCATGTTCAGAGTTAGGTAGTGCATATCAGGGACATCTTGAAAAGAGCAAGGCAGGATCGCGGCAGCGCAGTTGACAATGTGAGTAATGCCATTGCCGACAATGAGATCCCAGTTCTGTGCTACATGCATACCACCGACAAAGATATGGTTATTGATCTGCGAGCACTCGAACTCACAGTCTGCCAGGCGCTCTCGGCGAATTTGTCCCTCAGTCTGCTGGAAGTTGAATTCCCGGCCGGCGGGGGACGCCAGGGTGGATACTGCAGCAGGAGAGCCTACATCGAGCGCGTCTATTGCCTTAACTGGCGATGAAGACGAGGGGGAAGATGTCGAAGAAAAGGGGGAAGCAGTGGCAGCAGTAGCGGTGGTCACTAGGGTCGGGGGACGGGGCTCATCAGCCGCTCTGTCGGCCGCGGCGTCCACTAGAGGCAACAAGTTACGAGATACCGAAACATTATCCGCTGAAGAAGTAGCAACCTCAAGCTCAGAGGAGCTCAATGGGCTAGTGGGGTTGGTCGATACTGTAGTCCCCTGATCTGGTTCAGCCATAACAGGAGTGCCCCGGCCATCGCTGTCGCTAGCAACGCCGCCGCTGCTAAGAGGCAGCCGATTTTCTAAATCTGAGGGAGCCGGCGCAGTCTTGCTGCTTTTGTGTGACCTCGATTTCTTTCCTGAAGAGGGGGGTTTGGCTTGCAGATTGTCATATTCCTGGCTCGGGAAGGGAAGGACTGCTTGGAACTCCTTGTTCGTGTTTACGACCGAAGATACCCGGCCACCCATACTGCTACTTCCACAGCTGCCAGAAGAAGAAATAAAGCAGTCGTTATGCAGCTCAGTCTGGTCAACTAAATCAAATCTACGCTTCGTAGCACATTTTCTAAAGCCGTCGTCAGGCAGTATAGACTGACTTTCTCCTGGAATCAAAATTTTCTTAAATGCTTTCCAACGACGACGCAATTTTCAACACTATAAGGGACCTCTATCTAACAGAAACTCTCACTCTTCGTATCGAATCAAGTACGAGAGAAATAATGTTAGTTGCTGCGGTTTTAAAGCTTCCATTTGTGAGCATTGGAACAACGGCGAGGAAAAAAAAAAAGTTAGAGAGAGCAAAAAAAAGC
>JACKZZ010016656.1_pt1 | contig 10852 bp, 6 predicted proteins | sample 8027871 | NCBI WGS metagenome assembly JACKZZ01 (sample SAMN15724774, study PRJNA655200) | protist metagenome | isolation source: fluorescence activated cell sorting (FACS) single amplified genomes of... | place: USA: West Boothbay Harbor, Gulf of Maine | collected 2000-07-19
AATCACACATTATATTTGTCGAAAGTATTTGTAATAATGAAGATATTATACATGACAATATTCGTGCAGTGAAATTAAATATGCCAGATTACAAAGGTGAAAATCCAGATCAAGCTGTCAAGGACTTTAAAGAACGAATTAAAAATTACGAGTCCGTTTATCAACCTATTACGGATGAACAATTGTCGTGGGTGCGGCTTGTGGATGCAGGGAGGCAAGTAACGATGAATAACATTAAGGGGTTTTTAGCTGGCCGTGTTGTACAATTTTTAATTAATTTACATTTTCATCCAAGACCAATATATTTATCACGGCATGGACAAAGTGAGTATAATAAACTCCAAAAAATTGGTGGTGACTCAGGCCTTTCCCAGGCTGGAGAAGAATATGCATTGGCATTAGCAAAATATGCTGAGGAGCATATTATAGTTGATAAAATTGATGGTGTTAATGGCAATCCAAAGCATGCACGTTTACTCACAAGTTCATTGCGCCGTACGAAATTGACAGCACGGCATATTAAACATGAGACTCTTGACGATGGTTGGATTGTAATGAGGCCTAAAGTTTTAAGAAATCTGGATGAAATTTATGCTGGTGTATTTGATGGTTACACATACGAGGAAATACAAAAAATTGCACCGGAAGAATTTGAAGCTCGTAGTAGAAATAAATTAGGTTATAGGTATCCACGTGGCGAGTCATATTTAGATGTGATTGATCGATTAGCACCAGTCATACAGGAAATTGAAAGAACAAAAGATCCAATATTAGTCGTTGGTCATCAAGGTATCTTGCGTATCATTTATGCTTACTTCATGGACTACCCACGTGAAAAGGCGCCATTTGAGAAAATTCCATTAAATACTGTCATTAAATTGATTCCGGATACATACCAATGTAAAGAGGAAAGAATATGTTTGATCCCAATGAGCAATGAAGATAAAAATACGCCATCTCATTAAATGTACGTGCATTAATGTACTTGAAAAACTTGGTGTGGATAGTAGTTGTTTGTTCATTACCAAACAAGGCACCACCCCAGCACCAGTATATAATAATAAAACTAATTAATAATTATTAATTATATATATAGTGTATAGTAATAAAATAATTTCAAATTATTATTATAAAATTCACATTGATAGTGATCTTAGTATACAATAACATATAGTTGTTGTTGTTATTAGCAGGAGAGGCTATAATAATAAATATATGTGGGATGTGATGGGTTATACTACCTATAGTAAATATCATGGACGTTTTCTGGAAGTATTCGAGAAACAATCAAGTGGTCAGTAAATTACTATGAGAATAGCACCGAAAAGGCCAAGAATATTTAGAATGGAAAATTACCGGAAGCGAGAATTTCCCAAGAATGTTGAACCCAGATCTATGCGCGCTGCTGAATGATTTGATATAGCCCTGGTAGACGAGCAAATTGCTCCATACGCACTATTGAATTAGTATGGGAATAGCATTAATAATAGTACTATGCTGTCTCTATAGTAATAGTACTTATAGTCCGATATACAACAAATAATATTATCGATGTTGCAGTACGACATGACGGTCCACATGTTGGACATAACCGAGAGAGATGTATGGAGAAAGAAGAGATAAAAAGTAAGATATATTAAGATAGTTATTCATTGAGAACAGAACGGGTATAAAGAATTATCCAGTATCAGTTAATTAGGCTATACGCTAACTGGTCAAAACAAGTTTACTAGGTTATGGGCCCAAAGAAAGGGTCAGAGAGATCGCGTGGTGGCAACCACGGTGTTAATAAAACAAATGCCAGATATGAGAAGTGGAGATACAATGGAGATTTCCACCAGCTGCCAACCTTCAACCAGCGCGTTGAGAGCGAGGTTATGGCAAAGAGCAGACTCGCGGGATGTATATTAAAAGGATACATCGCCGTGAAAGAAGAGAGAACAATGTTAGGGTCGATGTTTCGACACATTGGTGGTCTTATGACCAATATGATGTTAGCACTATTAATAGTAACTAGTGCAAACCCAGAAGGAACCAGAGCCAGACTGGATGGCAAATTCCACACAGGAGTGGAAAGCAACAAACTGGTAAAGCTATATGGAGCATTGCGCTCAAATGGTTTAATCGATTACGAAACAATGTCCGTGGAACAAAGAGAAGAAGTGTTAAATGAAATGACTGAAAAATTCGAGAATTATACTGTAAAATCGAAAAAATTGTCAGATGAAGAAAAAGCTGAATTTATCAAAGATATATGTAATTCTGAGTCGGAAGAAGAAATGATTAAACGCTTAAAACACGGAATATTTACTCCCGATGATATGATCAAAGTGGGAATATTAGGGGAGAGAACAACAGAAGAACTCGATGAATTTAAACGAACAGGAAAAATCCCAATGGGTATGGTCGCAGAGGCCATGAGTATTATAACTTTAGCAGTCAAGAAATTAATGACTATCTAAAAGGAACGAAAGATTTAAGATTAAAAGCAGATAAGAATGCACCATTATTCGAGATGTATTGTGATTCAGATAATGGCGGTGACCCGAATGATGGCAAAAGTACTACAGGTCTTATTGCGCGAATGCATGCAATACCGATTTTAACGAAAAGTAGTTTACAAAGAATGAATGCAAAAAGCAGTACAAATGCAGAAATAATAGCTTTATGCGATGCAGTTGAAGAAATAGTCTATATTAAGAATTTAACAGAAGAGATTGGCATGAAGATTAATCCCACGATTCGAGTGGATAATCAGCCAGCCATTGATACGATGATAAACCAAAAGATGGTTAAGGGAAATAAACATATCATGAATAGGTATTATTTCGTCAAAGATTATTATAAAAAGGGTATCATAAATTTGAAATATATACCAACAAAGGACAATTTAGCAGATATATTCACCAAGCCACTGAAAAAGGACAGTTTTGAGTATATTAGGAACAAAATAATGGGTATTGAGACCCAAACAAAGAAAGAATAAACAGAAAAATATAAAAAAATAAGAGGTTTGATTAGCCTCAGCCGAATGGGTGATTACGGGATATTGATGCGAACACCAAGGTAGGCAAAAGGTAAAGTAAAGTTAGTAAAAAATGAGAAAATGAACTGTAATGGGATCGAACCACTACTAAGACGACCAGTCCAGTTCTGAAAAAGTAAATGCGACGATGATACACCGTAACGACGGATATAAGAATTAAATAACCGTAAGGGTGTTGATGTAAGCACGAGAATGTGATAATGAAATTAATGAAGAAAGTAAAAGAAATAATCCAATGAAACAAAAGTTATAATAAATTGAATGAAAGTGATGCAAATGTAGTATGTGTGACAAAGCAGACGATATATATGTGAAACGTTGAAATAATAAATAAGAAGGGATGAAATAATAAATAAGAGGAATATAACTGATAACAATAGTAGTCAAGTACCAAAGCAATAAAGCATTTCGAAAGTAGACCGAACTTTGAAATGAGGAGGGGTAGTAAATATCATGGACGTTTTCTGGAAGTATTCGAGAAACAATCAAGTGGTCAGTAAATTACTATGAGAATAGCACCGAAAAGGCCAAGAATATTTAGAATGGAAAATTACCGGAAGCGAGAATTTCCCAAGAATGTTGAACCCAGATCTATGCGCGCTGCTGAATGATTTGATATAGCCCTGGTAGACGAGCAAATTGCTCCATACGCACTATTGAATTAGTATGGGAATAGCATTAATAATAGTACTATGCTGTCTCTATAGTAATAGTACTTATAGTCCGATATACAACAAATAATATTATCGATGTTGCAGTACGACATGACGGTCCACATGTTGGACATAACCGAGAGAGATGTATGGAGAAAGAAGAGATAAAAAGTAAGATATATTAAGATAGTTATTCATTGAGAACAGAACGGGTATAAAGAATTATCCAGTATCAGTTAATTAGGCTATACGCTAACTGGTCAAAACAAGTTTACTAACCTATATATGGGCTAATTGAATCGGTTGAAGACATACAACACCGTTTCATCGTTTATGGTAAAGCTTAGAGCGACACTGCCATGTATTTATCAACATATTTAACCAAAGTAAAATTATAGAGTCAAACTAACAATATTATTATGCGCTATGGCTTTACCCTGCGGAGAAATGCGATGCATTGTTGCGTAGCTCTACTCCTTGTTATGGTTAGCCAATTTATTAGTGCAAAAAAATACGATAAATGTAGAGTGCTATATACAAACCAAACTGCTTGTGATAACGATAATACTACATTCGGGGGTTGTGTTTGGTGTGATATTGTCGATCATCCTCCATTTTGTACGGAAATATATTTGGCAAAGCAATTTCCATCGCCGCCACAATTTCCTCCTTGGAGATGTGATAAAAATATTACTCCTGGCAATAAATATAACCTTCGAAATTTCCAATAGGATTGACTATGACGTGTATTTAAAATAAAGTATGAAGTTACTTGGGGTACCGAGTAAGCTTAACTTAAAACTTACCAAAGTGGTAAGTTATTTTGAGATATATACGTAATATATAATATATATTTATTTTTATCGTATTAGTTTTATAAATTAAATAATATTAGTCTGTGGGAGAGATATCCATATACCGAAGATACCCTTACTGCCCAGATGCCCTTTTAATTACATTAGTTATGTTTACATATGTAGCTTGAAGTTCTCCACATTTTGCTTTCATTTCACGTATCAATATTTTTCTTCTTTCATAATCTTGTACCAGCATATCATTATTTACAAAACCTTGCTCGCCTTGTAATTTAGAATTTTGATGTCTACATTTTTCCCTTTCTCGTTTTGCTTTCGCCAATTGGTCTCTTTCTGCCGTAAGCTCACCATCTAATGTTGCTAATTGTGATTTTAAAACTTCATTTTGCGCTTGTTCAAATTGTAATTTTTCTTTAATATGTGTCAGCACTTGAACAGTCGTGGTTGTTTTTTTGCGTAATTTATGTAAATCTTCATTTCTTTCCTCAATTTTTTCATTTAAAGTTTGATTTTCAATTTTCAATTGTTCAAAATCGATTAAATGAAGTCCATCTGCTAATTGTTCTTTCTCTCGTAATTTTCCTTCCAATTTCTTTAACTGCATTTTCAAATTTATATTGCGCAACCTAACTTTTGAAACATCGTTGTCTTTCTCATCTTCTGTTGCCTCAAATTTACTAACAATTTTTTTTGGTATTGGTCTGCCAGTCCTACTATTTTCTGCTGCAAGAGCAATTTCCCTCTTAAACGTCGCAAACGATTTCCGAATATTTTCAGCTTTTTCCTCTTTCTCATCTAAACGATCTTGTAGCTGCAACGCAATATCATCGTATTGGGATTGTTCACGGTCTATCGCATCTTTTGCATCATTTACATTTTTTAATGCATCACGATATTGTTTTGCAATTTCCATATCACTTTTTCGTTTTGCTTGATCTTCTACTGATTTAACAGGGTCTTCAACAGATTTTTTTGCTGCAGCTAAGCCTTGCAAATGTTTCACTAGTTTACGTTGAAAAGCTTGGTTGGATTCAACCAATCTTTTATTTTCTTCCTCTGCCTCGGATAATAATTGGATTAACGATTCGCGTTGATTAGCACGTTGTTGTTCCTCCATAACTTTACGTTGTGCTGCTTCTTCTTCTGCCCTTTGTATATATGCAGCATCGCTATCTTCGTCCGTTGTTGCAAATGCATCCTCGCCAACTAAACTTTCCATCATGCCATTATTCACTGCGCTATCATGGACCTTAGAGTACGCAATTGACATATTTTCAAACGGAAGTTGTAATAATGATATATTCTCTTCACCCAATGCAGCTTGTGCAACTAGACCAGGATTTTCACCAAAAACTAATGCAACGGATGAAATTGCATCTGAAATGTCACCACGCTTTACACATAAATATGTAAATGCACCGGGTGCCGGTGTGGAAAATTCGTTGACATATTGTTCAGCAGACCATGCGTTGTCTGGATCTGCCTCTAATGCTGAACGTACACTTGCAGGGTCTACGCCAACAGAATTTAAGTTCTCCCGTACCTCCTCGTTTTCCCATAAGTACGATGCAACTGCGCTATTTGAAACGCCTTCTCCAGATGCCTCTGTTAACTTTAAAAGCTCTTCAAATGCATTTTTTTTTGATTCCAATACTTCGGCTGAATCGCCGCCGTTTTTACTATCAGGTGATGCAGTAGCAACGGATACACGAATTACTTCATATCCATCTGGTCCGGCAAGATTTTCATCGTTACTACTGATGTATTTTAAATCCGTTATTGGATCTAAATCACCATGCTCGCCTTTCCCAAAGTAAACTGACAAACCGGAGGAAGCCGCTGGTATTGGGTCGCCTAGTAATATATGTTCGTATTCATTCAAATCACCAGCATTTTTACCCTCTTGCGAAGATGCAGTTACTACACGTATATCAGTAATAACATTATCAATGGATAATCTAGTAGCACTTGGGACTTCACCTTGTTTTAAAGGCTTGCCTCTGTAATGGAATACAAAACCAGTAGAAACAACGGTTCCATCCCCAGGCACCTGCAGTCCTTCTTGCACTTCATTGTATGGGATATCGTCAGCGTGATCTCTTACATGTAAATGGACATAATAATAACCTTCTCTTATTTCCTCGAAAGATATTGGTATCGAAAATTGTCCATCTATGAAAGACATTTCCCACGGCCATGTAACTGCTACTTGTTGGTGTGAAAAATCTTCATAACCTTCCTTTGCAGTTGCATCATCTGGTAACAATGCCTGCGGATTAGGATCGTAGTAAACAACACAGGCATAAGGCCCCCAATTTCCATCCCTTTCCAACATAGACCCTTGAAAATTAATTTTCGTGTCAGTCATAGTTGGTGAAACGGAATCATCAATGCTAACATATCGATCTAAATAAACTTCTAGCATACGAAAACTTGTGGTGGTTACTGCTAATCCTATTCCTATGTGGGTATGCAATGGGTCTAAAACACTTGAACTGTTTCTTTCCTCCTCCGTTCCAGATGCATTCATAGTTTTTTCATGCATATCAATGGATTGTTTTAATATACCTTCGCTAGTAATATCGAAAGTTGTTTCCTCTGGAGCATCGTAACCCCCAAATATTTCTGTAATATGGTCACGGCAACCAGCCTTAAAATATCTCTGATATGGCTTCTCACCGGCAAGATTCCAATGACTGGAATATTTATTGTCTATCATTTCTTTACAATGCTCATCAGCCGCCTCTGCGACAACAGAATCTAACACCAAAGGTGTAATACCAGCATTTTCACGTTCATCATTAATTTTTTTCAATATAGCCATTTTTACGGCGTATATTTCTTCAGATGAAGGTGCATTTGCAGACATGGTGAAACTTGACGACAAAATTCAGTAAAATAAATAATGTTTTTCTCAATGGTGCGCTCTTCTCAGTTAATGCTTCGTTTTGATGCGTCCCTCTGCGTGTATATAATTTTGGTACAGAGCCTCAACAATGGTCTGTGCTTCGGGTAGGCGTCAAAATTTTGTTACGACGTTACGACGCTTTAATTGATAATACTAAATAATAATATATATATAATTGGAGCAATAATTATAGTAATAATACCAGGTATAATAATAATATATAATTGGAGCAATAATAATAGTAATAATATAATAACATAATAATATAATAATTGGAGCAATAATAATATAATAAACCTTTTGTGCCCTTTGTTATTTATTATTGCTTGAATGGAAATACAATGGAAATACAATGCCATGAAAATATCAGTGAAAAGAACGCAGCACAGAATGGAATCACGATTTAACGGTATTAGTATGTTCCATTATCGCAGTGTAACTGTTACGGAGCGAGTAGGGTTAAAATTAGGGTTTGAGCGCCAAGCGATGCTATACCCTGCTAAAAGAATAATAGCAATAATACCTACTGGGGTCCTGCGCCTACACAGCACTGGTTATTTATCCACTACGAATAACCAGGCCTGTGTACCTGCTAATCCGGAAGTCGGTAAATATAAAGCTGTATATTATGTGGTAGTGTGCAGTAGCATTGTATATAATAATAATTTTATTCTTTATGGCCATTGTTATTATTCAATTATTATTATTAGATTATTATATTAGATGATTAATTGATTATACAATGATGGTGCCAATTATATTATTAAAATCTTATTTTAAGATAAGCGAATTGGGTTTGACGAAGGATTATTACTTTTGGGCGACTTCCAGCGTGGTGCGAGCTACTGTTCATTCAAATTGATCAAATTGATGATTTTCTCTGCATAGAATTATTTATGCCTATACCTCCACCAATTTTTTTTTACATTAATGTATGTGTCAGAGAGCATAAAAAATTGTCCTTCATAACCTTGCATTTTTACTTTTTGACCTTTAGCTAGTGTTACATACATATCAAGTATTGCTTGTGGTTTTGTATACATAATATCTAATAAACGATTTTCCAATTGAAACAACCTTTCTGGATTTGCGTTAAAATTAACTGGCTCAATCCCTGGTAAGAAATTAGAAGCATTTTCTCCTGATACTAAAACGAGTATATGATCGCCATCTTCATCTTCAACTTTTATGAGAAATTCATATTCATATCGACCACTATTTGCTATCTGTTTTGCAAACTTTGTTGGATGATGAAATAGAAATATTATTTTGACACGGGTTTTATATACATCAGCACCAGCGATACTGTTAGACGCTTCACCATGGATACTTAATATTGTTTTTAACTTTGTAAATGGGGCATTCGCATCCATCGTTGGACCAAGCTTCGTACAAATTATTCCATCGAGTTTATTTTCTCCCCAAGTGATTCGAGTCAATCCATTAAATATATTTTCATGCAATAAATATATATTGTAATTGTTACCAGCATTGGTAGTGGCGGTTGGAGGGATTGCTTCGGTAGTGTCATTGAAAGGTATTATTTCCCCGTTATTTGGCTTGGTTCTCATCGTCGTATTTCCTGGATTGTTCGGAATATTGCTGCTATTTTGAAGATCATTATGATTCATAGTAGTAATAGTAGTAGCATCAATATTTGGCAAAAGCTTTGATCTTATAAGTTGTACATTATAATCATTTTTGTTTAAAAATATCATAGAGGAATCCATATTAAAAACAAAATAGCCGTTATCATCCCGTTTGATATCTAGCATTTCTATAACAAAATATTTAAACCACACAAATTCTCCAAGTGTTGTAATACTATTGCATTCTTCAGTAAGCTCAACGATACGAATTAACCTTTTAACTTTTTCTACAACGTAATCACCTAAGTAGTCCTCTCGGATAACAATTGGGCATATTATACCGTCATACGAGCCATCAATTTTTGGTGCATTTGCATAAAACCCATGATTTGACATTCCGGTACCATCTTGAACCAATAAAATCAATTTAATATCAGATACATGCTGATTAATAATATTTTTCTCTGATGGAAATTTGGTTTTACGAAGCATACCATTGCTGATGATTGAATTCATTCGAACTTCAAATACATCAAATAGGATAAACCTAGAATTGTTCAGCACATTGTTGCCAAAGTGTAACTTGTTAATAGTTGCGCATTGTTTTGGACCATTAACCATTGATTGAACATAAGATCGGCTTCTAATAGAATTTACAAGTTCATAATCAATTTCACTTGTTGTTGAGGAAATGGTGGCAAGTTCGTTGTTCGGGTATACAATTGTAGCACTTAAACCACTACGTTTTCGCGGGTTTAAGTTACCAACTAATTCATATTTACCCTCCCATATATCTAATTTTATTCGATGTATACGGATAACATTGCCTTTGCTAATAATACTCAATTTTTTGTAATTGTCTATATCTGGGGAAAACAGTTTGATCGTGACACGTTTAGCTGGAGTTTTGGTTGGAATGACTGTTGTTGTTGATGAATTAAAATTGTTAAAGTTTCCCCCCTCTGTCTCTTTAACACCAGTGTCATTGCTTATTTCCAAATTTACTGGTAATAACACATTTATTGTCATTACCAGATCGCGACCACGTGTTGGTTTAGGCATGCTTACGCCTACAATATACGCATACATATTTACATAATCATGTTTCCTATGTGCCGCTAACTCCTCGTATGTTTCCACATATGCATATTTATTAGGGCATCTTTTCCGCTTTTTATTTGATACTAATGATTCCTCTTCTTGTAAGGAAAAAAAAGAATCGCTATATATTGTGTGTTGGTGTGTATTTTTACCGTGTACGTAAACGCTTGCCATTTCGTAGCTACGGTTCATTGTCGTTGGAGATTTCCAAGCCAAAAGAAATATTTCGCTGTTGATATTGGCTTTGGTGTAACCACATAGAACACGATATTTGTGATCTAGTTTATGATCATTTTTTGATGAATTATTTACAACAAATATTCCGTCACCCCAAAGTGCTATTACGTTTCCCTTGCGAAGGCTCCATTCTTTTTCTAAGATCCATTTCCATTTTTCATGAAACCAAATGTCTATAATATTTGATCGTCCATAATTTGAGGACTCTGTTGCATTGCACAAAATTGTCATAACATACTTCATATCGTCGTACGCATCATTGGTTTTAAAAGTTGGTTTGTACAGTACAGTCCCCTGTATGCATGAATATTTCAAAATTTTACCAGGACCAACATCTGCAATAGCAACCTGGTTTTGTAAGACAAGCTTATATAACTTTCTAACGTTTGGGTTTCGTATATTTGTCATGGCTTATAGCTGAAAGTTAGTTGAAAATAACTGCCTAATTTTGTTTCATCCTCCAGGTTGAGGTAGATGACTTCACATGGTAACAGCAAAAATCA
>JACKZZ010007826.1_pt1 | contig 10846 bp, 11 predicted proteins | sample 8027871 | NCBI WGS metagenome assembly JACKZZ01 (sample SAMN15724774, study PRJNA655200) | protist metagenome | isolation source: fluorescence activated cell sorting (FACS) single amplified genomes of... | place: USA: West Boothbay Harbor, Gulf of Maine | collected 2000-07-19
TCCTTTAAATTAAAAAAGAGAGGTCTAAATTAAAAACAGGATACCTTTCGGATCCTTCCGAGAGGTCGAATAAAAATGAAAACAATTTTATATTTTCATAGAACCTATTTATTATTTACTTTTAATTTTATCCTTTTAATACTTACAGATTAACCAAAGATCTTACCTGCCGGATCCTCTAAATTAAAAAAGGGAGCTCTAAATTAAAAACAGGATCCGCTAGTAATTTTTTAAAATTCCATTGGTTATTTGGTACAGGCTTACCTGAAGTCAGTGTTACATAAATAATCTAAATAAATAGAAGAGCACTCAATGCAGAAATCATTGATCCCAAAGATGAAACAGAGTTCCATCCAGCGTAAGCATCTGGATAATCTGGAATACGACGAGGCATTCCTGCCAATCCTAGAAAATGTTGTGGGAAAAATGTTAGATTTACCCCAATAAACATTGTCCAGAAATGTACTTTACTTAGTGCATCTGGATAGCTTAGTCCTGTCATTTTACCGATCCAATAGTACATACCTGCAAAAATAGCAAAGACTGCTCCCATAGACAACAGTAGGGTCGCCAACAACCACTCCCCTGACGGGTTCTAGCCCTTGGCTCCCTCCGAACGTAGCGTGCACCTTTCAGTGCACTACGCTCTCCAATTCAAAATTTACTTTCATACAATGAGTATTTATTATCCGAGCTACCTTTTAAAATTGAGAGGATATATTTTCTCTTTAGGCAGGTATCCGACCTTCCGGAGGATCCGAAAGGTAAAATAATTTTCTCAGATGGTGCATATTCCCCGGGTCTTCCTTTTCATATAGACTCGGGATCTCATTTTCAAGGATTTCCTCTTTCTAATCAGAAGGGTATCGGTACTTTCTGTCGGATTGAAATAAGACGATTCCTTTACTGGCTTTTTGAAGGTTTTCTACGATGGAGTCGGATATTCAGCAACAATATCTCCCTAGGGACCGGGAATTCTCAAACCGAGCCCGAAACGCTTGATCACTTTAGCTTTGGTACCTATGCGAAGTTTGCTCGCCAAGGTCAAAATACATGACTACTTTAGGATATAATGAATCCGCGCAGCAAACCGACCCTAGTTTGACGCTAGAGAATAATAGTTTAGTAGCCCGTCTTCCACCGCACGATAGTAAGCCAAGATTTCCGTCTCTGAGAGGTAAATTAGTTTCCCTACCCGTGTGGGGTTTCCCTATTGTCCTTTACAGAAGCCTCTATCTTTCAAGCAGTTAACAATTACCTTGATAGGGGCCTCGCTTTGAATTCGAGAAGGAGCTACCTCTTCCTTGATCTACTTGGGCTTACTTCTTTTCGTTACCCTTCGGGAACCCTAAGGGGTTATATGTAGATCCTATCCCAGGAACCTTACTCGTCCCGTAACCGCGTGGGTTACAAGCTTTTTATCTTCGTGAAGCTCTAGTTTAAGCTTATCTGCAAGGAAGTTTTTCAAATCAGCACGAACTTTCAAAGAATCATCCTTACTGCCGATGACTCCAATTAGAAGATTATCTATCTATCTGACATAGGCTAGGCCTTTCTGCTTCGCATCCATAAGGTCCTCTGGGTTAATCTTATCTTTCCACGCCATCTTTTCGCCGTCTTTAAATCTTATTAGCTTGGTCTACTCTGGGTTGGCTTTTCTACACCCCCCTATGCGGAAGTCTCTAATCTAAGATTCTATGTATCGGTCCAGAGACCTCAACTAAATGTTTGAAAGAATAGGGCTAATGATTGACCCCTCCGGTATACCGGTACCCTGTGGGTAAATAAAAAACCCGAAGGGGTTGCCCTTTCGTTGAAAACTCCCTTCGATATCAATCTAGCCTGCCTTCATCGCTTTATTGAGGAGGTCAATGAATTTACTATCATTGATTCCCGAAGTCACTATCCCTCTAAGCATCTTTTGATCTACTGAAGGGAAGTTGCTTTTAATCGTCGCCTCCAAAAACCATTTTACACCCCCAAAGACTTTTTTGGTCTACTTCAAGGCCGTATGAGACCCTTTACCAGTTCGAAAACCATGTGAATGGGCTGAGAAAGTATGTTCGAAAACTGTTTCCAAGATCACCCTCATACCTTCTTGCACAATCTTGTCCCTTAGGCTTGGCACCATAAGAGGTCTTTCACTCCCTTGCAGTATTACCTTAGAGACCGCTTTAAATTTATAGGTCTCCGCCTGAAGTTCCTCTGAAATCCTCATGATTATTCTTCGATCAGCCTCATCCAGGGTACTAAAATCTCCCCCCTGGGTCACCTTGCCAGGTTTCCTCCTGACCTTTCAGTAGCAAACCAGCAGAAAATAAGGGTTCCAAAGAATATGCATAACCTTGTTCACTGATTGTCCTTTTTCTTTTGAAAGTATCAAAATTCTTCTCAATCCCCCTTCGAAGCTCATACTTCTTGATTTTGTTTTGTCAGGCATTATTGGTTTTGAATTTTGTATTTGAATCTGTTTCCCTTCGCATATACTGAGTCTCTTCTACTTTCAGCCTAAGAGCCTTTCGCTTCTTTAGACTCCTGAATGCCTTTCGGCCCCAGATTTTTGATATATACTACTACGGAAACTCCGTATCCCCTGTCCTCTCGGCTCGTCGGGATATCCCCAGTTCTTTGGGCACACGCAATTCGCCTCCCTTCTTCAAGGTTGGCTCTATCGATTGTTTTAGCTGCTTGCAACACTTGTCCTATATCTATTATAGGTGATCTATCCATCTTAACTCGCCCAAAACTGACTAGGTAATGATTTTGGTCTGGTAGCCGATAACTGTTCCCCTTTAAAACAGGATCTCTTTTTCGTTTAACCGTCTATCGGGGGGACTTTGAACCCCATCTGTGTTGTTTCAAGTTTCTTAACGTCAACTTGACAATCTATTACCCTACAACATGCTACGGTCCCCTTATAGATTAGCTCCTCAGGGTTAGTTGTACAGGGTTTACCTCATATTCTTTCGAACCAAGTTAAAAGAGGGGCATCCGTCTCTTTTCAGAGCGCCGCCGGCGTGTGTCCCAAATGAAAGGGCGCACCCTAATGAAAGTGAGCTACTACCTACTATGTATCATGGAATGCAATATCTAGACCACAATTTGAGCAGGCAATACCTGTTACTCCTCCAATAGTAAATAGAATAATAAATCCTAGTGTAAATAGCATTGGTGTTTCTAGATGAATTGAACCTCCCCATAGTGTACCCAACCAACTAAATACTTTAATTCCCGTAGGAACTGCAATAATCATTGTAGCTGCTGTAAAATATGCTCGTGTATCAACATCTAGACCAACTGTATACATGTGGTGCTTTCTTTATTCGTGGACTATCTCTTTATTATTAATCTTTTCACCTAATCTTAATTTACTCACTTTCCCTTATTTTACCTGTCGGACCCTCTAAATTAAAAAAGGGAGGTCTAAATTAAAAACAGGATTCCTGTCGGATCCTCTAAATTAAAAAAGGGAGCTCGGATTCCTTATCCTAAGGGGTTAAATTAAAAAGAGAGGTCTAAATTTAAAAAGAGAGCTCGGATTCCTCCCTTTCTCGTTTTTTGATGGAATCTCTTTTCTCTTTTTTTGGTTTTTCGTTGCTTCTAGGATCTTTTTTCCTTCAAAATCCATCTACTCTTCATTGAAAAGAATCTCCTTTATAAATAGAATATCTTCTCCTTCTATTATATCTTGACTTATAGCCAAAGGCAATTCTTTATTTATTTTCTCGTTCAAAGGATTTTCTTCATTGGACCCAAATTCTGCTTTTATCAATTTACTGAGTAGCTAGTAATTTTTTTCTTGTTTTATTTCTTCCTTCTAATTCTCCTTTTCCTTAACTCCTTCTCTAACCCTTTCGGGTTTTTTATTTACCCCTTCGGGTTTTTTATTTATAAAATCTGTAAAAAAATCCTCCAACTTCTAATTCTTCGTTGATTTTCTTATTAGAAAAGAATCGAAAAATGATTTATGAAAAATTTGCTCTCTATTACTTCTCTAGGAAGGATTTTTTTGTAGATAATCCAAAATTATATAAATTTTCGAATTTTCTTTTCCAATTGGCTTTCTGTCATTTTCCTAAAAAAATTCTTCTTCAATTTTCAAAATCCTATTCTTTTTTCCTACCCGGAGGGTAAATCTATCTATAATTCCTTCCTAATCCTTTTTTTTATCCCCTTTTTTATCCAGCTTTGATATGAAAATCAATTTATCACCCGAAGGGGTTACCTTTTCTTCTAGGGGCTTTTTCATTTTATTAAAATGATCCCTTGCCCTTCGGGAAGGGTTAGGGGTTAGAGCCTTTTCTATAAAATATAGGACTTCTTTTTTATCCTTTTTATCCTAGGTTAGTGTAAATTTCAATCTTTTCTTTTTTTTCAGGGTCTTTGCTATAAAATGTCCTTTCTTTTCAATTATTCCTGAAAACTAACTATCTTTTAGATCTACCTTTTTCCAATACTTGGCGGATCCTCCGGAAGGATACCTTTTCTCACTCACCTTTGCCCTACGGCTTCTCTAAGGGGTTAGCTCTTTTTCTATTTCTTCCAAATATTCTGGTACCTATTTTTTTGCTTTAATCTAATATTTTTCTTTAAATACTTTTAGAAAACTTTTTAGTTTTTCTTTTGTTGAGGGCAATCTTCCATTTTCGCATAGTAGAATCATCACTCTATGCAAGGTCTCTTTTTTTCTACTTATTTCAAAAGTTAGTCCCTAAAGATTCTAGTCTCTACCTTCCTTTCTTCCTTTTTTTTCTTTCTTTTTCTATACTTTCTAATCTTCTCCTTTTAGATTTATTATCTTTTTTACCCAGTCTATTACTTTCTTATCTTTCGAATACAATTTTATTTTACAAGCCTTCTCATCGAAAATCAAAGATACTTCAAGAAAAGCTACCAACTTATCCTATTCTTTTTCATCTTTTTTCTTGTTCTACCTCAATTTCTCCCATTCATTCTAAAATTTCTATTTCATAAAAACAATGCTTTTTTTACTTCCACATGCTAAATCCTTCTTCTGATTGGATCTCTCTTTCCATCTTCTTTCAATTTAAATTTCTCTTCTGGACTCTAATTTGATAGAAATACCTTCTATACTTTTTTTGGGATTTCTTTGTGTCCCCATTTATGTTCAATTGTTGATTCCATTGATGAATCCACTAGTGAAATTTTATCTTCCCTATTTCCTGGAAAATGCTAGTCATCAAACAAAATTATATCATGATCCTCCGCTGAAAAATTATGCAAATTTTCTTTATGCGTTACTCTCAATACTCTCAACTTCTATTTTTCACACAAACTTATTATCAATTGTGTTTTTCCTAGGCCTGATTCCCCTGATACCCAAAGTGACTTTTCTTTGTTTTTTGATGTTTCAAACCATTTTTTTACTTTTTCTGGTACCTTAAAACTTTTCTAGGCCTACTTTCCTTTTCCTTCTTTTTTTCTTTTATACAAAATTTGCAATGATTTTTCCATTGAAATATGGTTTTTCAAAAATTCTTTTGGTTTTTCCTTTTCATAGAGATCCATTGCTCCTTTTAGATCTCCTTTTCGTGACAAATAAATTATTGTTTCTTCTACTGACAACTATTCGTTTTCTACTAGTCTTTTTTTTATTTTTTCACATATCCATACTTTTTTCCCTTTTTTTAGGATCTAATTAATTACCTTTCTTTTATTTCTCGCACTTTGATAATTTCCGTGCTACTTTTTTTTTTCACTACTTTTTAGATCAAATACAAACGGGTTTTGGGTTCTAAAAGTTTTCTTCAGTTCCAAATAACAATGCAGGTGTTCTTTTGATTCATCTTTATGTTTTTCTTGTCCAATCAGCAATAGCGAAAGATTCGTCTCTTCTTTTTTTATAATTTCTTCGATTTTTTCTTTTCCTTCTTCTGGACTTAGTCCGCAGTTTGGCTAGGTTAGAAAATAGCTTTTGCTTCTAATTCTAAATTTCTTTTCTCTTTTCATCTTTCTTTTTTTTCTCTTTTACTTTTTTCTCTTCGAGTACTCTAAGCGGTTACTCCTTCCCATTCTTTTTTTACCCATTTTTTTACCTTTTCCTATTCTTTCCCATAATTTCCGAAAAGCATCACACCTACTACTACTACCAATAGCACTTGTTTCCAACCTATCCTCAACATTTTTTTTTCTTTTTCTTCCATCTTTTCTCCCATATTCAAATCCATTTTTAACTCCAAGGGGTTGCTTTCATATCTTTCGGATTCTCCTTTTTCTTCCTATTGTCTCACCGCCTTTCTCTATTCCATTTTGCATTCCTCCCGGATCCTCTAAATTAAAAAATCCTCCTCTCAATTTTTAACTCCTGCCTTAACCCCTTATTAAATAAATTAAAAACCCCGAAGGGGTTTAAATAAATCCTATTTATAAACGAAGGGTAAGATAAAATATATCTCCCCCCAAGGGGGAAGATAGCTTCCTTAAGATAAAATATATCTCCCCCAAGGGGATATACCTTTCTCAAGTTAAAATATCTCCACCCCTCCGGGTTTAAATAAATCCTATTTATAAACGAAAGACTAGGGGTTTAATTAAAAAAGAGGGATCTCAATTTAAAAAGCCTCCTCCCATATAGGATCCTCTTATTCTTCTGATAGTTTTGTATATACCCATGTTAGATATTCTTTCATTGGTACTGTTTCTACTGCAATTGGCATAAACCCATGCATAATTCCACAAATTTCACTACATTGTCCCTAAAATACTCCTGGACGTTGAATAAACAAACTTGCTTGATTTAGACGACCTGGGCAAGCATCCATTTTTACTCCAAATGATGGAATTGTCCAGCAATGTAGTACATCTGCTGCTGTTACCACCAAACGGATGTGTGTTTCTGTTGGTAGTACTACTCGGTTATCTACTTCTAGTAGACGTAGATCTCCTGGATTCAATTCATCTGTTGGAAGCATCTATGAATCAAAGCTTAGCCCTTCACCATCTTCTTCTCCCACATAATCTGAATACTCCTATGACCAATACCATTGGTGTCCTACAATTTTTAGTGTTAGAGCTGGCTCTACTACTTCATCCACTGAATATAGTAGTGCAAATGATGGCACCGCAATTACCATCAAAATCAATGCTGGTACGATTGTCCATACAATTTCGATTCTTGTACCATGTACTACTCCATCTGGAATCTCGTTTTTTTCACTACTGAAATGATAGATTCCTCTTCCTAGCATCCAGCTTACAAATACTACTACAAAAATTAGAATAAACATCAAATCATGATGAAATGCGATAATTCCTTCTGCAATTGGTGTTGCTGGATCTTGGATTCCCTATTGCTAAGGTACTGCTGCATCTGCTTTCAAATATGTATTTGAAATTACGCTTAGTCCGATCAAACTTAGAATAATCTTAAACATTTTCTTCTTTTTTTTCTTTCGCCACTAAAATTTTTTCTTCCTTTTTCTATCTTTCTTTCTCCCTAGGTTGGATTTGAACCAACGACCTAATGGTTAACAGCCATTCGCTCTAACCTACTGAGCTACTAGAGATTTTTACCATACTTTCTGTCTGTCTACTATCACTTTTACCTACCTTCTTCCTCCCCCCTCTTTTCCTCCCTACCCTCCGTTTATAAATTCCATTTCTTTCTACCCGAAGGGGTTTCATTATACACTCTATCTTTCTTTCTTATCTTTCTACCCGAAGGGGTTACTTTTCCTTTTATTTTATGCCAGTTTGCCAATTGCTTTAGTAATATTTTGCCATCTTATAAACTCTAAATTCAAGGGTAAATTTCCCCATTCTTTCAATTTATGGCAGAAAGCCATATAAAACTGGAGGAATAGTATTTATTAAATACCTGTTGGGATCTTCCTCAGGGAGAGGATCGCTGGCTAAAGAAAAAATTAAAGAAAAAATATATCCTTTTGCTAGACCTAGATAAAAAAAGAATATTTTACTTTGGGAATAAGCAGAGATCTACTTTGAAAAAAAAAACACAGGATAGCTGCCTAAAGAGAAAATATATCCTTTAAATTTTAAAAGGGAGGTCGGATATTTTAATAAGCTCTTAAACATCAGGATCCTTTAAAGCTTAGATAAAAAATAAAAAATTCCTAAAAAATAGAATAAGACTTTCATAGGAAATTTTTATTCTATATCTAAGCTCCCTTTTTGGTTTAAAGGATTTTGAGGTATAGGATTAATGACCTCCTCTTTCACAGTCTCCAATATAAAGTACTGTCAATAGAGTAAATACATAAGCTTGAATCAAAGCCACTGCTGTTTCTAGACCCAATAGTAGAAATAGAACTAGAAGAGGTACAAAGTGAGCAACAAAAAGCACTCCACCTGACATCATCATTGTCCAACAGAAACCAAAAAGTACTTTTAGCAAAATGTGCCCAGCACAAAGGTTAGCAAATAGTCGAACAGCCAAAGACACCATAGGAATTAGAAATCCAATCAATTCAACAAAGACAAAGAAAGGAACCATAGCAAAAGGAGCTCCTCCTGGAATAAAGATACCAAAAAGTGTTAGACCATGATTACGTAGACCTAGAATAAGTTTACCTACCCAAACCATCATTGAAAGAGTAAAAGTAACTACTAGATGTGCTGTTACAGTCTATGACTAAGGAACTAGACCTGCAAGGTTAGCCATCAATAGAAAAGTAAATAGAGCAAAAATAAAACCAAAAATTTCGCCACCTTTTCTACCTAGAGTTTCATATACCATACCTAGCAATAGAAGATAAATCTCTTCTACAATTGTTTGCCAACGAGTTGGAACTAGAGAACCGTTACCATCCACAGCAATAAGTTGTACAAGAATAATTACAAGAGCAGCACTCAAAATCATCATAAGAGTTGCGTTTGTAATAGAAATATCAAAAGATCCAATTCGTAGAGGAATCAAAGGAAGAATTTCAAATTGTTCTAGAGGGCTATATGTCATTTTTATGTAAGTCGTTTTAACGGAAATTTTCCAACCTACCTTTTAAAGTTATCCGACCTACGGGAAGGATATATTTTATCTTTAGGTTGGAATCCTGTTTTTAATTTAGACCTGCCGGAAGAATCTATTTTCTCTTTAGGCAGGTATCCGACCTTCCGGAGGATCCGAAAGGTAAAACTTTTTCCGAAATAGAATTATTTAGGTTTTAAGCTTTGAAGATTATATTTTTAGTTACCTAAGGATCTTTCAAAAATCAGATAAGCTCAGGATAAATAAAAATTAACTCAGAGATGAAAAAAGATCCACAAAGATCTCATCTAAATAATTATTGTATCTCTATAATTTTATTCTCTTACCTGCGAATCCTTCTTCAGGAACTTTTTAATTTAACCAAAAATTGGATATCAAAGAGACTACTAAAAAGAATCTAAAGAGGAAAAGTCTTTACCCTTACCCTTCGGAAAGGGGTTAATCCACAGCTATTTAAATTAAAAGAAAAAAAGCGGGTCAAGGATTAAATAAATAGCCTTGATTTATTATAATGGGTGAATAAAACAAAATTGAATATCCGACCTCCTTTTTTAAATTTAGAAGATATATTTTCTCTTTAGGAGGTAGGGATTTAAATTAATCGCTGGAGTCTTTTTTTTATAAATAATAGAAGATCCTCCTAAAGTGGGACACCTAAGAATCCTTTAAACCTTAGAAGGATATAGTATAACCAAAGATCGAAAAAAAACAGGAGAATCCATTAAAGATCCTAAGGAGACTTCCGAAAGGATAAGTAAAAGTAAGCCCTCCGGGTTTTTAATTTATTTTAATAGGAAAAAGAACCTTAAAAATAAAGCCCCTCCCCACCAGTAAACAGCTACAAATAGGAATAGCCAAACAACATCTACAAAGTGCCACTAAAAAATGGCAGCTTCCAATCCAAAGTGGTGTTGTTTTGTAAAATGATGCAAAATTACACGAAGAAGCATAACAGAAAGAGCACATGTTCCAATGAAAACATGGAAACCATGAAACCCTGTAGCCATATAAAAGGTTGACCCCTAAATAGAATCGGCAATGGTAAAATTAGCATTCAAATACTCAAAACCTTGAAGTCCTGTAAATAGAATAGCCAAAGCAACAGTCAAGAAAAGACCATTAATTGTTTGACTACGATCTCCAACAATAATAGCATGGTGAGCCCATGTAACAGAAGCTCCAGAAGAAAGCAAAATCAAAGTGTTCAAAAATGGAACTTCCCAAGCACTAAGTACTTCAATACCTTGTGGAGGCCAAACAGACCCAATTTCTGGAACTGGAGCAAGACTTGCCCAAAAAAAAGCCCAAAAGAATGCTAGAAAAAACATAACTTCAGAAACAATAAATAGAATTACACCAAAACGTAGACCCAATTGTACAATAGATGTATGTTGTCCTTCCAATGTACCTTCACGGATAATATCACGCCACCAAATAAACATAGAAGATACAAGAAATAGAAGACTAAAAGCCAAAAAACTACCTCCACCGCTATAACCGTGCATATATAGTACAGCACCTGATGTTGTAGAAAAAGCTGCCGTAGCAGAAACTAGTGGCCAAGGACTTGGATCAACTAGATGAAAAGGATGTTTTTGTGAAACCATAATAATAGTAAAAAATTATTTAAAATTTAAGGTTCTTTTCTTACTAGAGATCCATTAGAAAAGTGAAGACCTTCACTTTGAATCTTCTGAAAGTAAGATAAATAAGATTAACAAAAATTTATTTATTTATCCGACCTACCGTTTTAATTTAACCCTTATTAAAATAGAGGTTAAGGATCGCTTTTTTCTTTAGGTAGGTGCTTATTTTGCTTCAAAGAGCAATATTTAAATAAAAAAGTGTAAATTTATACTCCAATTAGAGTTTTAAGTCACC
>JACKZZ010003119.1_pt1 | contig 10845 bp, 6 predicted proteins | sample 8027871 | NCBI WGS metagenome assembly JACKZZ01 (sample SAMN15724774, study PRJNA655200) | protist metagenome | isolation source: fluorescence activated cell sorting (FACS) single amplified genomes of... | place: USA: West Boothbay Harbor, Gulf of Maine | collected 2000-07-19
CCCCTGATCCCCCCCAGTATATTGGTGCACTAGACTCTTCTCGGATCCTTTTTGGACGTGGTCTAGATAGCTGATCTGCTGCCTGGTGGAGAGCTGGTTGGGGTCATTATTCATTGGATGACTCTTCCCGGTATGGCTATCTTTGCCGTCGAGACCGTGTTTCTTCTTCAACCGAGACAGTTTTTCGTGCATAACGTGCATCTTACTCGAACTGATGGATTGCGCTCTTTCGGCCTCTTCAGCCCTCCTCTTAAGCGCCAATATCTCCGCATCCCTCGGATCATTACTATTCCCCACCCCCTCATTCAAGTCCACCCTCCGGCTCTTGACCGTTCCTCCGATCCCATTACTCTTCATAAATGCTTGATCCGCAAGGGATATGGCCTTAATCGACCGTTTAGACTTCCCCTCCACATTACTCAGCACCGGACCAGGCGGACCCTTCTTAGGAGTAGCCGCCGCTGCTTCCGGAGAGGACGCGGCCGAAGGACCGCTAGCATCAGGGTCAGCCATCTTGTAGAGGGGAGACGGAGATGAGAAGGGGAGAAAATCAAGAATCTAAGAATTTATCTAAGACTGAAAAACTATTGACACTAGCCTACCTAAAGATTAAGTTAACCTAATGTTGAATCCAACTCTAACCAAGAAATCGTTCGCGCAAGTCGCGTCCTTTTGCGTCCTACTACTGGTACGGTGGTAACAACATTGATGAAAATCTACTGTAACTCGTCTATTCAATTTCTACTTATATCAATCGATAAAATCCAAAAACAGGGTGTTGTTGGGGCTGCGGCGGTGGATGGATGTGGTAAAGGAAGGTGAATGTCCGCGGTACAGTCCAGCTGTGAAGTGAGATATGGATGTATGAGCATGCGCTATGAAGGAGTGAGTTCGACGAAACGAGCAAACGTATCGTACGTCATTCCGGTTCATTCGAGTGACCTATATTCCGGTCGTGAGAGGAGAGAGAGAAGAACGTCAGCAAGGTCAGCGAGTAATAGCGAGAAAACGTAAACGTAAACGATTCGAGAGAACAATTCGAGAAGATAGCTCGAGAAGGTAGCTGGGGCTCTGTGTGAGCTGCCGCTTCCCGACCGGTTTCCGTTTAATAGTGGGCTAGTAATGTAGTGAATATACAAGATTCCCCCGAGGGAGAGTACAATGGGTGCATTTGAGAAGTTGAGCGTGTACTGGGAAGACCTCGGTGGGACTTAATTCGACATATTCGGGATCGGTTCACTACGACTCCCAGGGAGTAACCATTGGGCGTAGCACTGTGAGAAGTTGCATGTCTGTTCTTAATTGGGAGGCACCAAAGGTGCTAAGCGGGGCTTAGGCCAGCTAAAAGGGCTGGGGCCTCTGGATCTACTAGGCTGCAATATAAGGAATATTGGTGATTCTCTAGCCGGTATAAGGATCCTGCCCACGATTAAAGGTGGTAGCCGTACTTTGGGCCTGTCAGTGTCGACTCTTCTAGGGTTAGGTAGAGGCCGACGCTTCTGTGTCTTAACTCGGTCGTCCCAGTGTTGTGCTCGTAAAATTGCGATGGTGGGACGCGGCCCAGTTCTTGCTCCTGTTTTGGGACCGCTCCGATTTTTCTCTGCACAGCTAGATTCGATGTAATAATACGCTTTTTTAGGCACCGCCTTTAAAAAGGGGCCCTCGTGAAGGTACGCTAAAATCAAAATCGACTATGTATACCGGGTCTACCTAGGGGTCTGCGGTCTCGCCTGTTCTCCTCCAGGGCATACAGCATCCTGCTGTGCGACAGACCAGCAATCTCTAGGTAAAGCGACTCCGGTTACGTTCTGTTAAGAATCAGATCCGCCGGATCTGTTCTATTCAATGTGTGAGTTTACTGAGATTTGTTTTGCGCCGGCCCGAAAGAGGAATTCACGGCTTGCTGACAGGAAATAGAATGAGATTGCGTTGAGTACCCCCGGTGGAGGCCTCTTCTGACTAGATGACTAGATAAGTATTGAGAGAATGAATGTTCGACACGACACAGTTAAACTAAAAAAATCGGCAAGCGTGCCCGGGTGTTAGAGTGCTACCACAGGCAGAATGCCTTGATTCATGAGAATGCGGTGGGATCGATAAAAATCCTAAGTAATCTCGAAGCGACAATAGTCTGAGCGATGATAAAGTGATAAAGCGGTAATAACAAGTGAATTTAGGACTCTGTTAGGAGCCTCAGATGTAAAGCATACACTAATCTTACATGGTCCCTTCTGGAACGAGGTAACAGGTGGGCTAAACTTACAATAAAAGTGGACACCCAAAGAAAAGCTCTCTTTCGCACGGTGGCCGGGAGATACCACCACCCGATTCCGGTTACAAAACCAAAATTAGGGTAGGTGGTCTCCACTTAGGTCCAGCTACTGGTGCGAGTTCTGGGCGTTGGATCAGCGGCGTTAGCGCTGCGACAGAATCTGAAACGCGACTCCCCGCGGTTGGATTCTGTCGATGGTGCTGACGCATGACCCTACGATTCGTATTTCTTTGATGGGTAGATCAGCTATGAGGCACAAGATAGGTAGAACCGCCGTGAATCGGACCCCGACCGGGCCCTTACGGGCGGATTCCAGGGGTGTAATATGGTGTAGTAATTGAAAAGCATGAACTTCTAGCAACTAATATGACTTACGCAACCGTTAATAACTAGCTTGGGACCGCTACTAACGTGGAAAAAGGACTGAGAACTCCGCTGCAACCTCAACCAGGTCCACCGACCTGTTTTCGTGAACTTGAAGTTCAGGTGCAGAGAAGAACTAGCCCGAGTTCGTTACATCCTTCCTTCCCAGCATTTCCTATCCTCTTCCTTCTTTTCTTCTTCGACGACGAATCATCCAACCAAAACAATCATTTACTTCGTAAACGCCGTTAAATTAAAATCCTGTTCCGAGGCGTCTTACATCCTCCACCGCGGCTTGTTCGGGCTCGGCGCCCTATTGAAGGCTGGTGTGGGGGAGGGGGCGCGTCGCATATGACTCGACAGACTCTTGGTGCGGAAGTTGTTGCCGATGGAAGGCATAACAGGGCCTCGCGACGGGCTAGGGCTTGGGGGTCTTCCGCAGATCGGACTACCCGGCCGAGACGCGGAGTTGTGGCGCTGGAGGAGCGGACTGTTGGGTCGGGAGGAGGATCCGTGCTGGAGGTTCCCGAACGATCCCGGTCCGCGATTTGTCGGCGCCGTCGACGGTCTTGTCGCGCACACCCTATGCGCCTTCACCGGCCCCGAGTTGCTGTTTCGGAAGGCGTTCATCCCAATTCTAGAGTTGGGAAGGTGTTTATTCGCAACCGGCATAAGACCTCCGGCGACCCCAAACCGCCCTGAAACAAGGCCGAAAGCGTTCTGTTTCATATCTGGATGGCCCACATTCACGTTGTTCATAGCCCCATTAATAGAAGGGCTTTGCCCCCTATGCGGACTAGCTTGCAACCGACTACTACCGCTATCAAGCCTCGCAACCCGAATCGGACTCTCGCCGCGCTTATTCAACAAAATCGGGCTTTCACCTCTTTTGTTGAGAAGGATCGGACTCTCTCCCCGCTTGTTTAGGAGGATCGGGCTCTCACCGCGTTTGTTGAGGAAATCGGACGCGTTGCTGGAGGTGCGGTCCACCTTCGGCGAGGCTTCCCTCCGTCGCGGCAGACTATTGCTTCCGGCGTCGACCATCCTGTTCTTGATTGAGTTGCTCCGAATGGGGAGGAAGATGTCGTTGTTCTTCGACCGCTTGTGGGAGTCGGATGGGTCGAGGTCACCATCCCTGGAATCCGCCCGCCGATGCCGCCCCCCCCCCGCTGATTGGAGCCCCAGAGATGGACATCCCGTTGTGCCCGAACGAACTATGCGAGTTCTGCTGGTTGTCGCTCAACAGGCTGGAATTGTTGTGGCGGGACCCCTCTAAGAGGCCCGAGTTGTTGTGCCTCGACTGCTCACTGAGCATGCCCGAGTTGTTGTGCCGGGATCCGTCCATCATGTTGCTGTGTGACTGTCTTTGGGAGTCGTTAATACTATTGCTATTCCTGCTTCCGCTCCACCCATCCACCGGAAACGAAATCTGCTTCATCACATTGTGGCCCTGATTCATGCCCTGGGAGTGGTCCTCGCCAGATCTTTCCTCGGCACTACTAGAGCTCGCTGTTGTCGGTCTCGACATAGGGTCATGCGGCTTCCCGTCTGGCTTATTAGTATTCGAGGCCGGCTGCATGTAGTTATTTTGTTGAGTCTGGGGTGTTGAGTCGTTAGCTCCAAAAGCGATTTTCGGCCCAGCTGGCGGGTTGTTCCCCCCAAAGGCGTTATTCCCCACGGGCTGCCCATTTTCATTGAGGCTAACCGTGTTTCCAAACGAATTGATGAAGGTTGTGGGCACGTTTTGTTGCATTTGGGGGAGCTGGTTTGGATTGGGTTGTTGTTGCCCCATCTGCATCTGTTGCTGCTGACCCATCATTTGCTGATTATTCATGTTATTCATACCTCCCATCTGATTCTGATTCTGGTTGTTACCCATTTGCCCCTGCTGTTGCTGCTGCTGCTGCATCTGGTTCTGCATCTGATTTTGCTGTTGCATGCCCATTTGCGGCTGTTGCTGCATCCCCATTTGCTGTCCCGGTTGCTGTTGCATCCCCATCTGCTGTTGCTGCATCTGATTCTGCTGCGGCTGCTGTTGCGGGGGAGCCGACATGAAGTTGTTGTGCTGAGTCACCGGAGCAGGTGGCTGCTGGAATCCGGAGTTAAGTGGGTTCAACTGCACCTGGTTGATGTTGGTTACTGCCGGAGCAGTCGCCACCGGAGCGGGTTGCGCCTGTTGCGCGGGTGCCGCCTGCACCGGTGCCGATGGTTTCTGGGTCTGTTTGCTCGGCTGATTCGAGATATGCGCCCCAGGTTTCGACCCCGTGCTTGCGGCGCTCATAGCTGTTGCTTGAGTCGTTACTTGCTCGCCGATGTTGGCGTGCGTCCCAGTCGCCCGTGGCAACAAATTCTGTCCCGGTCCCGACCCAATAACTCGCATAATCGACTTCGTGACTTTCTGTCCAGCAGGGGTTGTTGAACAATGGGATTTATCCCCAGAAGGATGCTTCTCGAGCCGATTTTTGTCCTCCGCGCCGGAGTCTGACCATGTAAGAGCCCGTCGCTCCTTCTTCCCAACCACCGAGTTCTCCTCCGCCGCCGGAGCTCCGCCCGCTCCTCCCGTTGACGCGTCAATGTGACTATTTAGATAAGTGTTTCGGAGCAGGAGTTCGTCGCTCTCCAGTGCGGGATCGGCCGGGCATTCTGACCAATCGGTGGTAAACCGCTTATTCTGTCCCATCCCCCCCACTAACCGGCGTTCATACTGACTCAATTGTTGGAGAAAAGCGGGTTTCAGAGTGATATCCGGCCGTCTGCTGGACAGGAATTCCATGGTCTTCCGCAACCCCCAGTTGTACTTCCTCATGACGTAGGACGCTAAAACCACCGAAGACCTCGATTGCCCTCGTACACTATGAATCAGGATGGATTCGGCGGATTTGAGCGCTTCTTCTAAGAAATGGAAGCATTCTTGTGCCACTACGTCCTTGGAGTCCAAAATGATCTGATGATCATGGTCCAGCCAGTAATAAGTCAAGTACACCACCCCTATACTCTCCCAGTGATTCGGGACATTGCGCCCGCAACAGTTGATGATGTGCGTTACCTGAGGGGGAGAAGGATTCAGGGGTGAACGTAGAAAAGAGAACGGGACTCAATTTGATTCTAGCCCGCGTGATTCTGATATCAATAATCACGCTCACCGAACTAAGACTTACCTTGTTCGCCACCACAAACTCCAAATCCTGTGCCGCCAATTCATCTCCGATGAAAAGTCCATCCTTAATCTTAACCGCCCCCAAGATCTCGTACCCGACGTCGGGTTGTGCCGCCATTGTTTATTACGGCACTATCAGGACTCAATTTCACAGTCCTCTAGTGATACATCTGAATCAAGTCAGAAAAGGCTTAAGTTAAAGTTTAGAGGGCTAGTCTTTAGAGGGTGAGATTAGCTAGTCTAAGGGTTTATGTGAAGGAAGTCGTTAGGCTAAGCTAAGGTTAGCTAGTTAGTAGTTTAAGATGTTGTTTAGGGTGAAAGTCAGGTACTGGAGATCTTGGTTAAGATCTTATGTCCGGCACTGTGTGAGTAAGTTCTGCTATTAATGACAAAATTGTGAGTACCTTTTGGGTATTCTACAGAGCGTTTGTAGAGCGTTTGTGGAATTCGTGAGGGAACCTCTAAGGGATCAACAAAAAAAGGGATAAGTTCTAGTTATGATACTATAACACGCCGGTAACTCGTAACACGCCTGTAAAGGGCGGTTATGGTAGGGCGGTTTTTTAATATTCGTAGTACTGAAGATAATCTTCTAGTGTAGATGATCGGAGTAGACACCTCCGATTGACGAAGCCCCGACTCTTAAACCTTAAAAAAGGTGGCTAAAATACATAGAAAAGAGGAGGGAAGGGTGGTTAAGAGATGCTCAGAGCGGTTTTTCCAAGGCTAGACATCAGACACGGGCGGGCAATTTCAGCTCAGAGTCAGGCACGCCGATCTCAACACTCATTTTCGAACTTCGGATCTCATCGGACTGGGGCTTGCGAGAACAGATACACGGCGGTCTTCCTCACTGAGGCAGGCCGTGCGGCAGTGGGGCAGCGTAGCCGCAGCGGGCTCAAGGTCAGCAAACTTCCTTCTGCTGAGCTCAGTACCATCGACGATTTCAGAGGTTCTTTCCCGGAAGAAAGAGCCTCAGAAATCGGCTCGGAGCCATAACGACGATATCATCTAGGTCCCATAAAAAGACCCTGTTGACGCTATCATTTAGGCCCCGTTGGCGCTTCAAAGTGCATATAACTTTAAGTTCGTGATTCCCGTTGAAGATAGGCGTCCGATCGGATCAATAAAATTATTGTTTCGCAAGTTAAGGCCGAGAATAAGGTTTTAACCCCTCTCTAAGGCGCTCCAGTAGAGACCTACAGTAGCGGCCAAGACCTGATTTGAATAAACTTCTGAGCGCTGGAGTAGCCGCTCTAATAGCGCCATTGTGGTCGCTCTCCCAATAAAGTTCAGCGGCGCCCTTCAGACAAGCAGCTCTATATACTAATGAAATCAGTGCGTTCTTTAGGCGAGGCCTGGGCGCTTGAATTCACGCTCCTTCTTTCGATCGAGTTGTATAATCATCGTCATCAAGTTGTATCGTTTACTTCGGTCCTAAGATCTCAAATCCTATGCGCGCGCGTACGCCTTGGCGTCGTCGGTCGAATGTCAGTAACATGTGGTAAATAAGGTTTCCTTAACTCAAATGATATCTGTCGAAACGTAGTTCTGTTTGCGTGCCACTGCCGCCCCAAGACAAAAGGCGCTCCGATTGTGGCCACAGTTCTAAAAAAAGGTAAATAAGTGTCAGAGATTTGATTGACCGTTGCCGATCGAAAAGCAGTGGTCGTCCAATGTGTCAGACCACGGTAAAAGATCCCTTTAACAGGGCGTCCAAAAGGTGTGGATCTACTCCTACTGAGTAATCCGCGGGCACTCAGAGTCCTAATGACTCAAGAGCTACCCGAAAAAGTTGGCACTCCTAATGAGTAACCGTAAAAGTCGTCGTCGGCACTCCTAATGAGTGCCCTCCAGAGGACGTGTAATTCACGATTCCTCCCCAAACCAAATAGCCCTCGAATCCTCCCAACGTGAATCATCACTATCCTCGCATAGTAGTCATAACATATCCCGAATTACACTCCTAGGAAACGGGCCTTCTTAAAAGTTGAAGCATCTTAGAGGTCGAGACACCTCTCACTCCGGAGCATTTTCCCCGTGCTTTACAGGTCAAGGCATCCCTCGCTCCTGAGCATTTTCCCCATCGACGCGCCCATTTTCATACCCAGAAGCGTCTCAAGAACCGGTGTAAACCCGGCGGGGTGAGCCTCCCCCGACTCCAACCCACTCTCGTCGGCCGCCCAAAACCCTTTACACCCCCTAAGAGCCTCGTCCGTAAACGTCTTGGGACCACCGAATAGCCAGTTCTCCCCCGCCCTCAAACACACAAGATGAGCGACTTCGTGCGCCAGCTGGAAGGAGAACCGCTCCAGGAAGTGACACTTCGCAACCGGATTGGTCGGAACTAGCGGGAGGGCTGCTGGGTCCAGCAGACTAAGAGTTTTTGCAGCGTTGAGGAAGAGCGTGTTGGTTTCTGCGACTGAAAATGCGGTCTGTTCCGCCAACTTCCCAGCTCCAGCAGGCGGAAAAAAGAAGTGGACCTGAGGAGAAAAAAAAAGGAAATAACGAAATCCATGACGAAAATTTCCTGTAATCTGAAAAAATACACATAACCTTCCCGTCTTTTGAAATTTTCGTCGACTTACCGAGCTCAATCCTCTCCGTTTCCGCGCCGTTATTCACAGGCTCAAACGCAGATCTTACCGTCTCCTCCTCGTTTCGATAGCTACTTACCGTCTCCCCCTCGATTTCAAACATTTCGATGGCGACGCCAATCTCTCTTCGGACGTATCCTAGGAGCTTCATCTCAGCTCCAGTCCCACTCGGGAGAAACACCCTTGTATGCAGACTCTGATTGAACTTGCTCAAATCCTCAACCCCGGATGCTCCCGCGGCCTGCGCGTACTGGGCACCCGTTCCGTAGTTCATGATAGTTTCATAAATCGAACTCGACGGGGGTTGATCTGTAGCGTCTTCGCCCCCAGCGGATTCAGCCTCCGCTGCAACCTTCTGCTTAGCAGCCTCCTCGCCTTCCGGCGTCGAGATTCCACCTTCTTCCTCGTCTGGGTCGCCAATCAACGGCCTAACCCGACTTCCGGAGAATTCCTTCAGGAAGTCCTGTTGGTTGATTGTTGAAAAATCTTTTCCATAGTTGCGGCCGCCCCCGAGGTTCTGAATCCTCCAGTTGAAGTCATCCTCATTCCTAGAATTAGAAAACAGCTTGTTCCCACTCCCTGCTCTCCTGGCGTTCTTCAGAATCCGCGCCTTGTTCGAAAGCCGGTTGTAGCGGAACTTCCCCGAGACGGTGTTGTCACCCTTCCTAACTCCCAGAAATTCTTGAAGTTCCTCTTGGGACACCCCTGGATGGTTGGGATCAACATCATGAATAGGACTACTCGGAAGCCTGCCCCGCCGCCTAGGACGCTTCGGCTTAGTGCCATCCGCACCGGTGCCAGTTGTTCCAGTGGAATCAGCTCCTGTTCCAGTAGAATCGGTGCCAGCTCCGGCGGAACCGGTTCCGTCGGCTCCGTCTGCTCCCTCATCCCCGCCGAATCCAAAGGTCTCAGCCCACTTCTTCCTCCTCTCACTCGCGGTCAGCGGCGGCTGCGTCGCCCAATCCGCGAAAGCGTCCAGTTTCTCAGCCGCTTTCTCGCCCAGTGTCTGGAGAATTGACGGTGCGGAAGTGGTCGTATCACTCGTCGTAGTAGAGTCCTTCTTCTTCTTAGGAGTCTTAGCAGGAGAGTCTTTCCCATCTTTCCCAGTTTCCCCCTTAGAAGTTCCCTTCCCGTCTACTGCTGCATCGACCGAATCCACCGAGTGCGGTTTCAACCCCTCTCCCTCTCCGACCCTTACTGCTTCCTCATCGAGTTCGTCTTCTTCTGAGTCGAGTTCCGCCTGGAGTTCCTCGAGCTCTTCTGAGTCCTCTCCGAGCTCCTTTAGAGCCTCTATCTTTTCCCTTCTCTCCCGCTCCACATCACTTTCCTCCCTCATAATAATTTTCTCCAGCTTGTCATCAAGACCATATTCCTGGAGATCAAGACCGTCTGATAAGACTGCTTCCCTCAACCGCTCCTTAATCAACCTTAATTCCTTCCTGTTTCGGCCGTACTCCATTTCCTTCAGCAAGAAATTCCGATCTTGGCTCTTTAAAACAGAGTCTTGGTGCTCAACCGTCCGATCCTTCTTGGACAACTCGCTGGTTTTGTCGCTGATCTCTTTGTCCTTCTGAGCTATCTTCCGGTTCTGGTTAGCTACTTTCCTTCTTAATTCTCTCAATTCCTTCTGCAAACTATCGTCCATTCCCCCAGTTTGCCGCATCCGTTGCCTCACGCTCCGCATACCGCTGTTCATACTGTTAACAGTCCTAGTCCGTTTTTGTGTAGTTAAACCCCGGGAATTGTCCCACTTCCCATCTTTTCCGGTACTCCCGTGAGGGCCCTTTCCTACGCCTTTATAGACTGAATCGAAGGGATCTGGCTGGTCTAACATGAGGGGGTTAGCTTCCTCGATCTTCTTGCGGAGTTCGGCTAATTCGTCCTTCAACCCCTTGTTTTCTTGGAAGAGATTACGGTAGGTGGCAGCGTCTTGTTCGGGATTCTCCGACGGTTTAGCCTTCTCACGCTTCTTAGTAGGCTTCTTTTTGCGCGGCTTCGGGATATCCAGCGCTCCATCATCCTTCCCATCGCCTTTGCCATCCCCTTTACCGTCTTTCCCATCCTTACCATCACCCTTCCCATCCCCCTTAGTCTTAGAATCGGAATCATTTCCATCGGTAGAAGCGTCATCAGCACCTTCCTCACCGCTCTCGCCGGTACCGTCTCCAGAGGCATCATCAGCACCGTCATCCCCCTCAGCGTCCTCAGCCTCCTCCTGCAGCCTGCGTTTTTCAGCTGCTTCGGCGAGTTTCTTCTTCTTTTCAGCCGCCGCAGCTTCTTCCGCCTTCAACTTAGCCGCTTTTTCCTTCTCCGCCTGTAGAGTGGCTTTATTCTTATCTTCGAGGTTCTTCAGTCTTTCCTGGGTTTTACGGCGTCTTTCCTCGGCTACACGGTCAAGTTCCTCCTGATCCGGGCTCGCCTCATCGTCTCCTGAGTCGTCGTCATCCAAGTTGAGA
>JACKZZ010022887.1_pt1 | contig 10844 bp, 6 predicted proteins | sample 8027871 | NCBI WGS metagenome assembly JACKZZ01 (sample SAMN15724774, study PRJNA655200) | protist metagenome | isolation source: fluorescence activated cell sorting (FACS) single amplified genomes of... | place: USA: West Boothbay Harbor, Gulf of Maine | collected 2000-07-19
GGCGCTAGGAGGTGGTGGCCGCGGTGGACCGCGCGCCCGGGCAACTAAAAAAAAAAAAAAAGGTCATGGGCTCGGTCCTTCACTGAAGAACTGCCTCTCTTCGTCACGCTCCGCCCCCGGTCACGCGGCCGGGGGCTGTTAGCTAGCTCGGGCGCCCAACTAAAAAAAAAAAGGTCATGAGTTCGGTCTTTCACGGAAAAAGGCACGACTCTTGCCCCTGGTCCGCCGTCGGTGACGCGGCCGGGGGCTTCTAGCTACCGAGGGCCAAAGTTGCTGCGGCATTCAGCGCCGAACTCGCCCCGAGGCCGGACTACCCCCGGTCACGTGCCGTCCGTCCGGCCGGGCGGACGGACGTGACCCCCCCGGTCACGTCGAGGTTCCCTGTTACTATATTCTTACTTACACTCGTGAAAATCGTTATGTTCAACTAGTTAAAATAAACACTGAATTTGATCGAAATCAATGCTCAACTAGCGTATCATATAGAAAGTAAAATCCCAAAGGGAAGTTGTTTCAACTAGCGTATCATAAGAACACCCAGAAGGTAGAAAATAAATGTAGTAGCAGTTGGAGTAGAGAGAGGCCAGCACTACACATCAACAATAACTTCTCATGCTTCAATGTCGGCGGGCACCTGCAAACGTCGGCGGGCTGCTGCGGCATTCCACTCCCGGCGCCGAAACGCCGTATCCCAGATTTGCCGAAGATATATCTGCGTCTCAGGAGTGCAGTTAGCTTCAACTCCGCCCATCGCTTCCGACTTCTCGTAAATTTCGCGTAGAAGCTGTTGCTGACGCGCGGTTTCTTCCGGTTCTACTTCTTGTGCTCCTGGCACTTGTTCTGCTTGTGCTTGTTGCAGATCCGCCAGTTCGTCTTGGCGCTGCAATATTTCGGCGTGCAGACGCTGCCAGTTGGCGACACGATCCTGATCTGCCGGGTGGAAGAGGTCCCGGTCATCGCCGCGGGGAGTGGACACCGAGGAGGGCGGGGGAGACGAGCTGCCAGAAGAAACTGACGAAAGAACACACACGGCTTGCACGGTCGAAAAGCTGCTGTGTTGCATCGAGCCGCGTGGTCCTCCAACAGGGGCGTAGTCCGGCGTTGGCGCGAGGTCGTGAAGCAACGTACCGATAAAAATAGCAGCCCAGTTGCAAAGAAAGCGCTGTTGAAGCCCGACGAGACGGACATTCCGACGGAGGAAGGAGGCCATTTTTTTTTTGCAGGATATGCACAACTACTGTAGCTCTGGCTGTACTCGTCAAGAACTCGAGTTCTTTTACAACGTTAATGAAGACCTCCCGCAGCGATAGGGATAGCGGAAAAAGAAATCAGAGTTAAATTAAATGGACAAAACAAGATATTTATAGAAATAGTTGGGTTCTTCGACGGATGCGGATGCGGGAGAATAAGTAGGGCGGCTCGAAATGGTTATAATACGACTGTAAGACTCAAAAATAAAGAAAAATGCTTGGATCGTTTGGAGGCCGAGGTGACCGAATTGATGTTGATGGGAGATCGATGCTTCTGCTTCTGTCACAGAATGACAAATTGTTCTGGACCTGGAAAAAAATCCCAATACTTTCAACAGAGGCAATGACAAAGCTATCGGAGAGGATCTAGATGAACTTTAGCAGCAGGGGAGGGCAACACAAGCACACCCAATTTTTCTTATTATTTCGCTTTCCGAATTCCGACACTGAGGAGCAAGATCGATTTGAGACTATCATGTGGACGAGCTTCTACATTTCTTTTCTCTGACTTCATCCGTATGACTAAACCACACCGAGCCATTGTTTTCTACTATGAGACCGATCTTCACACGTACCCACTGATCACAAGCGCAACACTGCCTCACCATTGTCAACATGATCGTCACCTATGTGTTTATTTTACATGATAAAATGCTTGATGACCAGCACCACATTATCGGCTTGTCATGACGTCTGTACATGCCCCGCGGAAGCGAAGTGCCTGAACTCATTTCTATTTACAGTCATTTCCTGATGATCCTTAAGTAGATCCTGCTCTGTTATATTCTTATTTCCTCATCTTCATCGGCTATTTGAGGAAGCAGTATTTTCACTTATTTGCAGTCTTCATCCTTAAGCCGATTGAAATCTTCACTGCTACAACATTTTTTGCTGCTCCTTTTGGGCACGCTTAGTGTTAATACAATGCAAGAATGTATGTACATGGATGGCAATACAAATACTCCTCGGCCTGGTTGCTGCAGATGATACTTTGGTCTTATTTGAAAAGCTGTGAAAGAAGCCACACAGGGATCATCATGCCGATCTATCAGAAGTACTCTATTCCCCGCAGTTTTTTAGTTTCCTCCAGGTGCGGCGGAAAAACTCCGACAAGCCCACATCCGACTTGTGTACGACTGCCGGCGGGTCTTGCCAGAAAGAGCAGCGCGCAGCGGTGAATCCCACCCCGGGCTGGGGGGTTTCGATCGGCCAGAGTAGGCAACGCTTGTACACTTCGTGCGTCGTGCCTCCGTACATGCTGGCGTATTGCGTGTGGTCCGGTACCCCCGCGTCGGATTGGAGGCGAAACGGACACGACGCGTCCTCGAACGGCATCGACTTGGTCGTTGCGTTCTGCCGCGGCCGATAGGAACTTCTCGGCTTGACGGCCTGCTTCGATTGATGTTCGACCGTAGAAATAGTCTTCCCGGAGGTCCTCGTGCCTGTTGATGAGAATTGAGGTTGTACTAGTGTCCCCTCGTGCAGCTGGAGGTGCCCACTGCTCTGTATCGACCCTCTCTCCACCTCGTTCTCTTTCAGGAGCAGGTGCCTTTCCAGGTCCTTCCCCTCCGCTGCGTGCCACCGGTCATTGTGGTGATAAAGAAGCTCCGTTGTCTTGATGCTTCTAGTCGCAGAAGTTGTTCTACTAAACCAGCGTTCTCCGAACTCTCTGCGCAGGTCGGGGTGCAGGATGCTGAGGCCGGTTTTCTGGATGCGCAGGCTCTGCTCCCCAAGGTAGCCGAAAAAGCACCGGTTCAGTTGGTACGTGTTCAGGAGTTTCTTCTTGCGCAGAACGAAGTGAAACACGTTCACCGCCCCGGTGTACCAAGCCTTGAACCCGGAGAACCGGGCCAGCAGGTCGAAGGGCGAGTGCGCGCGTTCGTAGTCAATCAGCACCTCCCGCTGAGGGGGTTTTGCCGTGCTCCCGAGCAGTTTCTCAGAAAGGTCCGGGTGCAGAAACTCCTTCGGAAAGCGGAAGGGGAAGGGGTCGTGGAGAGTAGAAGGAAAATTGTTCTTGTGTGTTCTGTTGGAAGGTGTTTCAAAATCCATATTACTGGTCGTTGACGTCGTTGCAAGGTCAACAGCAGGAGTAGAGACCATGGAGGACGAGGACGAAGAGTATGGTGCTCCTGAACCTGATGGACGAACCAAATAAATCGTCCGGTTCAACACTTCATCGTGGTCCGGAAGTTGTTGCGCTAGCTGCTGCTGCGGAAGTTCCTTATTTCCGGCTTGTGCAGACGCTACTTTTTGCCACTGCTCGAAAGACGGCGCTACCAATTTCTCCTCGATATTTCGTGCAGGGAGTTTCACGCCTTCCTTTAGAGAGAAAAAAACGTCAAGGTCGTCCTGGTCAAGAACGGGTTGCTGCACTAGTTGGCCTCCATTCATCGTGATTGCCGTCGCTTTTTTCCGAACTGGATCCAAATCAAATTCGTCAACGAGCCACAAGTCCGGGCCCGCTTCCAAATCGAGAATCAAAAAGTTGTCAGGTAGGAGGGGGAAATTCATGATGTAGTCATCACGAATTTCTTCACCTTGCTCCGCGGGTCGTTCTTGGCCCTGAAGATTCTTACTCAAGGTACCAACACCAAGCTTCCCTGGCCCTGGCGACTCGTCTGAATTATCGTGTCCAAAAAGCTGTAAATTCCGAAGAACTAGTCTTTTCCTTTCATACCTTTGCAAGTCGGCCTCGTGGCGAAGCGGTGTTTTCACTGGGTCATGGTCGGGCGCGAGCGGTGGCGCGGAAGCCGCTGGTATATCAGGAGATCGAGGTCCACCAGGTGACTTTCTTGATGTAGTTTGTCCTGCGCAAAATTTCACAGCTCCTTTCAGTTTCACTTCATCCTCAGGGAATAAAATAGCCTGATCTACTCCTGCAGCTTCTTCGACTTGGTCCTCATGAAGTGGCCCAGAAGTCGTGCTGCCGTCAATGCGTCGACCTTTCATGAAGATTCGGCCTGCTGTTTTTCTTCCCCAACCACCACGACCGATGTTGCCCGTTTCGCCGAGCGATCGGAGCCACGCTTGGAAAAGCTGCGTGAAAAGACAGACGGAGATCATAGGGCGAGGCTTTTTGCTGTTGTAGTCTTCGACGTCCACAGCTTTAGGTTTAGCTTTGTCCGTTTCACGACCAACGAGCACACTGCTAGACAAAGCTTGCGTTGCCAGAGTTCGAACAACAGTCCCCAGAGCGTCCTGTCGACGGCGTGTGGGTGCTGTGATGGAAGTCGCAGGAACTCCCTCGCGGGTACTATCTGTCTGTCGAATCAGCCATCGGTAGACGAACTTTCGCACAGCCTTCTCGGTGGACGAAAGTAGGGAAGTTGCTGTAGTCGCAGATGTCGTCGATGTACTGGCCGCACCTGCTGTAGAAGTCGCTGCTACCCCCGGTGCCGCCCCACTTCCGTCCGCAGACATGATTTCAGTCAAAAATGGTTTCAGCAAGGCCTCCACGGCTTTCCGCTTCCGTTCCACGAGCTCTTTTTTCTTCTCCGCTACTGCTATCCGCTCCGCGCTTTCCGCGTCGTCGACCTGGACAATGTGCAGCTCTAAATCGAAAAACTGCTTCAAAATCTGCCGCTTCTTCTCTTCGCCAATTTTGGTCAAAAGCAGCAGACTCGTTTGCGCCTGGTTGGCGTTGGCCGGGAATAGCATAAAGGTGCCGGTTCGCGTTTCCGTGCGCGCGAAAACTTGGCCCCACAAGCCCAGCAGCTTCAGCGGGTGCGGAATTAGGTAATCCGTGTCAAAGTGCAGACTCAAGTCGTAAATGGTGCCGAGTTCAAAAATCGCGACCCGCGCAAACTCGAACAGCGCCATGTTGCCGTGCGCTGCGGGGTGCCGCGGGGGAAACATCGCGTGCGAGGGCCGCAGCTTGGATAGGTAGCGGCGACAGAGGTCGAGCGGCACGACGGTCACTTGATACTGCTTGAAAAACTTTTCATCCTCCGGATTGACAAAATTGTATTGACGGTACATTTTTAGGGGAGCTGTTGCAGCGGCGCTTGGAGGCATAGTCGCCCTGCTCTGCAAAACCCGTAGTTCGCCTGTTCTTTCCTTACCGGTGTTATTCTCGACATCATCTTTGGGAGAGGTAGAAGCTGAATCCTCGTGGTTGTCCATATTGATGTTCCTGCTCTTCTTGCCCTTTGGCTTGGCTGGAACTAGATTACGTCGGTTAATACTGATCGGGCTGCAGTACCTAACGACGCGGCTCAAATTTTCATGACTGCGGCGCTTGTTCAATATTTCCTCGGTCGTCTTGCCTGTTCTTTGCTCAGGGTCAACTTCTTCTACAGAGGGCCTGACGTCGGAACTTGGAGGTTCTTTTATCAGGAACTGCCCTGTGGCGTCATCGGGCGCCCCGAAAAACTGAAACGAGTGCAACTCCCCCACACGCTTCCTCAAAAACGCAATCGAGGGCTGGTTCCACTTCCAGAAGTGCGTGTGGCACCAGTTGACAAAGTTGCGGCCGTCGATAAAGTAGCTGTTCTTTTTTGACCGGTCCTGCAGTTGAAGGAGCTCCCCGTTGGGAAACCGCAGCGGGTGGTCGCACTTCGTTTTCAGACTGGTGGCCAGGGTGAAAAACGCGACTCTGGCGGAGGAGAGAGTTTTTGCACCAGGAGCTGCGGTGCTGCTTGAAGCGGAGGATCGTCGTGAGGACGACGTGTCATCACGACTTTTCCCCCGCTCCCTCGGAGTTCTCCTCGAGTCCAAAATCTCATCTAAAGTCTGGATTGTCGGCACGGTGTCTTCACTTCCGAAAATATGTTGCTGTCCAGTAGAAGGTGATGACCCGCTTCTACGTTTCTTGGGAGCATAGGTTTTACCTTCTGAGGATTCATCCCGCATTATTGATTGCTCCTGGTTCTTCTCCACCTGCTCCTGCTCCGGATTTCTTCTCCCCTTGCGTCGTTGAAATAATGACTTTTCTTCGCCAAAACATGGATGCGCCCTTCCCCGCACATTTCGACAGAACGGCTCCAGCGCGCGATACCGAACAGCGCCTGCCCTCTTGGCTACCTGTGGCGGAGGCCCGCCGGTTGAAGTAGCTTCATTGATGTTCCCATTCGCCGTGCCGTCAATCACCAAAGCGCCCGTTTTCGCATCGAGAAAGCGCGACTTGACCTTCAAGAACGAAGGCGTGAAAGCGATATTAGCTCTTGGACTTGGACGATGGGTCTTTGCCATAATCGCTTGCGGTCTCCCGGAGTACCAAACGCGATACGGATCCATTTCTAGCGGTGGCGAGGACTGCTCTTGTACTAACGTCGCTTCCGCGACTACATCCGTCAAAGTCGTGTTCATTCTCGTTGACAACAGCTGTGAGCCCCCCTCCGCATGGTCGTCTTCTGGCGGATCACTAACTTCTACCGTTTCCAAAAACAAATTTGCCACCGAAGATTTTCCTGGAAGACGAGGGAGTTGCTGTGTAATCGAGCTCCTCATCGCCGTTGTCGTGGAGGTCAACGTTGTTGATGAGGAGTTTATGTTCAGAGCCGACGGTGTGCTGGCGCTCGACTTCATACCAGTCGAAACACTTCCAGTGCCTGTACAAGTTTCATCCACCGATGCGCCGGTGAAACGAAGATCATGATCTTTATTCCATCGCGCGTTCAATTCCTCGACACTAAAGCCGTAGCCGAACATGCGCCGAATATTTTTCCTGGTCGCGAATAACTCGGGGCCGGTCTGTATTGCGTGGAGGTGCTCCTGCAAATGGCTCAAAATACCCAAGTCGTTTAGCTGCAGTTCCGAAGACGCGTTCGTGCGGTTTTGGAAGGTGGACAAGGAATTCTTTAGTTCGGCTCTTTGTGCAAAGTCCCGTTTCGTTTCCCGCACCGGCTTGATAAACAAATCCCGCGCGAGGCAGTGCTGTCGATGGTTCAGCCAGTCGGAGGCACGGAGAATTCCAGTGATGGTCTGTCGTCTTGCAGGAACTTCTACTGCTTTTCCTACTGCAACTGTCTCTGTCTCAAAAGACCCGACCACCAACGGCTCGACTTTGCTAACACGAGGGAAGTCGTGGAGCCACCACGGTGAGCCAACTCCTGATAGGGTTGAAGCATCGAAGAGCCTGCTCGTGGTCCACGTTGGCCAGGAAACTAGTCCCGCGACGGTCCGCGCTTCCGCGACGAAGGTGAAGAACTCCGTCCAAAAACGCGTGTTCTCGGATTTTTCGCAGCTCTTCGGAAGGCAGATGTAAGACACCTCCTTCAACAGCTTCAAGGGACGACCGTGTTGCTCTCCTGTAGTTTCAGAAGCACCTGTACGCTGCTGCTTGTGCTGGCGAGCTCCCATTGCTGGAGTACTGTCGCTAGAGCTAGTTCCACTGACAGTGTCATTTTCGTTCCTCGCCTCACCAATAACATCTGCATGATCCAGAAAGAAATCGACAACGTTCAAGTTACCCAGCCTCGTCTGTTCGCACTGCTGCAGGGTCGCGTACAGGGAGAGCGCTTGTTGATCAGACTGGTGCGTACGTCTAGCAGGACCTTCAGCACCACGACCATAATCGTTATTGTCTGCGTTGCTGGTGAGCGTTTTCCTCGTCGTCTCTGAGGACTGCTCCGTATAATTCGTTCCTTCATTCGGCGACAACGAAGTAGAAGATGGAGCTGACACAAGCCGTGTTAGCGTTAGCGGTTGAGATGAAATTCTTCTCGGTTCATCTTCTTGTTCAGTGTATTGTCTGTCGTCAGTGTGAAACCACACTAACTGCGGCAGGAGCACTATCCAAGAAAAAAACTGTGTTAGCGTAAGTCTTTTCGGAAAACAGCATCACAAGTTCGTCTGCCATGACAGGTAAAACTTGATGCTATGCACAGATAGTAAGGGAAAACACATAGGAAGCGAGCCGATCATGCATGTCGAGCATGACAAGTATAACTGTGTTGCATTTTGTGCATCACAGATTTACACTTACACAGTTTTTTTCTTGCATAAGCACTTTGGCTCCGAGCGGGTGCTCCACCGACCAGCGCGCGAGGTCCCGAACACACGCGTCTTTTCCCCAGTACGTGTAACATGCATTGCAAAAGTATCGCACTAGTATGAATTGCAATACAAGTTTTTTCAGAAGGAAAAATGGAGTTTGTAATGCTGATTTGGCTAAGAAACAACATTTGTCATGCATGATTGCAATTAGTACGAATACGGTACTTTTGCAGAGCATATGTAAGCACCGTCTCCAATTTTCCAAAAGTTCTCCGTTCCGTCTTTATTCCGCCGCCCGTTCGGAAACGAGTGCGTTCGCACAAACTCCCGCATCAAAAATGACCGCCACCGGAACTCCAGGGTGCGATTCACTCGGTACACTGGGCTGGTGGTCGCCGAGCTCGTATTCCCTGAAAATTTTTATAACCATCCCCATGATCCGCTTTTCGTTTTATTTTGCATGACAAGCACAGAATAGAATTTCCTACTTGTTTCTGGTATGACATCAAATTGGATGAGGGTCGTGGTTCATTTTCAGGGAATAGCTCGTGGCTTGGTCGAAAAGCTCGTGCTGCTGATGTCCGCCTGCGTTCATACTCTGGCGCCACCGCAGAAGTTCGAACATCTGTTCCTGGTTCATCTTCTCGTTCTTCTGGTTCTGGTGGAGCGCGCCCAATGAAGGTCTCATTTCCCGGCGGTGGTCGTCTTCGTGTAGTTCTAGTTGCTCCACCAGCTGCTCCCGGGCCCCTTCGGGAGACGAGTCTTGGCTTTGGGTAGTAGAATTCTGTCGTTGTGTATGACGAGAAAAAAGTGTTACAGTTACACACTTGTTGGAGTTTCTGCATCATAGCTTTTCTCTTTGTGGCAGAGAAAACTTGTAATGCGAAGATCATATTAACGAAGGGAAAACAGGAGGGAAACGAGGCTCGCAAGCATGAGAAATGTTGTCTGTGTTGCCGGTCTTGCAACACAATGTGTAACTGTAACACTTTTTTCTTCCGATATTGTGTAGATATTGACTCCGTTGTGTCGCTGTAGTAATTGTCCAGTTCGTCGTACAAAACTTCGGAGTCCTATGGGAGTGTCAGGTTTGAAATCGACAAAGTTGAAATAATTTGTCATGCATAAAATGGATGCCAGTTAGACCTGCAGTCTGTAGTCGGTGCATGACAAATTTTCCCGGTCCTGGAAGCGAGTCTGTCATGCGGTTTAGGGCAAAAGAGCTGCCTTCTGTCATGCTAGTCAGCAGTCCAACTTTTGACCCTTACCAGGACTATAATCTGCCTCCCTTGCGTCCTCTGCAATAGAGTCACTTTTTGTGTCGCATTTTATGCATTGCAAGTTATTTCAACTTTGTCGATTTCAACTCTGACACATCCATAAGTCCTCGGCTGCGAGATATCGCAGCAGCATCTGTGGTTCGCTGACCCGATTGGCGGGATGGGTCAGAAGTCCCTCCATGGAGGAAGGGACGGGGTGCCCCTCCTGTCGTGCTTGAACCATGTTGATTTGGCACGGACTTTGCAGGAAGAACGGAGGCCCTGCACTTCTGTAGTTCCACGACGAAGTTACGATCCAGAGCAAGCCGCCGGCTATCTTCGAGGATAGTGTAGTTCGACGCTTTTTTACTTTCTTGTCCTTGTTCCTCGTGTCCCGTCCGCGTCCCATTCCCACCAGCAGCAACAGGCCCTTCAGGCGGCTGCCGCGCAGCAGCAGGCGCAGGCGTGTGCGGCGTTTGCGGCGCAACAGGCCCAAGCGGTGATGGTGCAACAGCAAGTAATGATGGCCGCTGCGATGGGTGGAGCTGCAGCTGGACAGCAGCAGCAGCAGCAGGCAGGCCAACAGCAGTTCCAGGCCCAGATGATGACAGCCACTCCAATGGTTGGTGTTCCCTACCCTGGCGCGGGAATGGTCGTGCCACAGGCCCCGCCCGCCGCTGCAGCAGCCCCGGCGAACATTTTCTCCCTGATTCCGGGGGCGTGCGCTCCGAAGTGCCCACCGCCGGCGCACGCACCGGGTGGAGTGGACGGGGGCAAGAAAGGAAAGGCTAAGCCGAAGGCGAAGTAGCGGAGAAATACCGTGCTGTGTACGAGCAGGGAAAAAGATGAAATGTGAGTCATCTCACCGTCGTCGAGGAGACGAGTGAATACTTACGTAAATATGCTGACATCTAGGGAATTTAGAACCAATCGCTTTAAAACAGAACCAGATGAACACGACCATGCGTCGCATCAAACCGTGCGCGGTAGTCGAAAGTAGTGCAACTACACCGACAAAAAGAAGTAGGAGAAAGCATTCTAAACTATTGCGCACATTCTTTCTTGACGATGTTGGAGCACTTCCAATTATGGCACACCTTTTTCATACATTCACAATCCCATTTTGACTTTCATCATACTCGAACAATGAAGCGAGAGAGAGGTTTTCGATGCTGCCAAAAATCAAAATGGCCAGCGTTTCTGCAGGAGGTGAAGCAGGACTACGACTTCTACATCTACATGCATATCATATGAAATAAGCAAGATCATGATGATCAGTTAGTTTCGTGGATGTCTTGATAACTGGGCTGATCATCTTCTTGGTCCCGGCATAGTTGACCACTGCAAGATCCACATTGACACTGTTGAGTTGACGATGTTGTTGACCTCACAACATCAA
>JACKZZ010016416.1_pt1 | contig 10842 bp, 6 predicted proteins | sample 8027871 | NCBI WGS metagenome assembly JACKZZ01 (sample SAMN15724774, study PRJNA655200) | protist metagenome | isolation source: fluorescence activated cell sorting (FACS) single amplified genomes of... | place: USA: West Boothbay Harbor, Gulf of Maine | collected 2000-07-19
CAACAATGTTTGTGATAAGGCGACAACCAAGAACAATCAAGATATCGATCAAATGAAAATTAATCATAAAATTTCTTCCAACAATGAAATTAGTGAATTACATGATATATTGCCAACTAAACCAAATATAAATGAACTAGTAACAAAATATCAACGTGAAATTGAAGCAATGATCCGCATGAAAACTTATTATGAAGCCCAGCATCAAATTGAGATCAATCGTTTAACAAAGGAAGGCACTCTTTTCTTTGAGAAAATGCTCATGGAAAAAAACATTTCAATAGGCATGATAGATGTTGTATCTGATTTCATGAAAGAAGAGTCTGAGGTTCAGGAATTCATCTACGACACAATATTAGAAGGATTGAAAGAGAAAATGGAAGATGGAAAGGCTGATCTTGCACAATTAAAAAAGCAATTTTTTTGTTGTGGCTTTGGATTAGCTACTGTTAGTGCTATCCTTGCTTTTTTTATCGGATCACATATTTCTAATTCTCAATGTAAACGTGCATTGGAAAATAATTCAACACCAAGTAATTATGCTGTTATTATACCTAGTCTAGCTGGTCTTACTATTTGTCTCTTGGCATTATTGAAAATGATAAAAAAAGTTCCAGCATTGACAAAAAGTGTACAATATGTAGAAATTGATCCAACACCACAAATAACACCAACTACAAAACAAGCACATAGTTGCAAAGGAAGCTTTGATGCAATTGTTATGTCGAGCAAGAGCCAAGGTAAAAACATTGATCCGTCTGCGATGCTAAAATTGAAAAAAACGCCAAATATTAGCAACTGCATTAGCCAAAGTAAAAACAATAATCCGTCGTCTGCGATGCTTTTGACAAGCATTCGTAAAGGCAAAAAATTGAAAAAGACACCGGCTCGTAAGAAACACAAGAAAAAAAATGATGAAAATTGTGCAATGAATTCACTCTTGAAAAGGAGGCATGCAATTGCTGGCACACCTTCACCATCATCGTTACCTTCCGCATCTCCATCTGACTGGATGTAAATAGATTGATGAGAGAGAGAACAAATGTACAAAAATGTACATATACATAAAAAAATATAGCAACAATAGATGTAAGATATTATACTTGTATATTATATGTATTGTACCAACGTAAAAAATATAACACCTCATTTAAATAAAAATAAAAAAATTTACTTTGTACTTCAGGAGAGAAAAATAATCTGATAATTATATGCCCTTCCTTTCTTCTTCCTCAAATAAGACTTCTCAAATACACTGCTGACTTTTTTTTAATAATAATGTGTATTATTTTTGCATCTTTTTTTTTAAAAGAATTAATAAATATCATATAGTTTTCTCTACATAATATTATTAATAATATTATACGTACAAAGACATAGAAGAATTGTTGTACACATATATATATATATATCAATTAAGATTTATATAAATAAACCATGTCAAGCATTACTATCGATAAAAAGACCAACAACAATGATAACAACAATCAAACAACAACAACAACAACAACAACAACAACGACAAACAACAAATATTCATATGCAACATTAATTACTTCGGATGATTTTTACATTGGATTACAAACCATGATATTTACATTAAAACAAACATTAACAAATTTTCCAATTACTATATTAGTAACAAATCAAGTATCGATAAAAACAATTCAAAATATTGAACAATTGTCATCACCATCCATGCCAGTAAACGTATTAAAAGTCGATGCGATACCAAATCCAAATCAAAAAGTACATATTAAAGGTTGGGTAAATGCTGGATATACAAAATTACATATTTGGAATTTAATGGAATATGATAAAATTGTTTATATTGATGCAGATACGTGTATATTGGAAAATATTGATCATTTATTTAATAAACCAAATTTATCAGCTGCACCAGATGTATTTCCACCTGATAAATTTAATGCAGGTGTATTAATTATTAAACCATCTGTTAAGATTTTCGAAGATATGAAAAGTAAAACATTTGAATTAAAATCATATGATGGTGGTGATACAGGATTTTTAAATGCCTATTTTCCAAATTGGTATCAATTAAATTCAGAACATCGTTTACCATTTGCTTATAATGCACAACGAACATTGCATTGGATGACATTTGAGAAACAACCTGGTTATTGGAATTCCATTAAGCCGATTAAAATATTACATTTCAGTTCCACGCCAAAACCATGGAATAATGCTGAAAAAAAAGGTGATTTAGAAATGATATGGTGGCAATTTTATATACAAAGTCAGTTGTTTAGTAGTGGTACTGGTGGTGGTGGTAGTGATAAAAGTGGTGGTGGTCTAGCTGGTTTGTTGTCTGGGTTTTAGAGGAGGGATTGATGGGGAGATAGGTTTATTGGGACTGCGAGGAGAGGTGGCGTTTCGTTTCAAAACACACAGCGCAAAAAAGTGTGTGTGTGTGTAATCATTTTGCATATAGATGTGTACATAAATGATTAGTTAAAATCTATATAAGTTATGTGTGTGTACATATAATATTAATCCTTGTGTGTAAAAACCTTTTTTTATATTGGTCCAGCGGTCCGGCTACTGGCCTCACCGCTATCGAGTGAACCCGACGTCCAACGCGTTCAACGAGCGCGCAGGGAAGGATAGAAACCTACTTGTGCTTGTAGAGTATTAGTTTGCAGAGGTGCATTAGAGCTTTACTATAGTAGGATAGCATATTATTCTTGCGATTGAGTATTTGAGCTATATTTACTTAACACGAGAAGTGTAAAATTATTATAACTTAGATTTTAACCATCATCTACCACTTTTATGCATAATTATAATAAAAATGCACCAGTCGTCGTACACTGCTGGGGAGTGTCCTTTTTTGCCTCTTCTCTCGTCCTTCCAATTTTATATTAAATATTGCTTTACACTCCCTGTATCTCACATCCACACACTCACATCATCACAACCCTTCTAAATATTCATGGACTATATCATATGTTGGTAATGCAATTGCTGATACAGGAAATGCACGGACTAACATGACTGATAAACCACGATAAAAAATAGTTATACCATGATTATGATATAATGTAGAACCAAGACGATATAAATTTCTTAAACTTTGTGTATTTTTTCCATCCCCAATTTTTTCTGCTTGAATTCTATTTTTCAATACATCGATTGGATATACAATTGTCCATCCAACAATACCAGAAATTGCACCACTTAACATACGTATATGTAATGGTATATTGTTATTATTATTATAAGTCGTAGCCGTATCGACTCTCATCATCGACCTATTATTATTATTATTATTATTACCTTCCTCATTTATATAATAATAATAATAATTCATATGAAAGCGTTTAATCATTTCATATGTACCAAAATAAACACCACGTCCAATTGTTTCTGATAATACTTGTGCATTCCAACCTTTATACATACCATTACGTAACCCTTCTTGTTGTAATATATTTTTTGCACATGTAATAGTTGAACGTAATGTATGTTGTTGATATTGATATGATGTTGTTGTTTGTAATTGTACTTTAACACGATGTAGTGGTGTTGTTAAAAATGATGTTAAAAATCCACTACATGAACCAGCAATGAATATATATGATACTGGTAATGAACATGATAATAATGATGAGGAAGATAATATTTTATTGTTCTTATTACGATTATTCTTATTGATTACAATATTATTATATATTTGACGTTTCACCATTTCAAAAGATGAAAAAACGGTTGTACTTATAATGGATGTTGCTACTAGGGGTGGTACAATGCCACGATAAAAACCTAATAAACCATATCCTTGAAATGTTCCATTGATGGTATTATATAAATGTCCACCTGATGTGGTTATATTACGACGAGTTGTATTTATATTGAAATTTGTTGTTGTCATTGATTTATTATTATTATTATTATTGGTGGAGGAGGAACGTATTTGATGTGAAATTATTTTTGCTGGATTATCTATTGTTTGGGCACGTACACGTATTGTATCAAATGGTTGGGAGACACATAATGCCGCAATACCTGATATAAATCCTGATATGGAATCAATTAATATTGTATTATTATTATTATTATGATGATGATTTGTTGTATTATTGTTGATGGTGTTGGATGTGGCATTAACAGTAGTAGATGATGACGATTGTTTCATTATTATTTTATACTACACTACCGTTTTCTTTATAATCAAACGATGATGGAGATTGAGATAGTAGGAATATGCTGATCATGTTTTATATATAATAGTATGAATTTAAATAATTAATTCGAAGAGGTAGAGATGAATATATATTATGCCAGGTCTTGTTGTGGTGTAAAAAAAAAGTGTTTCGTATTATTACGAAAAAACCAAAAAATATATTTTGTGTTTTTATTTTCATTTTATTTATTACTATCTTATATTGAAATGTTTATAAGCGTTATAATGCTTATTTATTATTAAATTGCTTTTAATATATATATATATATATATAAATAGCTTTTTTATATATTATTAGTATTATTATGCTCATTTACATCATCAATAGGTTCAAATATAATAAAAATATTAAATAAAAGATATATTTTAATTAATTATAAAAGCTATTTAATATTAATTTATACTTTTATTTAGCTATTAAAACGATATTATATTTATAAAACGAAGTAAAATAATATAAATTGAAAAAACAAAAATTACATATCGAAAAAATATGATGATAATTTTTACTAGTAATATGTTTTGCTCGAAGAACATATTGTCATCATAATAAAACATACATCACACAAATATAAATATAAACAAAAAGCCTTCTTCATCATATATACAGAGATACATACATACATACATACATACATACAACCATCATATCCAAGAACAACTTCTCTATAACTCTTATTAACAAAGTCATTAAAAAAAAAACACACCAACAACAGTACCGATAATTCCAACCATGGTATCATACCACCACCAACATCACCAAAAAATAATATCATTATTAGTATTATTAATATTATCAATCATCAACAATAACAACCATGTAATAATAATAATACATGCGAAAAAATTATCACCACCACCATCTAGTTTAAAATGTCAATTAGATTCATCGAAATATTTCTATCCAGGTATGTGGAATCATACAACATTACGTACATGTACTGGTGGTATACGACCAGAAAAAATGTGTATTATTGGTGGTGGTTCCTCTGGTGTACATATGGGTTGGTTATTAAAACGACGTGGATTTGAAAATACAATATTATATGAACAAAAAAAGAGATTAGGTGGTTTTATATGGACAAGACCAAAAGATTTACAGACGAACATTACACGTGAACTTGGTGCGGCATTTTTATCACCAGATTATATTGAAGTACGTGAATTTTTAAAACGTTATAATGAATCTGGTGTACCATTATCCGTAAAACATATGATGCATTTTCATAATACAACAGATATACCACAAGAAATAGTATCATCTTTATTAGGTAATAATAATAATAATATGAAACAGACGACGAAGCAGAAAAAATCATCAGAAGGAGAAAAAGGAATACCAACACAACAACAACAAGACATCCCAGAATTACCAGCAACATATTATAACAATTGGTTAAAAAAATATACTGGTACAAACGATCCAAATATAAATGGTAAATTAGTTAGTGATGCATTAAATAAATATTATGCAATTTCTAATAAAATATTTGGTAATTACAAAGGTAGATTTCCACCACGTCCAAAAACAATAACGCAATTAAATATGTTAAATGGTACAGCAATTGATTTTTTAAAACGTAATGATATTGAATTGTTATATCCATTAATGTATCAATTCTTTGTATTACAAGGAATGGGTTTATTAAAAGAAATGTCAGCATATTATATGTTGAAATGGTGTAACCCAATATCTATGCAAGGTGGTGGTTTTGGAAATAAGGAATACCCATTAGCAATGTTAAAAGATGGATATGGTGGTATAATTAATAATATGGCAAAAGAAGTTCAATTAAATGTGAAATATGGTTATAAGGTGAAAAACATCATACGACGACCTAGTAGGTCTTCTTCTTCATCATCGACAAAAATCGCCAATGATGGGAGTAGCAATGGAATAGAACCATCAATCACATTACAATTTGAAAATCCATCAACCTATCCAGATGAAACATGTGATTTTATTATTTTAAGTGGACCGATTACAAGTTATGTACGTGGATCAAATGATATGAAAATCAAGCCAATATTAGATCAAGTAAGTGTTGGGGAACATTCATTATTTTACAATAAACAAGCAATGCAATTTTTAGTATCATTAGTTGAATTTGAAGATATCCCAAATGAATTTCAAGCATTGGAATTTTGGCCAAGTAATTTTCAAAAAAAAGGTAGTGTAATCGTACGACGTGATATTGGATATGCTGAAACTGGAAAATCACATAAAGTTGGTGGTATTCAATCATTTTCATATTATCCATATCCACAATGCAATCGTTCCGTACATTGGGAGGAACAACAAAAATGGGCAAAAGCACATAATAAAAAAATTACAAAAACGTTAGGACAATTTTATGTAGATACATATTATTTTCATTATAATAACCAAGATGTTATGGATGGAAAAGTATGGGATTTAGATGATTTGCAAATGGGTGATGGTATTTGTAATTGTACATTATATGTTGGTGGATGTGCATCATATGAAACAGTTGAAGATAGTATGCATTATAATTTGAAATTAGTCAATCAATTAATTGATCTTGTTGATGATGATGATGATCATCATCATCGTGTTAGTAATAATAATAATAAGAAGAAGAACGGTAATTATGACCATAAAGTAGTAGATGATAGTGGTGATAGTATTAATAACGAAGACAAACGTTCTTCCATCGATAATACTATTGATACTAAAAAAATCCTATTATCCACATCCATAATGCCACCACCACTTCCACCATTTACATCACCAGTAACAACTACGATTGAATTATTAAATATACAAATACCATGTAATAATTTGAATAAATTTTTATGGGCAGATAATGAAACATGGACAAAAGTATTGGAAAAACAACCTGGATTTGTTGAAAAAATTGTAACTGTTGACCCAACCACTATGAATGTTTCAAAAGCAAATAGTGTCGAGAATAGTAACGATGATACTACTACTACATGTACCATTTGGAATTATGTAATATGGGAATCATATGATTTATGGAAAAGTGTACCAAGTCAAGTATTAATTGATACTGATAATGCGATGACGAAATTATATGGTGAATCCGCACCGGTAATGCCATATCCAATGAATAATAAAAATGGATTAAAAGTATTATATGATACATTGCAACCATTTGGTGGTGTGAAACCAGTTGCAATAAAAAAAGAAGCTATTGAATTTAATCGTTTTATAATTGATTGTCAGCGTGTAAATGAATTTATAATTGCTGATAATTCAACGTGGACACCATTTTTATCTAAAAAGCCAGGTTTTAAACGTAAAATATTATCAATGCATCAAGAAGAAATAGATGATGATGATATTACTGCAACAACAACAAGTAAATGCGAAATGTATACACTTGTTGAATGGGATACATATGATTTATGGCAAAATGTTTGTGGAACACCAAGTGGTGGTAAAGAATGTGCTACAATACAACAACAATTTGCGAAACAATTTGGTTCCCCCATACCATCATTAACACGTACGTAAATATATATATATCATAATATGATATATACACATTTCTATCTGCTATCACAAAAAAAAAAACAATATTATATTATCCTCTATCATCATTTTACCATGTAGTAAAACATGTGTACTAACAACTAATAATACAAAAATATTAATTCACCATAAATACATACACCGCATACATATATATATATACAGGCTTGCCTACGTCAAAAGGTTTATCTGTTTTATTAGGTAGTACATCTAAATTAGGTCCACGATTGATAGCAATTAATGGTGTAGATGTAGTAGCATATTTTTCATTAAAACAAGGGGAAGAGAAAGATGTGAAAGGTACAGCATTATATCGTCGTTATATCAATTCAAGTACAATTTTATCATCGACATTATTGCAATATCATCCAGAACCATATGAATTTTGGTTTTCCACGAATGAAAATGCTATTTTATTTGAAAAAAATCCATGGAAATATATTCCAGCATTTGGTGGCCATTGTACGCATGGAATAAGTTCTAGAAACGATTTGACACCTGAATTTTTAGCAGATGGACGATATGCATTTACATGTATAAATACAACGCAATGGTATATTTTAAATGGTACTTTGTATATGAATAGTTGTGGTATGTATAAAGATTTCATGAAAGATCCAAGTGGTGATGCACGAACATCACATGCTAGATGGAAAAATTGGTTTGGAAAAGAAAGTGGATATGGTCCAATTAACGATCGTTGTTTTCAAAATGGTGGATTTTGGGATGGGGATCCAATTGGTGCATTGATACCAAATAAATGTGTAATGAATTGAAGGAGGTTATGCATATGCATAGAAGTGTGAGAAAAGAGTAGTGGTGCGTGTGTACGAATATTTAATATGAAAAGGGAGCTGTACGAAAAGATCACATATTATAACACTAATTAACGACTATGACTCTCTCACCCTTTATTATTCCCTTATTAATACATATCTTGGAAATTTCCCTTCTTTGGTTCTCTGATTCTCTTTCCCTTCCTTCGATATCAAATAATACTCGTAAAAATCATTATTATTTTTATTTTTAATATTCTTCTTCCTCATCACCATCGATTTCTGCATAATTCACTTTTGTACGATTTCGTCTTGAACGACCACCTCTAATGATTAAAGATGTATCAATACCATCCAATTCTTCTTTGTCTAAGAAATCGCTACCATCCTCTTCATCACTATAATCATCATCGTCGTTTCTTTTTTTCTTTGGCTTCTTCTTTGTTTTCTTTGCTTTCTTTTCTTTTTTTGCTTTCTTTTCTTTTTTTGCTTTTTTCATTTTCTTTTTATTGTTTGAAGAATTGCTACTACTACTACTAGATGCTGGTTTAACTTTTATTTTGCTACTGCTACTACTACTACTACTACTATTAGTGGAGCTTTTCTTTTGATTGCTATTACCAAATAAATCTTCTTCATCATCTGAATCGTCTGAATCATCTAATATTTGTATACGTTTTTTCTTTTTCTTCTTTTTCTTCTTTTTCTCTCCACCACTTTTTCTTTTCTTCTCGTTATTATTCTCATCATCATCTTGTAATGCAGCTTGTTGTGCTTTACGTTTTTTACTTAATTGTTCCAATACATTACGTCGATCATCATCCATCATCAATAAATATAATTGATGGTTTATATACGTATCTATATATATTATTATTATTATTATTATTATTATTATTCACTTTTAATTACTATACATCATCAATCTTCTACCATCTATATTACAATACTGTAGTAACATATATATATCATTTATCATTTATCATATATATATATTTATTTATTCAATTTTCAATCCAGCAACAATCATCATCATCTTTTCATACATGTACAATACGTATAGTAGTAAGCCTGGTAGACTAAGCACCCAGGCACTCTGTGGCACTATTATATATATGTTAATGTACCCCACCTGTGGTAATAAATTTCTGGAGTTTATTTTCCTTAACCAGTTTCCATTCTCAGTAAAATACCGCTCCCGGCATAATTTTGATCTAAATTATGGTGGATTATGTACAACCGTCATGTATACTTTCATTACCTATATAATTGTATTAAGGGCATAGTTTATAGTAGAGATGTATGGACAAAAGACGATAGACGGCTTCTAGGTCAGGCGCACTGCACTGTTTTGTTAATGCTATTTTAAGCCTATTAATTTGACAAACTTTATTATGTATCTTAATATTAGGATATTCTCATACTAAATTCATCATAAAAAATGATATTTTGGGATTATAATAAAATATCGTTGTAGACAGAAAATTCACAATCTGAAAATTATCAAAAAACAACAATAACGTATACATACCATTAAAATCATACACAACATGACATAAAATCGCATCAAAAACCACCACATCATAAACAGGTACATGTTACAAAAATATTAAAAAACATACATTATCTTATACATAGATCATAATAATTTTATGTGCGATACCTTTTAAACTATTCAAACGAACGATATTAAATTTTATATGACAACTGGATTTGAATAACTAATTTTTTAAAGGTATATTTGTATCATAGAATTTTTTTTTTATTTTTTTTTCAGTTCATTTTTTCAAGCGTTTATACCAAAAAAGCAGTTATATTGCTACATTAAAAAAATGATCTGAAAAAGTAAGTTTTTCTTCAATTCAAGTAATACAAATTAACACGATCTTTTTTAATAATATTGCACAGGATTTGAAGCTATCCGGACAAATATTGAAGCATGAGAAAGTCATTTTCTATCATGGTGGTGTATATAGACAAATTCTCCGCATTTTGTAAAAGTTGTAAAATATCTGTATTTCAGTGCTAATCGTATGGTACAAGGTGTACATGACGTGACCCTTGCCTCTTTTGAATGAATATGTAATTACTAAATTCACACTACCAATATGCTAAAAATACACTTTCCCATTATACATATTCCTGATGATAGCACTTTTATGATGCACTGATGAATTCTAAACAACCCTGTGCCATTTATTCCACTCTGCAACATATATTTGCTGAGATAATACATGTGTTCCATTTTTGCCGATTTGGATTTTTCAAACGGCTGAAATATAGCATGGAGATACTATCGGATGGAAAAAACATAGTCAACCAAGAGGAAAATAAATATAGTA
>JACKZZ010021029.1_pt1 | contig 10840 bp, 8 predicted proteins | sample 8027871 | NCBI WGS metagenome assembly JACKZZ01 (sample SAMN15724774, study PRJNA655200) | protist metagenome | isolation source: fluorescence activated cell sorting (FACS) single amplified genomes of... | place: USA: West Boothbay Harbor, Gulf of Maine | collected 2000-07-19
AATGTGAACCACTTCTTTTACAATTTTTTTCCGATATGTGTATATGCCGGTACATGACCCACACAATCAACATTCAGAAACGCAGCCTTTTTAGTGCTATTCTCATACTATTTAGGCATGTCACCAGACATGACAAAATAATCTTGAAAAAATGTCAAAATCATCATATTTATTCAAAATAACATCGTTCGTGTAGTTATTTTATATCAAAACAAAGATATTATCATGTTTCAACGATCGTTTTAAACTCGTAATGTTCATTAGGCATCATGAGTTGAAATGTATAGTTTCATTGAATGTGGACATAACCCTATACTCTAACCCGACCAAAAGTCGTTAAAATGGGGGTAATTTAGACACGTTTACACATATAACTGATATATATGTTTGAATACAAAAAAAAAAAGTTAACAGTCGCACTCTATGATTCAATGGGCAACTATCGAGCTCAATGTTTTGTCGATTAATGTTGGTGGGAGTTGGTGGGAGCATATTTTTGAAAAGTATGACACGAGTGATGTTGTCTTTTATTGGATAATTTTGCACTAGTGACAATTAAATTTGGTGTGTCAATAATAGCACTTAGGGTCTCTTCTGAATTTGCACATTTTTACGACCAGAGGCGAGAATATTGGCTGGTTGAAATGGATCCAAAGTGATAGTATTATTTATACTAATTACATTAGCACCAGATATTTACTATAGTCCTACGTACAAAAATTAGTAAGTTATATCAACATCACACGTAATTAACATCAAAATAATATGTAGTATAATAGACATTCCTCAGTGATATTTTTGAACTATTTACTATTCGTAACATTTTAACAAATATTTTTATATTTTCCACCAGAGTCCTTAAAAATGAGGTTCGGTTCAACATTCATTAATAAACGATGTGATATTATTGAAATTATTTCAAATCCTCCACCACATCCTTCCTACAACATACTCAGTTTCTATATCAGTTGTGTTCCATAATACAATTCGTCCAGGTATTAATACCAAAAATATGTTTCTCTCCAGTCGTTTATTGGGAAGATCAACACGTAATCATGCATTCAATTTTTCTAAATGTAAAAATGCTTTGAAAAAACGATGTGAACCATTAGATAAAACGCCTTGCCGGAAAACTAATTTTGATAGTCTGAAGTATGTAAAATATTTTGGTACAATAGTTGATGGTGAGAGTCCACCTAAAACGGCTATTATAATGTTAAATATGGGCGGACCGAATGATTTAGATGAAACTGGCCCATTTTTAAAGAACTTGTTCAACGATGGTGAAATAATTCAGTTAGGTCCGTTGCAAGATTACTTAGGTCCGTGGATAGCACATCGAAGAACACCAAAAGTGAGGCAACAATATGATGAAATTGGTGGACGTTCTCCCATACGTATATGGACCGAAAAGCAAGGGCAAGGTATGGTTGAAATATTAGATAAATTGTCCCCAGAAACTGCACCACATAAACATTATATTATGTTTCGATATGCCGCACCACTTACTGAGGAAACATTGCTGCAAATGAAAGCCGATGGTGTTAAACGAGCTGTAGCATTTTCACAATACCCCCATTGGTCATGTACTACGTCAGGCTCCTCGATGAACCATTTATGGAGAGAGTTGAAGCGCTTGAATTTGGGGGAAGAATTTGAATGGAGTTTAATTGATCGATGGCCGTTGCATGAGGGCTTTTTAAATGCAGTGACAAAACGAATTAATATGGGACTTGAACAATTTGATGAATCAGATCGTGATAATGTCGTTATAGTATTTACTGCACATTCGTTGCCAATGCGCGTTGTAAATCGTGGTGATCAATATCCACAGGAAGTTGGTGCAACATGTCAAGCAGTGATGGAAAAGTTGAATTATAGCAACAAGTATATTATGGCATGGCAATCGCAAGTTGGTCCTCTGCCATGGCTTGGTCCTCAAACTGGAGAAGTGATTAAAGGGTTGGCATCACAAGGCCATAAACATGTACTTGCCGTTCCGATTGCATTTACATCTGATCATATCGAAACATTGTATGAAATTGATATTGAATATGCTGAAGAAGCTGAGGAAGTAGGTATACAGTTAAAACGTGCACCTTCATTAAATGATGAGCCTTTATTTATCGAAGCACAAGCTGATCTAGTTTATAATCATTTGAAAAATGGTGAAGTATGCAGTTCTCAATATGGCATGAACTGTGCAATGTGCGTGAATCCAACATGTAGAACAATAATTAATCCAATTGGTAGTTACAATAGATTAAGAGATACAGCAAAGGGCGTACAAACACCCAAGGTAGTGAATGATTTGCAATAACTACCGAAGTAGATTTTTATATATATATACTAAAATCTTACTTATAAGTTAAATGAAATTTTTATAACTGTGAAAATATGAAAGTCTATTTTTAATAGATCTGTGAAATATATATATAAAAGTGATGCATTATATATATATATAATTTATTAAATTAATGAGTAAGAGCACCCGAGCATATAATATATATATATAAAATAAATAAAATAATCATGGTGCCATGTCACAACAAATTTTTATTAGTCGTCTATTATTACGTATTACCACAGGTAGATGATCTACTATACAGTATTATTACTATACTTATTTATATACTATAAAACACTCACTCCTATATCGATACTATCGTAATAAATAAAAACAAAATAAATACGGTATTAAAAAGAATATTATTATTAAAATTATGAATAATAATAAATAATATAAGTATAATAGTATTTATATGTTAATAATACACCACAATGTGATATAATTGTATATATAAACTTGCACTCTTTTCTATAAATACACACACATCATGCAAAAGAAGACAGCTGTACAAATGATTCTTTCTATACAACCACGTAACATACACATATATATATATGTATACATCAATTGTGCGATTTTTTTAAATACATATATATACATTAATTATAAATTTAATTTTATATACCAAGAGAACATTTATTGGATAGATATTCCAACCAATTTTTTTATTTTATAATGGTAGATGAACTAGATGACGAGCGAATATTTGAATCTTTTGGTTATTTAGAAAACATCTTAGAGGAGGATGTTGAAAGCGTTGTAAAATACCGCGATTATTTACATAATAGTGAAGATGAACGGAGCTTGAGACCACCGTCTAACAATTCATCGACATCAGAAAGTTCTTTTTCATCTTTTTATTTAGATGATAGAAGTGCTAGCGCTAATAGTTCGCAATGTAGCTCCTCGCAAGGTAGAACATCTCGAGCTACATCTAGCAGAGGATTGTCTAGTAGAGGAACATCTAGAGACAGCAGTAACAACTCTTATAGTTACAATAGTCCAAATAAGGCTGTTCACAAAAATTACAGAAAAACAAAGGGTCTTGGTTACCAGCAACAAGGAAGCGCAATTAGAGAAACCTTTTCAACAAAAAGACATATTAGAAAGCATATAGATACCATGATTACCCGGCATAAAATGTGGAATTATATAAGGAAAATCAAAGATGGTAGCCAATCCCAAACTGTTGAGCAACAAAGAAATAAAACTAATTCTCATGAGCAAAAACATAGCGTATCTCCCCTCACCCAACCTTTACCAGAAAATCAACAAATGTTACCTGAAGAACGTACTCCTATAAAATTGAATGTAAAAAAAGAGTTGATCTGGTCAACAAAAAGAGATGGGTGGCAAAAGTATCCAAATCCAGCAACTAAAATATCCTCGCTGGAGTTATATGCAAAAAAATCTAAGAATCAAAATTGTAAAACTAAACCTTCTGCCCAACATGCCAATAGTAATATGCATGAAAATAATAAAACTCTAAAATTCAATGATGGAAATATATTGCAATTTTCACGACAAAAGGCGCCACGATTTCCAAAATCTAGGCTTGAAATACAAGAAAGAACACGCGCATTTGATACTATCGATGGTACAAATTCTTCTGCATTGGCAGCCCGTCTTGCATCAAAACAGACTTGGGATAAACGCAGTACAAGTTTTGGCAAATCCAAGAGTAGTCGTTTGCTACCTAGAAAAGTTATGTCTGACATGTTTTTACTAACACCACCAACTATGGAAAATGGACAACATTATTCTAGTTACGAAGATATATACCCAATTAATTCATTTAAACTCACTGTTCCAGTAGGGCAAACATTTAGCAAAATATTTAAATTTACAAGCTCTGATGGTCGAGAAGGTATTGGGCCAGTCAAAGTTCATATTGATAGACAATTAGAAATAAGGGAGGAGAAAGAAAAATGCAACGACCCATATAATTACATAGATAATGTGAAAGATTTTGTTACAGAGAAGAAAATCGAGGAAAATTCCAATAGCACGAGCAGAGGGGTGGACTTTTCAACCACAAACGGACGAGAAAAACCTATAGGAAATCGTGTGTCAGTAAAAACAGGGAGTCAAACCGGTTTGTTTGACATAAATGACAATCCAGGACCTGGAGCATACAATGTAGAAAACATAGTTCGAGGAACTAATGATTTGCCATTAACGGAAAGTCAAAAACAAAAACGGTATAAAGCATTGCTTGCATCTGGTAAATGTGTAAATAATTATTCCGAAAAGCGTGCAAAGGATTTAAAGAACGATATGGCTATGTGCAAATTAGCTATCGGGGGTGTCACAACAGTGCATAAAATAGATAGTAATAAAACAAATAAACGAAAGAATAGGGAAAAAATCGGATCTTTTGGTGGTAAATCAGCTCGCTTCACAACCTCTTCGGCTACATTGACAAGCTTAGTTGGTGTAAATGGGGTACCACAACTTGATGATGAAAAAAGTTGGAATCAAAATTTAATCTATGAAAAAAAGTTTGGTGGAGTAGGACTCAGCAAATCAAAAGAGCGTAAATTACCTTGGGAGAAAAACTTAGCGCTTAGTTATATTAGGAAGTATAAAAATTTTGTCCCATCTCCACGAGGCAGTGCATTAGATAACAAAGTTCCAATGATAAGACTAATGGAAAACTCGAAACAAAAATATTCATATATTTTCAAAAGTAATACTCCAGCACGAGGAAAAGATTTCGAGCTTGCAAGAGACAAAGTAAATCAATATACGACGCAAAAAGAAAGTAATGGCTTAATTACGCAAAAAATAAAATCACCACCCTTATCATTTGATTCTTCCCCACCAAGACCAGATCCAACAATAATGCTACAATCAATGGGAGTAGACTATAAAACACAACGCCCAAGATTTGAACCAAATGCTGGCATTCGAGGCCCTGCAAAGTTTTGTAAAGTTGCAAGGAAACCATGTAAATCTAAGTTGAAAAAATGGTTGAGTCACACAGTTTAATATTCTTGCCAACAAGCCTCCATCCGGTAATTCCTTTATTAGGCCTGCACTGACACTCACGGTGAAATCGATTGTGGGAACTCATATAAAATGTACGTATCATATAGTCTTTTGGAGAGTACAAGGCACTATTACACACCAATTTGGTACATGTGCGAGTAAATTAAAAAAATACAAAGCGTAAGCTTACTAAATATATATGACACTCTCGTATAAAATTTATATATATATATTATATATCATCTAGTTTGTATTAAAAATTTTACAATTGTGTTTCTGATGATGATTGAATTTTACCTCCGCCAACTTCTGCTACATATCCAGGCAAAAACCTTACTAATTGATTTGGTACAAGTTTTTTTGCTTCTTCAATAGAGTATTTTTGCATTCCCATTTTTTTTAAAATATCATTATCATCATGTATTTCAAATTTCTCATTAAAATCAAAAAATATATCGGACCTATCTTCCGCCATTTCACATTGAACAACTGTATTATTATTTGTACTGACGATAATAAAAGGTAATGGAATTTTCGTCTCCTCATGATGCCATGCCGATTCTTTTTGATTACGTTTTACCAAATTTTTGAATGCAATTTGTTGCAACAAAAGTTCCTGCAAATGTTGTTTTTTACGAGCAATAATTTTAACTTTAAGATCTTTTTCCTCTTGTAATTTATCAATGTCATTTGCAGCATTCGTAGGCAAACCTTTCCAATGTATCTCCTTGTTTTTTTCTTTCGATATAATGTCCATTGCCATAAGAACATTTAATGCATCGTAAACTCTACGTCTTATGTTTTTCTCATCATATGATTGGTCAACAGGGTTAGTCAATACGGAAGCTGCATATTCCCTTACCAATTCGTCTGCAACTTCATTGTATGTTGTTTTCCCTTTATTTTGCACTTTTTGGCATACTTTCATACTAAAATGTCTTAAACCTTTGTTTGCTTTGCCACCTTGCCCAGTTCGTTGCACACGTTTCTTTTTTGCTGAAGTTTTTGTTGACGTAGTATTTTTTGGTGGTGCCATTGACGACGACCCAGCAATTTTCCTCTTTTTTAATAAACTAATATTAGTTTTTGGCTCAGTTGTCCTTGTAACAGGTATTTTCCCATTACTATTTACAATTCCAACTTCTTTAGCCATCTTTTCTAATCCATTTTCTTCAAATATCTTTACAAATTCTTTAGTTAACGCATCCTGTTTTTTTGTTGATGCCTTTGTAACACTGTCTGTATCTTTTTTCCCCTTTGTCATAGAAGACGACATTTTGTAATAAACTTTTCTGAACTAAAAAACGAAAATAAAGACAGGCAATATCCTCTCTCTGCCGATAAATGCTGTTTGTATATGTAAAGATGAAGGGTGATAATATAGAAATGTATGATTGTTGTGAAATAAACGTGGAATATCCTTGTAGTGACCCTCTGAAAAGTGATTGTAGGTGTATCAATCTATTTATGATCGATATACATTTTTAGTATTAAAATTAATAATAGTATTAATAAATTACATTAATACAGGTAATAATATATATAACAACAATAATAAAAAAATATTAATGAGGTGCACAGGTGTTCATGTAATAATAAATAAATTAAAATATAAATAATAAGTAATAATTATACTGTAATTATTATTACTAACAATTATAGAAAAAGTAAATAAATAAAAATAAATACACAGCATCACATTGGCACACATTGTGCCATTATTATTATTTATTTAATAATAATAATAAAAGACAACAGTGAGCGTGCATATGTTACAATGTGATAGTATTGAATTCTAATCGAAATAAATAAATACAGCATTATGTAAAAAATCTTTTTTATTTTTCGCCACCTTACTTTTCTTCTACTATTTTAATTTATATTACGAGGACAGTACAGGTACAAGCCTATTTATGGGCTGTAGCAGGGAAGAAGCACAGAACGAAGGGAATCTCATAAATTTATTTATGGGCTGTAGCAGGGAAGAAGCACAGAACGAAGGGAATCGAGTAGTACAAGCCCTCTCGAAACATCTCGGGCCATTCGCCTATGAAAGTTAAGTATAACGTTATGTAATCTTATCTTTACTATAGACATAGCAAAGAAAAGACAGCCGAATTTTATATATTGTTAGTAGTGCTGTTCTTATAGTAACAAGTGTAAGAAAGTGGCTTCGTCACAACCACATATTAAATATCATAAATACTGAATACTGAATTTGAGAATACCTGGTCATCTGATAGGGCAGTAGTATTAGTTACTAGACTATAATCCAAAGAAGCAATTTCATTCAATAAGAAAAATTAACTAATTAATAAATAAATAGTAATAATAATTTCGTATTATTATTATCATAAAATAAATAAATATAATAATAATAATAATTATAATAATATGTTGTACTTATACTATTTATATTATTTCAATTATTACTATTTATTATTAATTATTTATTTAACAGCAGCATAAGCAGTATTATTATTATTATTTATTTATTATTATATTGTTTTTTTATTATTATTGTTATTATTATATATTAATTATTTCAAGTTTGTTGTTGTTGTTGTTGTTGTTGTTGTCGTAGGTGTGTGCAGAATGGCGTGTCACATACATACAGGAGTTAGTACATACATATACATATATATCATTATCCTAGCTGACAACACAAAAGAACCATGTCATCAATATGGGATAAAATACAATCACTTGATCAACATGCAAAAACATTAGATGAATTTCGAATACGGACAAAATCTGGTGCTATTTTTTCCATAATAGCACTGGTCTCTATGTTTGTCCTTTTTTGTTCTGAATTTTATAGTTACGTTAGTACTACAAAGGTTGATCATTTAGTTGTTGATTCAAGCAAAGGGGTTCTGATGAAAATTAGTTTTGATATCACTTTCCCAAGCATGCCATGCGCTGTTATTGCTCTTGAGGCTGCAGATGTGTCTGGACAAAAACAAAATAATATAATGCATCATATACATAAACACCGTTTGAACGCTGAAGGGACAGAAATAGGATTTAAAGAAAAACATGAAGTGGGTGGTACAATAAATACGAGAAAAGAGCTTAGTGTAAAAGCAGAAGTAAACAAAACACGGGCCAATGCCGAATGTGGCAGTTGTTATGGTGCGGAAACGGAGGAGTTGCGTTGCTGTAATACTTGCCAACAAGTGCGTGAAGCATATCGTAAGAAAGGGTGGGCATTTAGTGTCCTTGAGGATATTGCACAGTGTTCAAAAGAAGGTTTTGTTGACTCGGTTGAGGAACAAAAAGGGGAAGGGTGTAACATTGAAGGTTGGTTAGAGGTGCCAAGAGTTGCTGGTAACTTTCACTTTGCACCTGGTAAAAGTTTTCAACATGCGCATTTAGTGATGACAAATGTGTTAAGATTTACAATGGAAAAATGGAATGTATCGCACACTATCAAAAAACTGTCATTTGGTGATAGTTATCCCGGTTTGACCAACCCATTGGAAGGAACAGTGAAGTCACTTAAATCAGGGACGGGGATGTATCAATATTACACTAAAGTCGTGCCAACTGAATACAATTTTAGAAGCGCAAAAAAAAGCATAATGTCCAACCAGTACTCTGCGACGCAACATTTTCGAACAATAACTTCTATAACGTCTAAAGGCTTGCCAGGCCTGTTTGTATTTTACGATATATCACCGATTCGTGTGCGAATTGATGAAGAATCTATTTCATTTTCAACATTTTTAACTAGCCTTTGTGCAATTGTTGGTGGCGTTTTTACTGTGATGAGCTTGCTTGATCAGGTAACACATCGTACATTTAAAGGAGGGAGGAGAGGTGTGTTAGGAAGGTAATGTGCACGTCCGTATTTCGTTTTCGTTGAGGTAAGGTTTCTCGTCGTATGATATCATAACTTAATTACGACGTATCAGACGAGGATTAAAGGGAGAGAGTAACTTACATATAATGATACGACGTATGATAATATTCGTACGTGGTAATAATACCACAGATGTTATATACTGGTACGTGTACTTGATTTAAGTGTGTGCAGCACGCACAGGTTTTGTACCTTTAGTTTAAAAATATATACACACACGTAAAATATTTTAAATTTTAAAATGTATTCCATTATAAAAATTTTATATATATAAATATAAGTTTAACTTTTTATAAAAAAATATTTTAACTTATGCATACCATTAAATATTCCCTTCAAAAAAACCGGCATTATGCCAAGGCTAGGAAAGATAATCTCACTAACGGAGACTCTTCGCCTACGCCAACTATATATCCATTCGGGATGAATACGCAGGGAGCTTTTTGCGACTGAGCCGTGTCTTTATTTAACATTATATCATACGCGAGTAAAATGCATCTCTCCCCGAAATTTGATAATCTTAACCTAACTTACGTATCACCATTCGCATTGTTGTTAGTATCATTTCCAAGTAAACTTTGGTGGTATTTATCAATTCGTTCCATTTCACTTTTTAAACGATTTTCATTTGCTACTCTCCGTCTGTGTTCTTTTAGTTGTGTATCCTCCCTATCCTCTTTAAAAGCATCTATTGCTTTCTTTCGATCCTGTTTTCGTTGCTTCTCTTCTTCGATACGTGAAGCACGACGGTCACTTATAGCCTGTTGCAATTTTAATTGTTCGTTAAAGGCTGTTACATTTGCATTTTCACCACCATTTAAAAAGGCGTTATCATTTGAAATATTTGACTTTTTAATCATTAAATTTATTTTTTTACTGTACCCACCACTTCCACCATGATCGTTGTTGCTCTTGCTACACAATGCTGAAATGGGTAAATTAAGTTGTTCTGGTGTTTTATATTCTACTACAGGGTACGCACATAATATGAATTCGCTACTACCACCATCGGTGCGAAAATTTAATACAAAATCGTATATATCTTGTATTGTTTCCTTCATATAAAAGGGTGCAATTAAAGCTCTTCCATTTAACTGACGTATTTGTACTACTATAAAACCATCATTCCTATCGTTGTTACGGTCGTGGTTATAAATCCATTCTTTACACTTTTTTAAATGTTCGAGATCAACATCTTTTTTTTCTAAAATAAAAGCAGACGAATTTGTATCCCGTACCTTCGAAAAGCCCAAAGCATATAAAAATTCTTGTCCACCACTAACCCCAACAATTCGTCTTGAAACAGTTGCACTACTTAATTTCAGGCATAAATACTTTGGTTCATCACCATTACTTTCAATAATATTATCTACAACTTTAGTCAGTATGTTTAAACATTTTTTTGTAACGTCTAACGTATTCAATAAAAATAATCTTTCACTTAGAATTAAATATTTTTCCTTTGCCATATTTTTATATTCTCCACCACCCTGACCTTTCAAGACCGATTCTAACAGGTTTGCCATTCTAAACTCAGCGCAAAAACTTTACGAGATGTAGGTTAGATTATTAACGTGCGGCGCAAACAATTACCAATATTTTTTTAGAATGAATTCCTGATTCATAATGCTTTA
>JACKZZ010023079.1_pt1 | contig 10838 bp, 8 predicted proteins | sample 8027871 | NCBI WGS metagenome assembly JACKZZ01 (sample SAMN15724774, study PRJNA655200) | protist metagenome | isolation source: fluorescence activated cell sorting (FACS) single amplified genomes of... | place: USA: West Boothbay Harbor, Gulf of Maine | collected 2000-07-19
CAACCAACAAAACCAAAAAAAAAAGCACACACGACGACGACGACGAAGATGAACGAGGACAAGGACGATGATTTTGAAGAAGTGAGATTTGTTCGAGGTAAGGGTGGAAAAAGTGTGATTCGTGAAAAAACTGTGAAATCTATCATAAAGGATGAAATTCGTAGCAGTAGTAGTAATGAGAATGAGATCGAAATCTTGGACGAAGCGTTGAGACGTAATATGTTGGACGTAAGAAAACGTGGTGTTCTGTTAAAGTTCGAATCTTTGATTGTGAAATTTGTTAGAAGTAAGAAAAAAACAGAGATTAAGTTTCCACCACTTGGATCTTTTCATAGAATGTTGTTACATCACATTGCAGATAGATTTCATATCGATCACGTCGTGTTGGGAGAGAGAAAGGAAGACGATAAGAGAAGTATTTTGTTGAGAAAAAATGACAAGACGGGAATGCCGTCAAAATTACTGGTGAATTTCGATTTAAATAGAGACTCATCATCACCATATCAAAGTGTTTCTATTGTGAAAAATGTAAAGAGAAGAGAGGGAGGAAAAACAAGGAGCGACAAAAATTCCACGAAAGAGAAAAAAGAAGACGCAAAGTCTCACGAGGACAAACAGAAAAGTTACGAAGAGGCACGTGCTCGTATTTTTGGCTCTGGAGAGGATGAAATCGACGATTCTGATGTTGAAGAGATGAGAAAACGTTTGAGTGCGACTTCGATGCGTCCTAGACCTGCTCCCCCCTCAATTCATTATTCGGCGGGTCCAGACACAAGTAGTGGAATTGGATTCGGACGAGGAAGAGGAAGAATTCCTCATGCATTTTCTTCTCCCATACCTCACATAGGAGGAATGACGATGCAACAGCAGCAATATTATTATCAGCAACAAGTCTTGATGCAACAACAGAGTTACATGATACAACAGCAAAAGCAATGGGCTGCGTATCAGGAAGAACAATTAAGGAAGCAGCGTGTGATTTCGAAGAATAGAGATGACACAACAACAAAACGGGATATTTCGAAAACAAGGGCACCTTCTGCAGTATCCACATCAACATCAAGGAAAAATAATACTACAGAATCGTTAAAAAATGCAGACAAAGAAAAAACTTTTCGAGATTCTGAATTTCCTCCACTGGGTTGATCGATGGGTCATTGTAATTATTATTATTATTGTATCTACGGGCTCAAGACGGAATAAATAAATATATATATATATACCACTATATATACATGCACAAAAAAAAATAAAAACTCTCAAATACGCAATCGTCCTAGAAAGTTACTACTGACACTATTACTTACGGCTTTTTCTTGGATGAACTTTTTAGCGCACTTAATTGCTGCAACGTGTTTCCGAAACTAACCTTGAGCTTGTTCATCTCAACTTTCAAACTCGTCACTAAAAGTTTCGCAGTTTCTTCATGTACTTTTGCTTCCTCGACTTCCAACCAAGCTCTTGCACATTCCTCCTTATATTTCTTAGATCTAGCTCTCTCGTTCAATACGGTTTTCTCCAACCGTTTCACATGTTCGCTCTTCGCTTCTAATTGTTTGATCAATTTTCTCATCTCTACCATGAGAAGTTTTTGATTACTTTGTGATGTACTCAGACCTAGAAGTTTTGATTTCACTGCTGCTACACCGCCATCTTCTTTATTGTTTTCCATGTATCTTTGCTATATCACAGACCTGATGCGAACTCTTTCTGAAGGAGAGGGTGAGAAACGTATTTTTAATGAGGGTGGGGTGCATATCTATATAAGCTTGATTGCTTCATTCATCATTCATTCATTACATTCATCATCATCATTCCTCGATATACACAAATAATATGTAAATAAATACGTTTATTAAGATATTCTGCATCATATATATATATATATACGTCATAAATCAATTAGAGCTAGCTGCTCAGCTGCTAGCTAGCGAGCTAGCTAACTCTCTCTCTCTTTATATCAGCTCGTTTTTTTTTTTTCGGTTTCTCCCCCCGACTTCCGTTTCTCGTCTATTTTTTTATTTTTTTATTTTCATTCATTATTGGGATTCATCAATCAATTTTTTTGTTCCATTTATTATACACATCATAATATCATCCTGTTTTGATATACGAAAAATATATACAAGGAAACACAAATAATCAATAATTTCGTCAATTAAATAATCATCGCTCAGAAATATGCCAAACGTTCTGTCTCGTCTCTTTCACTGCGTAGGAATTAAACACGCGAGCGCTCAAGTCTCAGCTTCCAAATGCATGAACTTACTCGTATTAGGTATGGAGAATTCAGGAAAAACAACAACGTGTCTACAAGTCCATGATAACTTGAAGAAAGGTGTGACACCAACGACTGGTCTTACGAAGTTCAAACCTCTTCCGATCAGAGGATACGACGTGATATTGTACGACATGGGAGGTGCGGACGGAACTCGTAAGATGTGGAAATCATATTTTGCAAAGGTACACGGAATCGTGTTTGTTGTAGACTCTTCGAAAAAAGATCTCAAGATTACCGCAGGTTCACTTCGAAGCGTTTTACTGCATCCTCAAGTCAAGGGTAAACCGGTGTTAATTCTAGCAAACAAGCAGGATTTACCGGACTCTCGATTCGCGATTCGAATCTCCGAAGCTTTGGGTTTGAAGGATATTTTGAGTAGTCAAGACGACGTTTACATGATTTCGGAATGTGCATCAAACGATCCACATTTTGCAACGATTCGAAATTCTTTGGAGTGGATTGCAAGCAAGATTGATATGGATTTTCAAAAGATCAATACAAGAGTTCTCACGGACACGAAGGATCAAGAAATGAAAGATAAGGAGGAGGCAAAGCAACGTAAGAGTAAGGTTGATAAAATCAAGGAAAAAAGAGCTCTTGCACTCGCAGCTGCGGAAGCAGAGAATCCAGATGGTAAACGCATTCAGATCTGTTTGGAATGCAACGATGCTGTTGCTACGAAGAAGACAAAGGAATCATCGTTTCGTCCGGTATGTGATAAATGTCACGAAAAATGTGCTGCAGCGTACAAGAAGAAGACGAAGAACATTCGTTGCATTTTGTGTAACGAGCCTGCAGTGAAGAAGAGCGGTAAGGTTGGTTGGAAACCAGTTTGTAAGAGTTGTAACGATCGTTTAAATGCCGGTGAAACAAAAGAAGACATTCTTGCATCTCCTGCAGTGAAGTCTTCCGAGGCGACGAGTGATGTAAAGGAAGAGTCGAAGAAAGAGAAAGAAGTTGCGGTGCCGACGAAGAAAAAAGAGCATCTTACGAGTAAGAAAGAGAAGAAAGAAGATAAAATGAATCTTGAAAAAGAAATTGAAGGATCGTATCGTACAGGAAATGGTGAGACAGAACATATTCGTTGTTGTAACAAGACATCATACGAAGTTTTCAGTGAGGATTCGGATATTTCGTGGGGAACGATTGAATTGGGTACATATCCTACGTTCGTAGTCAAAGCAAAAGATGATGGCGCCACATTTTCTGCTACGGTGAGTAAAAAACAAGACGAACTCTTGATTACGTGGTGTGACGGAGATACATGGACAAGGAAAGAGAGGAGAAAGAGGAAGAAGAACAAGAAGAAGAAGAACAAAAAAAACAATGAGAAAAAACAGCAACTCTCTGTGGACACGACGGCAGAGACGACGCAAGCGATGAAAAATCTTCAAGGACGATGGAGAACAAATGCAAACACGTACGAAATCGCAAGACTTTCACGATCAGACAAGAACGGGATTGAGCTATTTCACGAAGCTCTGGATGGATCCTCAGATGAGATCATGTGGGCTAAATTGTATTTTAGTGATGATAGTTCGAGTGCTGTGACGATGGAAACAAAGGAAGGTGAGACATACAAAGGAACTCGAAGTCGTGATGACAAGATCAAATGGAATGATGGTGATGTCTGGGTATTAACATCAGATAAATCAAAACTCGTTCGTGTTGAGGGTACGTACGAAACAGCTGATGGTGCCAAGGAACACTTACGAAGATCAAAAAAAGGAGACTATGAAGTGTTTCACAACGAGAGCTCAGGGATTTGGGCAAGAATCGAACACGGTGGTAATTTTCAAAAGGATGATAACGTATCGAGGATTGGAGATAAGGGAGGTGATGCTTTGAGACTCGTGATTCTTTCCGATAATTCAAGTTGTGATGGTAAGATCGAAAAATTCGAAAATGAGAGCACGACGTGTATTACGTGGAGTGATGGAGATAAGTGGATAAGGAAAGATGATCCATCTTCTCCTGTTCGTGTAGTTAGAAGATGTTCTCCAGAGTCGAAAACGCCTTGTAATAATGGGGCGTAGTTTCGTTGGTTTGCTGCTGATTGTACTTTTGAGAAGTACTCTCGTCGTGCATTTTAGTTTGGGGAAACGGAATAGGCATCGTATAGAGTGAGAAACGTGTAACAAAACAAACAAAAAAAAAAATTGAGAATCCTTTTCGTGGAGGAGTTGTTAAGTTATATATAGCTTATTGTAACTCATACGTAACACCAAAGCAAATCATTTTTTATAATTCATCATGCTCGCGATCATGAAGAGGACGCATCAACTCAATGTACTTCTCATGCGCTTCCTCCATGATGGGTGTGAGTCTTTGATACTCTGCTGTGTCACCACGCTTCTTGGCTTCCTGACGATCATGTTGAATATCGTGAAGATAATCTCTTGCTACATGTATTACTTCCCTTTCCTCTTCGGAAGCACGAAAATGATTCATTCGAATATCATGCTCGTCTCTCTCGATCAAACGAAGTTTTTTCTGAAACTCTTTCTTTTCCTCCATTGTTTCCTTACGTCCTTCCCTCTTCCAGCGCCTCAGACGTGCAATCCTCTCATCTACTAATGCTCCTCTTCTCTCATGTACTTCATGCCAAGCCTTGGCATCACTTTCAATATCCGAAGATAATTTCTCCTCTTTCTCGTCGATCTCTCGTAATTCTCGTTCCAGCGATGCTAATTCAGAGGGTGTACTATCACCACCATTTTGCTCCATTGATTTCATTAATATTTTTCGTCGTTTCTCCAAAATTAAAAACGCATCATCTCTTCTGAGATCATGAGGTATGTGTAATCCCTCGATAGTTAACTCTCGTCGTCGTTTACGTCGTCTCGTCGTCGCAGATTCCACATCTTGAAAAAGAATAGAGGACAAAAAAATTGATAAAAATATTATTGCACTGATCAATCTCATGATGATGATTGATGATTGATGATTGATGATGATTGATGATGATGATTGATGATGATGATTGATGATGATGAGGATCAATGATTGATTTGATGATCTCGGTGGTGGTGAACGTGTCAAAATTTTTTCAAGCCGAGGTCGAGAGAAGTTGAGATCTATATAAATCCGTATGTATCTATACATCTGGTGATAAAAAAAAAAAAATTCCGCATGTATGTATATATCTTGAAAAAAAGAATAGAGAGAGAGAGAGAGAGGACAAAAAAAATTGATACTAATAATAATAAAAAATGTTGTAGTAATCAATCTCATGATGATGATTGATGGTGATTAATAATGATGATTTGATCTCTCTCGGTGTGTTTTTGGTGGTGTGGGATCTATCTATATATCTATATACTATATAAATCGTATACTATCCAAACAACCCGATTCGAAGAAGCTTCTGTGAGATCAAGAAATCGTATACTATCCCTCATTTTTGTGGCCGGTTGTGGTTTCCTCATTATAATCAAATCAAAAGGTGTGAAAAGATAGATCATCATGCAGATTTTTGTGAAAACTCTTACAGGAAAGACGATTACTCTCGATGTCGAATCTAGTGACACAATTGAGGGAGTGAAACAAAAGATTCAGGATAAGGAAGGAATTCCTCCTGATCAACAAAGATTGATCTTCGCGGGAAAACAACTCGAGGACGGTACGTCTCGCTCGGGGGCGGCGGGGGCTGGCGTGAACGGAGAGGAAAATCTCATACTATTCGAAGAATAGAATGTATTTCTTAGAATTCATTCAAGCCATATTCTTCTTTTTACCATGTCACACACATTCATTTTTTAAAATTTTTTTTTAGTGGTGGAGGAAAATCATTCTCGACGAACACACGAACGAACGAACGAACTCACACGTAATTCTATTTCTTTCAACAAAAAATCTTCAGGTCGTACGCTCAGCGACTACAATATTACGAAAGAGGCTACTCTTCATCTTGTGCTTCGTCTTCGTGGAGGAGGAAAGGTTCATGGATCTCTTGCTCGTGCCGGTAAGGTCAAGAACCAGACCCCGAAACAAGCCAAGAACGAGGACATCGCCAAGCAACCGAGAGGACGTGCCAAGAAGAGAATGCAGTACGTGAGACGTTTCGTGAACGTCGCCAACACCGGAGGAAGACGCGTAGGACCCAACAACAACGCCGCCCGTATCGCAAGAGAGGAGGCTGCTGCTGCCAAGTCTGATAAGTAAATTCGTTGTCGTTTCTATGTTTTTAAATTTACATTAAAATAAATAAACCACAACAAAATTAAGAAGTAGAAGATCATTCATAACCATCCAATTCTTCTCGTACGATGCGAGTTACATCTGATATGAAATTAGGCACTGGCTGATTCTCAGAAAGATGCGCGATTGGTTCATATAAGTTGCTGAATATACACATTCCTAACTTTCGTGTGGGATCCGCGAAGGCATGAAATCCACCCATACCAGAGTGATACAGACAACGACGTGCTTGCTGTGCTCCATGCACGCTAGGTAAAGCCCATGGTGCAAATCCATTCGAGAGACGAGCAGGTTGACCGTATTTCATGGATGTATCGTACAAGAAGTACTTCTCTTCTTGTATCATGTCGAAAATGGTTTGAAGCGTTTTACTTGATAGAATTTGAGTACCCTCAACTTTGCCTTTGTTTGCCAAGGCACCGTATACTTTTGCAACGCTATTTGCTGTGAATACACCGTTACTACTCGGTAGGCAAATGTTTCTCCATGCATTTGAATTTCCCAAAAGGCAAAATATGTAAGATTCGAGAATGCCGTAAATATTTTGAGAGTAACTCAGATTTTGTTTCCAACTCGTGTCACATTCCAATCGTACTGTACGATGACGAACATGTTTGGGCACACGTCCTATGAACATGTCATTGCAACAGCCAATCGGTGTTGATACGTGATCTCGAAAGTATTCGTAAATTTTGCAACAATATTGAGTATTCGCTTGGCGAGTTGTAGAAGTAGTACTTTTCCTCGTTAGCTTATCACATATGGAACCGATGATCCAACTCCAGGAAAGAGGATGATATATGGCTCTCGTGTTGATTGGGAATGTTGGAGTCAAGTTTTCGACGTAACTCAATCCAATTTGCCAACAACGTCTCCAACCACCCTCATCAGTGGCACTGAAAAAATATCCAAGCATGCTATGAAGAAGAAAGAAAATTGACGTGTCGTGAAGAGCAGCACGATGAGATACAGCGGTCGAGATTGTGATGTCGTCTCTCCAATTTTCTTCGTAGCTCGAAATTAACTTTCTATCAATTAAAGTAGCTAGTGTCGTAGCACACATTCCTTTTGTCACGGAGTACGGCATGAACAACGTATCTTCTTCGATTGCTCGAATCCTCTCATCGCTATGATCGAACCGTCCGATTCCAGCGACTACGCTTAATATTTTTTTACCTTTGACATATATCGCGATTTGAATACCTTTATGATTCTGGTATGTATGTAAATGTGTGTGTGTAATGTAAGATAGATAGAATCAATCAAAAACGGGAGATGTGCAGAGAAAGAGAGAGAGAGTAGTCCGTCGTTACCTCGAACTTCAAGGCGTCTCGAATCCTATCTTCCAATCTAGATTTCATTTTGAACCATTTTTTCGTACATTTCACAAATTTAATAATACGTCGTCTTGATGATAATGAGGATTTTGAATTCTTATTATGCTTGGATCGTTCATCATAATAATAATAGATTGTATATAAAGTGATCAAGATTGCTGTAAGGATCACGAGCTCCGTAATCATTTTTTTGAATTTTTGAATTTTAAACCACCACCTCTCCCCCTACTCATAAGAAGCCCCCTTGGGTTGTCTCATATAAGCTTATTTAGTATTTTTTTTCTGTCTGTCTGTCTCTCTCTCTCGATTGCCACTATTATGTTTGTTAGTATAATTATTATATATCGTATACATATATATATCATCCGTGTATATATATACACTTACTTACTACACACACACACACACAAATAGAGATGATGATGTCCATCTCTCTCTCTATCTGTTTGTTGTATATATTCTTCTTCAACTTCCCTTCTTTCTCCCTAACCACTCTCCTCTGCATCCTCAGCAACAATAACACCACCATCACTACTACTACTACTACCACTACTACCCTCCTCCTCATTCTTACTCGTACTATCTTCACCTCCTCCAGAACAAACTCCATCATGACAAATCTCAAAACTAACAGACATACTTTCACTCGCCATATCATCCGTACCTCGCTTCATTCGAAAATAACCGTTATCACCCCATTGTTTTCCCCAAGAGTTCTTGATGAGCCAATACTTGATGGGTTCACCATTATCGTCCTTCTCTGGGCCTTCACCATATCCCACTGCCGTGACTGCGTGATTTGTTTTTTCCCATCTCGAAACACCGTTCACGTCGTAATCATCCGCGTCTTTCTTCAATGCAGCAGAGTATATGCCATCTCCGTAGTAAAAAAGATCGGGAGGTGCATTCAACGCCACTACGATTGGACCTTTTTGTAATGCCTTCAACATACCAGCGTGAGAGCAACTACCGTAGTAATCTCCTATGTATTTATAATCCTTAGCCTTGTACACTTTGGACTTGTCATTCATACAATCCCAACTACACTCCTCATCACTCGCACTGTAGCTTTGACATCCTTCCTGTCCTTCCTCCACGAAACCAACCTCTGTGGCGTACTTACCTACGAGATAAGGATATCCACCCTCACATCCTTGATTCAAGGGAGAACATGACAATGCAGTTTGTACAGCAAAGGGTTTCACGGGATTACTTGGTACTTCTCGAAATCTCAGTGAAGTCTTGTCAGGTACGGATCGAACACCATTTATTTTAGCATCCAAAATTCGACGCATCATGTTCGCAGCATCGGTAGCTGCAATTGCGTAGCATGAACCACACGATCCTTGCTCGATCACGGGCGTGGCGTATCTTCCGTTGTCTTTCGTGACCCAATTCAATTCTTTAGGATATTGAGCAATTTCCTCCTCATCAGAAGTTTGAGCTCTTGCCGTTCTAGACTTTTGAAACTTTTGACGACCAAGCATTCTCATCATGTCGTGCATCTTGGTTCCTTCGAAATGTTTGTGCGCTCTAGCGTTCCAAGTTCTCGATTCGTCGCTGTTTTGTAACTCGATGAACACGTTATCCGAGACGAAATGACTTTCCTTGTCGTAGGAAGGTTTTGATTCTGAGACGGAGAATTTTTTCGAGGATTTGAATCTGGCACTACCAACATCTTTGTGATAGTACACGTCACCCTCTCCTACGCCCATGTCGCAAGGAATTTCGTCCTCGGAATCGCAAGGTTTTTTCTTCGCTACTTCTACCGTATCCGGTTGAACGACAAAGTTATTTTTTGATTTACCCAAGAGATGTTTTTGATTTTGACCAGATAGTGATGATGATGATCCTTCTTTTTGAGCAATCATACATCCCACCTTTTCCGAATCTTTCGCGTCATGATACCAACCCGTGTACGTCTTATCGCAAACCGAATCGAAATCTCCGATCTCGTCTGGAGAAGGAAATTGTCCTTTCGGTGTATACTTAAAGAACGCAAAGAACTTGTTACCTTCCGGAAACGTCACTTCGAATCCCTCATCATATACCATCGTCCACGTACCCTTCAAACCTCCAGAAGATTCAGCTACGTTAGGATCAGATAAGGTCACTTGAATCGTTTTCTCGACTTCGAAATTGGGATTCTCGGGATCCACTTTAGAGTTTACCATAGACATGACTTTATCTGGACTGTGAAGGGGTGGTGAATAATGAGGGATATGAGTATCGATCGAGTGATTGATTGAGAGAGAGAGACATTGAGAACGAAACACTCGAAGAAATCAGAAGACGACGACGGACGACGACCCACGCACTGACTCTCAATCGACACCAAACACCAAATTCAAAAAAATATGAGTTATTTCGTAGATGATGATTCAAATGATGATGACGAAGAAAATAATAAATAATAGATCTGATTGATGAGGATGAGTTGCCCATGCCATCGATATTTTTCGCATCGAAAGGATACGGACGACGTACCTGTGATGTCCGCATTTTTCTTTTTGTCCCTCAGAACTCAAAGAACCCATCTTAACATTCCATGTACCTATAGTTTCGGAATGTAAGCAATGAACGGGAAGATCAGCTTGAACGATGACAATATTTGCAGCCATCATAATCATCATCATCATTGAAGAAATCATCATCATTGAAGAAAGGATTTTTGTTTTGTCGTCGTTGTGATCACCCTCCATGTTCGTTCGATTCTGCTATCTATCTATTGAGTCTGTATGGTTTCGGAATGTAAGCAATGAACGGGAAGATCATCATCATCAGCTAGCTTGAACGACGACAACGAATACAAAAATATTTGCCGCCATCATCATCATCATCATCATCATTGAAGAAATCATCATTGAAGATTTTTGTTTTGTTTTGTGTCGTCCGGACCACCCTCCATGTTCGAAGTTGTTTTAGTGCAATCTATAGATCTAGATATCTATAGATCCTATAGAGCTATTGAGCTATAGAGCTATAGAGTGTAAGCAGCAATGAACAAACGGGGGGGGGAG
>JACKZZ010005396.1_pt1 | contig 10836 bp, 5 predicted proteins | sample 8027871 | NCBI WGS metagenome assembly JACKZZ01 (sample SAMN15724774, study PRJNA655200) | protist metagenome | isolation source: fluorescence activated cell sorting (FACS) single amplified genomes of... | place: USA: West Boothbay Harbor, Gulf of Maine | collected 2000-07-19
CCAGTGGGCTCGTGCTCAGGATCCACCATGTGCTTGGAATGAGAGTGTATGCTCTAATGCAGCTCTGAATGGTCATCTGGACGTGCTCAAGTGGACTCGTGCTCAGGATCCACCATGTGCTTGGGATGCTGATGTATGTATATATGCAGCTAGGAATGGTCATCTGGACGTGCTCAAGTGGCTTCGTGCTCAGGATCCACCATGTGATTGGGATGAGGGTGTATGCTGTTATGCAGCTTGGAATGGTCATCTGGACGTCATCGAGTGGCTTCACACCCAGAACTTGCCAGCTTCATGGGTTGCACTTCTTTGAACAGTGATAGTGTGAATATATTGACTATACATCTACTGCACCCTTCTGGTGATTCTCCATGCTTCAGTACAATTGTCATCCACGCATCCTTCAGAGGGGTGGAAAGTGCGTGCGTGCGAGATCTAGTGATTATGAGTACAATCTAGGAATAGTTTGGCAGGTTAAAATAGCCATAAACAGCCTTCTCATCATTTACAAATATATACTAGTGTTATTTTATACAATATACTTGCTCAAATCGCCTCCCAACTGGTCATATAATGTCCATTCAAAAACTCTAAATTACTATTATAATCTAAATGACTAACATAAATATTAACTCCTTTAGAATAATTTCGTCATCAAAGATTGTAAATGATTCGACACCTAAGTCATCTTCATAACTGACTGTTTCATCACAGATACTTTGCTACGTTCCTTTAAACCTGCTATTTTAGTAGTGTTACCGATAAGGATAATATGTTCACATATGTCTTGTCTTACAGATGCATCCACGCCTTCAACAGCACTTATAATAGCTTCTGCTAAACCTCCATTCTGCTACAACTATTCCTGTCGGGACAGATGAAACCAGAGTTCCTATAGGTACTTTAGCTTGCTCGCACTACCCATATTCATACCTACATATCAGCAGAAATGTCAGTCAGGCAATATTGCTTTTAAAAGTCTACCGCGTGAGACGCACTCTGGCACTATTTCATTTATTTTGATGATTATATTATTGACAAATAAACAAATCTAAACTATTATACAACCTATATAATGCAATCACTATTTTACTATATTTTCTGCGAGTACAAACGCAGTATGGACTTGAGCCCGTCTTTGCTTTTGTGCAGCCTTTTTCATTCTAAAGACATTCATATCATCGATTTCTTGTTTAAATGGCGTTGTTATGCTTCGAAGTCATCGTCGCTATACCGTCCGTCATCTTCTTTTTCTGGTTTATTTCCTACATTATTCGTTGATGTAGTTGCAACATCTGCAATATGATGGCCTGCATCTAAAATACCAGCCCCTTCTATAATATTCCCATTAAAATCACCAATATCTCCTTCATTGTCGCTATCCGAGAGCAAATCTAAAAAGTTTTTTAATGGATCAATTTTTGTAGAATCTGTAGTAGTAGTAATTAAAATTGGACTCGTTGGTTGACTATTCCCAGGACTGACTTCTGGACTTAAGGTGAGATTTGTTTTCAGTGACTCAACTCCATTTACATCATTTTGATGTTCTGATTTATGAGTATGGTTCTTTTTATCAGAATTCTCTCCATGGTGATGATGATGATGATGATGATGATGCTTGTGTTTCGTACTTTTTTCAGCGACTGGTTCGCCACTTTGTGCTGCCAACAGTGTTGCCATTGTCTTTGACTTCTCATATTCATGCTCTAGTACCATGATATCTTGTACTTTTCTAGCGTAATCTACACACACTTGAGCTTCGGGTGTTTGTTTGTCCACAGGTGTTGGCTCACGTAAATGCTTTTCAACAAATGCTCTGGTCCATATTTTAACTTGCATTTTTAATTCTTTTTTTTCTTGTTCTGCAGTTTTTAATTCAGCTTCTACTACTTGCACAGGGCGAGGTGGTGCTTGTAACTTCGCCATCATTGAGCTCGACATGCGTCGGCCAGACTTACGTCCCGTAGGTTCAGTTGGTGATACTGGTGATACTGGTGATACTTCAGTGTTGGCATTTGCTTCTACTGATGCAGGTGCAGGTGATGGTGAAGGTGCAGATGCAGGTTGCAGCATATCATTCTTAACACTAGATTCACCTTTACTTGCGAGACCATCTGGAGAACTCATAGGTGACTCAAAGTCAGCATCGGCTTCGTAGTCATCGGTTTCACCTGTCTCTCCTACTGTGATTGCAACTGGTGTATTAGTATGCTCTTCTTTCATAACTTCTGGTTTTAGTAGCAATTTGGTTTTATTTTCATTTTTCATGCGTTCACTTTTTGCTAACAATTCTTCTTGAAATTGAGCTGCTTTTGTATCATTATCCTGCTTACGAGTGACAGCATCTTTTTCTCGGGTATCTTTAAGCGTATTTTTCTTCTTTTCAACTTCATTTTGCACTACATTTGTTCTTACTATTGTAGAGGGTTTAAATAACCGCACTTGTTCTCGAGGCAGCCACACGACTGAGCCGTGTGAAAAATGTACTTCATATTTTTCAACGGTAGTTTTTGATCCCTTCTTTTCCTCTTCTTGAATACTTACGCACATACCTGGGAACCACATACCTTCTTCATTATATACTGCTTCGACTTGATCACCTTTATTTATCGTAATATGGTCAATTCCTTCAATAGCATGCGAATTATTTCCACATATATAAGTCTTACGTGTTGATTTATTTTCTAATTCTTGAAGTTCATGTTCTTTTGCATTTTGTTTTATATGTTTAATATCGAGATCTTCACTGTGAAGAATAGTAACATCTGGAACATGCCGGCCACGCGACCCAGGTCTAGATATACTCGGTGAATTTGGAGTAGATTTTTTTGGTGGAGTGATTGCTGATATAGCTTCTGCCGGTGTACTATGATGATGTCCAATGTTCTCAACTTTTATAGAGCCTTCCTCTTCGAAATCATCAGCATATCCAGCACTAGCATCTGTTTTAACTGTAGTTTGACTTCGTCCACTCGTCGGACGCTTACTTGTTGGGCTCTTCACTGGCTTCCCCGTAATTAGTGATTTTACTGGTACTGCTTTAACAATTACTGCTTTTTTGGTTGATGGTAGTGTCTTTTGAGTTACTGGGGGTGCTGGTGCTGTTTTTGTATTAATATCTTCCGTTTGTATTTCAACAACAACTTTTTTTGACTTAATCTTTTTACTTATCTTTTTTTTCTTCTTATTTGTCTTACTAGTTTTTGTTTTAATAGATCGTGGAGAAATATCATTGATATCATGAACAGGACTTGATTGTAGTTGTTCATGTGTATTCAATACGAAAGGATTAGTGTGTTGATCACTTATTCCTAGTAAAACTTGGTTAGTTGTGTTATCATCTCGATCATGAAGTGACGTTGCACCTATGTTGCCCATGTTCGACTGTTTATTAGCTCTACGACCAGCTTGAGAAGTACCTGGTCTACCACTACTCTTGTCGGACCCTTCTAAACTCAATAAGGGCATATCTTTTCCCCAATCTTCTAGACTGATACCTGTACCATTACCAAAGCGAGACTCTTTGTCTGTTCCTTCAGGGGATACTTGTAGCTGTTCCATAGATGAATATAAAGCTGAATTTCCAAATGGTGCCAAATTGACTTCTGAATCGCCTGGAAAAGGCGTTTCTTGTGCATTTGAATTTATTTTTACAGCACCTCCTTTCTTCATTGATGCTGCGACTGGAGGTTGGATAGCAGGACCTCGTTTATGTGCCGCATCTATTGCCTCATTTGTTGGTGCATTCTTGTATAAAATCATATTTTTATTCTTTGCAGATGTAGCTGCTAGTATACTTTGTCGTCTAATATCAGCATAATGCGCAACTGCAAGAGCACTGCCACTTGCACCGGCCGTTCCAGCTCTTGGGGGTACTGAAGGACTGTAGCCTGTTAACGAACTGGCAGCACCAGTAGTAGAATGCACTACTCCTGGTGATCCGTGTACATGTGAATTTGGCGCAGGTGATGATCTATTACCATGTCCTGCAGACATTGCTCTAAATTTTGCTGAAGTAGGACTATTTGTTGGAAAATCGTCTTTATTCTTTCCCCCATTTTGTGTTTCAGCTCTATGAGTGGTAATACCTTCGTCGACAAGTTCCATTACAGTCTTTGCTAATGAATCTATTTGTGGTTGGTTGTCATTATTATTATTAAAGACTATATTACCATTCATTTCTGCACCTTTTTTTACTTTAATAAGCTCCAGAATAACGGCCTCCAATAGTGATCTCAATCGTGTACACTCATGTAAGTATTCATCTCTCTCAGCTTGGATCATTAATACATTGTGTACTTTGCTATCTCTAGCCATTTTCTTCTCGTTCTTTTGTGCTTCTTCTAATTGTGAACGTAACTCACGGCACTGAGCTTTTATAGATCTTACAATCTGGGTCTTTTCTATTGCTTTTCGGGTTTGGTTGATGATGATACCATATGTAGAATTTGGGGCAGCGGCAGGATGTGCTTGATGCGTTATATGCAATGTTTCTATACGCTCGTCTTGTTCTTTAAGCTCATTTCGTAAATTCTTAATTTCAACACGTGCTTGTGTGAGTTGGTCAGTCAACACTCTGTTGGAAGTCTTGGCCTCTCGAAGATCGGCAACTAGTCTATCTTTGGGTACATCGAATTCAGCACCTACTAGATGTCTATGCTGATGTTGTTGTATACCGCCACCTCCATTACCTGTGCCAGGTGCAACAAATACGGGATCGACCATATACGCTTGATTGAGTTGTTGATGATGTTGTCCACCATCTTTACGGGCAATACCCCCATTGATTGGACGTGAAGGGCCTGCAGCAGAAGCCTTTCCCGTAGCAGGGCGCTGCGGTTTTAATGCAGCGTTGATACTTGCGACCACCATTGCTTCCTCTTACTCAACAAGTTTTTTCTTGTTTGATGTTGGGATTTTGATGGGTCTCTCTGCAAAACGCGCCAATCAAATACAAAATAAAATTCAAGTTCTATACAAAAAAGAATATTCTTTTGTAAATATATCCGTATTCAACTTTTCTTAAAATAACCAGGGACTTACAGGACGATTTACTGATCCAGCACCGAATCGATCAACGTCGGTACGTCGGTCATTTATCCGGCGTAGATTGGACCTTTAGAAGTCTCTTTTGAATAGTTTTTGTGTGTTACAGTAGACGTAAACAGAATTTCAGTATATTTTTTTGCAATAATTTATTAAATTTGTCAAAAAAACACTTTAATTGAGAATGCCAGACGTGAATGCCGGAAGATCCTATCTTGTGACCCCACATGGGTGCCTAGAGCGCGTAGTGCAGAAGCGTATGGCGGGAAAGAAGGTGGAAAAGAATGAAGATCATGAGCTTAAAGTCATTTTTCCAAAAACATCTTCTGAAAGTATTCAACATAAGATGTTGTATCGTGGTAAACACAAGCAAGTCGAGCCAATTACAAGCCTGCACCTTCGGGATCATATAGAAGCACAAAATAAAAATTATGCATCGGGAAAGGATACTGATTATACTAAGCGCTCTTTCAATTTAGCTAGATGGATGTAAATAGAGATTCAATGCGATTACATGAACGTTGAGCTGCTGCATCACTGCAGGTATATGCGAAGGAAGGGATAGGTAGGAAGGCTGAAAATGAATAAAAAAGAGAGTAAGTTATATCATATAATCATTTGTAAAATAATGTACAATATAAATAAATATATCAGTCATGTCTTGTGTGCTGTACTTTACGCACCTGAAACACTCCACATTGCAAAGCCATCAGGCAACAGATCCTTACCTTACATCAACCAAATGATCATAGGTGCTGTGCTGTAGTTCTACTGTCTAGTGGTCCCACGATGCTGAGGTTGCAAAGCCCACAAGTCCGGACGGTTCAGCACCTGTTCCCGTCTCCGACGCATGCACGAACTTGCCTATGAAATTGTGATAATATTATTGGTATAAACGCAGGCACGCACATAGGGAAAAAGGAGATATGTTAGTTTGAGTTTGTAGGTATATCACCAACATACAACGGATACAATGTAGAATATAATATATAGTATAGTTCAGAATTCAGCTACTGGTCTATATGACCGATCTCCTTCATGTTTTTTCGGAAACTCTAGTCCGTCTAGTATAACGCTTCTGACTTATAACCCCGCATAGCGGTGGCGCCATCCGCAACATAGACAACATCATAATCATGAATTATACTTATATATATTACGGTCAATTTATAGTAAATAGAAGTAAACAAGACAGACAATAATGCAGTGAGCAAGGCCTGCGTAATTCAAACTTACCTATTCTATTCTGTTTTATACTCTTATGCATGACTCATTAACTGTTATGCATGACTCATTAACTGTTATATAGCACCAACCAATCAATCAATCAATCAATCTTCTTCCTCTTGAAACCCTACATGGAAACTTCGATGGTCGTGTTTTATCATATCAATATGACGAGGCAAAAAAAATATGCAAAATCTGCGTAAGGAACCATGGTTCTTTTGTATGCGTCTCAATGCAGTATATGTGTGTCGAGTAATGTGAGTTTGATTGCTGCTGCTGTCTTTATCATAAGTATCTGCTGTGTTGCTGTCATAGATAGCAATGTTCTCATTGCCCCCATCATGATTGAGTTTCAAACGAAAAGTATTTAAAATTTTACCTAGATCATCCCCCCGTACGGACTGACCAGACAGTAATATGACTTTAGATATGAGATGTAATGTCCACTGATCCATCGCATAGTCGTCATCTTGATCAGAAGGTATGACAGGTAAATCTACATTGGCAGGAGTATAATGAGATATGTTTAACTTCAATGGTATTAAGTTTTTCACTTTCATTTTGTCAATAGATTCATGTACATTGCTTTGATCATAATCGTTTTTCTGATTATAAGAACAATTTGATAAGCTCCATGACCATCCAAGTTCTACTTTCTTTTTCAATGAAATGGGATGATTATGAGCTGCTTCCGATGGATATATCTCTTTAAATGCCCGAGATTCTAGATGAGCTAAATGAATATCTGCGTTATTCATTAGGTCTTCAGAATCTATTCTATAAAATGCAGATTCTTTTACTGATTTATATTCTGATAATTTAGATTTAATAGATTCAGATTGAGTTGTAGTACCTATTGAATCATTATCATCCCTACTGGCACCAGCAGCGGCATAAATATCAGTGATACTATCCTCATTTTCATTAAACACGTGATTGAGTTTGTTGACCACGATGTATCTAGGTTCATGTTTCGAGCCACCATGACTCTTCGATTTGAATTCTATATGCTTACTATGGTGATTATTATCATCACTATATACCTGCTGCTGCTGCTTTTTTGATGTAGATGATGATTGTCCTGCTGTAGTAGTAGTGTTTTCCTGGCACCAACAGTGAATAAATAGCCTCTCCACACTACTCAATGATATTGGAAATTCTAAGGTAGTTAATTTATTACTTTGTTTTAAGTATAATAATTCATTATGAATTTTTATGATATTATCATATAAATGAGGTTTTGATAGTAATGATTTTCTAGCGATAGTAGATGCCGTAGTAGTTGAGTTATTTGAAAGAATATTTTCATTGATTTCTCTGTCATGTATATCTTGATAGGTAAGCTGCCTATTTACAGCATGCCTTAAAATACATTCTGCATGTATTTGTGCACTACGTGTGTCTGCACTAATGATGAATTCACCACCAGATACTTTACCTTCTATGTACCTTTTTTGATATTCAATAGTACAGTTGGAACCTACTTTGTCCTGGATATATTGTATTTTACGCCCTTGCATACGACTACTACTACTATTATTATTATTGTTATTATGATAATTATCACCATTGATACCTATAATATCCATTATACTATGAGGTTTCAATTCTGGAGGAATGGAAACATGCGTCGTAGGTCGTCCGTTCCAGTTTCTAAGCATATTTTGCTGCCGATAGCGCTTAAGCATAGTGCGATTACCTTCTGTTCCACCACAATTATAGTATATATTCACAATGTGATTATTCTCATCATCAATAGTAGAACTACTGCTACAATTATCATCATCAATATTCCACAATGAAGGCGATGCCAATGCAGTGCACAGTGCGTGCGGAGTGTAGATAAGGTCAGCTTCAACATTTTGATTTTCGAGCTCATGCCATACTTGTAAATATTCTGACTTTAATGATGCAAAAACAATACGATTATGCTGCTTTTTATTGTTATTATTATTGCTGCTACCATTATTATCATGACCCATTTGCAAAATACGTGGTAATAATGTTATATTATCAATAAATTCCGACGTTATACGTGTTCCACAGTGACCATGGGCTTGTGACAATCGAGTCATGCTTTCTCGTAATTCTTTGGCTGATGTTGCTACAGGGATAGCAACTACTTCAATAATATTAGCTTTAGGTCTACTTAATCCTGTATTCACATTTAATTGTGATTTTAATAGTTGCACTCTTTTATTTGCATAATAGGCAAGAGCGCCAGTTCCGCATGCAATGATGAGTCTGCACTGTCTTCCTTGTAACTTATCAGAATAAGCCACATGATCTACCATGTCTGCAACACCTGATTCTGCAGAAGGGAAATTACCTCCTTGTGGTATAAATATAACATCATTTGCATCATAATCAGTTTTACCATGTAACAGATTGCGCAGCCCGTATGATGTAGGATATGTCTCTGATAGATCAGATTGAACAAATTTGTCATATTGTTCTTGATTTACACCTATAACTTGCATACCAAGATCTAATGCAGCAGCATAATTACCTTCTGGTGCATCTTGTAACCAATTTGTTTTTGCATTTTTAAGGGTAAAATATACAAAGGGAATATCAAGTGCTGATGCCATGCGAGCGAGGGCAAGCATGGCATTCGATTGTTCTCCACCATAACTACACAATACTTTCTGACCAGTGCTACTGCTAGTGCTCATACTGTCTTCATCTTCAGATTCTACACTTGTTGATACATTCGCAGCAGCTGTCGTTGTTGTGCTATCTGTTGCCTCCCCATTTGAACTGTCTCTTTTCATTTGTACAAGACGCGTCCAAAGATCTTTGAATTTTCGTGCTTTGTTTCCACGTACTTCTTCTAGATCTGGTAGATGACAAAATTCAGCATCATGAAAAATGAATAAATTCTTATTGTCCAATGTAATCTTGGATACAGGACCTGTGTAAGCCAGCTTGGGATCATTTTGAGCAGACATCCCACATCTATGAGCACTTTGTGAGGCTTCTTCTATGAGTGTATTTATATGGCTACTGAACACGCGTAAGCTCCTTGCTGCATATGCATGTTTCCGAAGCCCATGACTACGGAAGGAGAGCATATTTCTAAGCCCTCTTTGTTTCAATTGAACGCAGTTTATTTCATAAAACACTTTAAAAATGAAATGAATGCATTTCTCACCACCATAAGATTAGGGAAAGTCTATCAATTGGATTGAATTCAGTCTCTATCTGTGAATCAGGGTATCTAAAAGCTGAATTCGGACGAAGGTCGTCGCTGCGAAGAGAATGAGCCAGTGCACACTGAATACAAATTACTTTTCATTTGTAATTCACCATGTTGCCCACTGCGAGCACAAAATTGCCAGTGAAAGGTGCTGCTAAGAAAGAACCTGAAAAAGTTGTGGAAAGAACAAGCAATCTTTATCGTGCGCAGATGGCACTTCACTCTGTACTCCAAGCTGGTAAGGAATCATATAAGGACTATCGTTTAGAGGCTAATGCAGCAGAGTTGTTAACAGACTATAGTACAGAGTTGGCAGTGTGTATTTTAGAAGATAGTGCTGCCATAGCAAAACATAGAGGGGCTCCAGAAATAGAACCAGCAGATATAAATTTAGCACTTGTTAAAAAATTTAATATTAATTTACCAGCAGGTCTTGTTGATATACCACGCTTGGTTTTACATAAAGAGAAGCTTGGTACTGGTGCGAACTCAATGAAAAATGGTGGAGGAATTGGAAGCACAGGGTATTCTCATCAAACACGGAACACTCAAGCAAGTATATATTTTGCACCTGCATTAGCACCTGGTTCACCTGAACCTAGAATACCACCACAACCAGCAGCTAAAGCTGCTGCCCCTGCACCACAACGAGCACCTATTGAAAGCGGCCGAGGTGCCCGTGGTTCGAAACGTAAGGCCGAACAACATTGAAGTGGTGATGCCTGCCTGCCCGACATGTTCGTTCGTATGTCAGAAATTAGAGAGAGTTAGTACAGATATACATATATTGTAGAAAATGCATACATACCACATATGATGAAGTTGATATTGTAAAAGAAATGTAAATAGAGACTTCTGTTTTTGAGCTGATGACGACGCACGCGTCTTGACCAAGATCGCATTAATTTCAGATTGGTCCTTATATAATAGATGATTGGAAAGAAGCCTTTTTCCTTTACAAATTTACTTACTATTTTTACTTTGCTTAAATTGAGCTAACTCTTTACAACCTCCTCTTTCCGTTTTTCCCCATGAAGTGGTTTGATGTGGCCGAGATCGCGAGCCCGAGACATCCCACCCATTGCAAAGCCATCAGGCAACAGATCCCACAGTACAAATGGCTGGAATTAAACATATTGTACTGTAGTTCTGCTGCCTGATGGCCCCACAATGATGAGGTGGCAAGGGCCTACGAGTCCGGTCCACAGCTCGCACTTCACAGGGTCGTGGGTCGCCATCCAGCACCGTGGAGAACAGAGCCTCGGGAGAAGTTTCTACATTAGATGCTGTCTAATCTCCTCCCAACGCTCTGCCCTCCGCGATGCTGGATACATATTTCAGGTCGCCCACGCCTCTCCATCCTA
>JACKZZ010002772.1_pt1 | contig 10830 bp, 9 predicted proteins | sample 8027871 | NCBI WGS metagenome assembly JACKZZ01 (sample SAMN15724774, study PRJNA655200) | protist metagenome | isolation source: fluorescence activated cell sorting (FACS) single amplified genomes of... | place: USA: West Boothbay Harbor, Gulf of Maine | collected 2000-07-19
CATAATGTAGTGGGCGACACGTCGTTGCTTCGCCCACAGTCGAAAGAAAAGCAAAGGTGGCTGTCTCAAATGAAAGCGCTGGAATGCGACGCCGAACGGCCGAAAGATCGTCTCCATCGGCCCTCGGTGATCGCCCGGTTCGACGAGCAACGGGCGATTTCTTTGAGCGAGAGTAAGCACTATTTTATCGAGCCCATGGAGTGGATGGGAAAGCTTTCGAAATCGTCTGGCCCGATCTGTTGCGCGAACGAGATGTGCAAGCTGCAGGTTGGAAGGTACGATTGGGGCGGGCTTGCACTGGAACATCCTGTTCGTAATCCGGTAGGTTTCGGTGATGATGGATCTTCTAAATCGGGCGAAACGAGCCACGAAAAAGCCTCAAGTGCGACGGGTAATAGCCCATTTTTTATCGCCCCAGCCTTTCGAATCGAAGCTGGCCTTGTCGTCACTATTTGATGATTGATCAATTAGTATACCTTAATTGTAACTCTATATATTGCTGATAAGATCGGAATTTTATTTTTATTATTACTCCATTGACTCATACATTAAAATAACAAAACAGTAAAAAAACAAATAATAGAATGGCGCCTCATATTTCCTCGTTAGAGTACACGTACAATAAATAGTACAGGCCAATTTCCCCTTTTCGATTATTTTTATCGACCGTTATAATTATGAACATTCAAAACCTATGGTATGATTATGTATACAATATACAACAGCCTCCTCGTAAAAAAGTAGAAAAAATGATGGATGAGGCTTGCGAAAAAAAGAACAAAAAGAAAAAGTATTCTTCCTCTATCTTGTGCGTATGTTATTAAATTATATTGATTCTATTATTTTTTAGTAGTAGTAGTAGTAGGGGCGGCGGGTCGTAAAAAATAAATAATCCATCATTACCTGACCTCACACAAGTCATCAAAAAGACATCGAAGATAAAGTTCCCTACGGGTACACCATCGTACCGTGTTTAGTTTCTGGATGAAAGTTAAAGTGTAAAAAGAAATTTGCAGATTTCATATACTAAGTGTTTTCAAGGTAGACATTGGCCATCGTGTTGCACAATTGAACTTCAGCTTTGAACCAGAAGCCCGCGGTAACAAATAACGTTACATCTGGGTGGCCCAACTACTCACGACATGTACAGTCAACCCCCTCATCGAACTTCCGAGGAAGAAATTCTGCGCAAAAAAAAGGCGTTGGAGGCGCAGCTTGCAGAAGCAAACAGTCAGTTGAGCAGTATTCAGCTTAATATGAACAAAGAAAACGATGGGAATCGCAAGAAGAGGAATATGACCAAAAAATACGGTGGCGGCAAGCGGAACAAACAGCCGACGCTCTCCAAAGGGTCTAACGGGAGCTCTTCTCAAAAATCAAAATCCAAAAAGGCCACCAGGATGGCGTCTCGGCAGCGCCACAACACTCCCCCCGTCCCCCCGCCAACGCGGCATCGTAGCCCTCCAACCATCCCGGAAAACGTTGTGAATATTCCCCACGCCTCTGCCCCAACTCCGTCCGGCATGCCCTTCACCAGCACGAGCCGGCCTGGGCAAGTAGCGAACGAGGCAACGACGCACCGCGCAAGCGGGAGCCTTGCTTCCAGCCCGTCCACCGACGGCGCGGCCCAAGCAGGTACGAACATTTCTCATAGAATTCTTTCCACTCATGGGGCAAGTAGCGAAGTGTTCTTGAAGCATTTGCAGCAAACGTGGGACCTGCACCAAACAATGCAGAGCGAAACAGAAAATATGAAAGACCATTTAGATGCATACAAAAACCAGTTGCAATCAGCACGCAACGAAACTGCGGAGGCAAAGCGGCAAGCGTCCGAGAGCCGTGCACAACTACTCGCGCTGAAAAAATCCAACGAAACCATCACCAACGAGATTGCAGGAATGAGAAACGCGCTGGATAACGTAAGGTCGCGCGCCCGCCAAGTACAGGAACGTGCGAAGTCCGAACGCGATAAGTTTAGCGCGCAAATCAATTCGCAAAGCCAGACGATCATGGGGTTGACCAGCAGATTGGAGGAGTCCCAATCGACAGGGGACAGGGAGTCCAAGCTCTTGGAGGATGCGAGAAATGAGTGCGACAAACTAAGTGTTCGCGCTGCCGAGATAGAGAGAGAGCTCTCTGACTCCAAGGGGCAGATGAGAGCTATGCGCAGCAACGAGTCCGAGATGGAAGGTCACCTGAAACGTTTGGTGAACGAACTGAAAGAGTGCGACGCGGGCCGAACTGAAATTGCCACCAAATTTCGGGGCGCCGAGGCTGAACTAAAAGAGCTTCGTGTACGGGGCCAGTCCGTCCAAAAGGACCAGATGGTTCTGGAGGAAGAAGTATCTGCCCTACAGGAGGCGCTGGACCAGGAAGGCGTGAAGAAGATTGAGCTGAGAAGTAAGATCTCAAGTCTGAAGCACGATCACTCGAACCAGATGGCCGACCTCCGATCAGAGCTTCAGCGAGCAAACGACAAGTACCTCAAAGAAAAGGGGGCCTCGCAGCAGGCCATTGATGATTGCAGGCACGCAGAACAATGCACTCAGGGTGCAATTGAACGCGCAGAACGAGCAGAGGAAAACTTTTCAGCCATGGAAAACAAATACATGTCCCTGCAAGAGCGATTTCAAGAAGAAACTGAACGAGTAAATGCCCAGGAGGAACAGCTGCGGGCCAACAGAGCAGAGATGAAGAGAAAAGACCGACTCGCTGCAAGCATGGAAGAGGAGGTCAGGAGCGGCAAGATCCGGGTTAAAGATTATATTAATGACCTCAAGGCAGAGCGGGAGAAGATCCAGGAACTCAAAAAATCAAACAAAGCAATGAAGAAAGGGGTGAGCTCGTTTAAAGATGAGACAGAACGCCTTCAACAGAAGGTAGCCAACGCTACGAACCAACTCTCAAGGCAGGCGGAGGAAATTTCTGCTTTGGAAAAAGCAAATCGCGAAATGGAAGAAGAGAACCGAACCCTGCGGGCAGTCGCAGAGAACGCACGTGTAGCGTGCTTGGACGTTGAAAAATCGTTGAAGCAGTCGGTTCAGAAGCAGAAAACAATGGAAGAAAAAATGAAAGAGGAGGTGGAAAACGTTGCGATGGAAGCAAACAAAAAGGTTGATGATTCTCGAAACAAGATGGCCAGCCTTGAAGAAAAACTCGTCCATACCACAAAGGCCAACGGGAAAATGGAGCGTGAAATTATAGATTTAAAGCAGTCGCTGAAAACCACAAGCGCCGACTTCCAAAGCAGCGAGGAAATGTGCGATAAATCGAGGAGGTCGCTCGAGGCGACGCTCACAAAGCTGGAAGAGGTGACTTCAGAGTTAAAAAAGAGAATGAAGTCCGAGCAAGTCTTGAAGGCCAAAAATGCGGAGATGGAGAAAGAACACGAAAAAGAGGTTGAAACGCTTCAGTCGGAGCTTGAAGCGTCAACAGAATTCGGTGAAAAATTTAGAAACCGAACGGAAGAGCTGGTGGAAAGGATGGAAACCAAAAACATGGAATCAAAAAATATTAAAGAGGCTAACCAAGAATTGACGAAGGAGCTGGAAGAAATGAATGACGAAGCAGCGCAGCAAGTGTTTGCCTTTAAAGGGCGAATGAAAGAGCTAAGCGACGAAATTCAACGGGTAGAAGACGAGAGAAACGAGGTGGGGGAAAAACTGCAAACGACCCAGTCACTTTTGGCCAACGCCGTTAAGACGATCGAAGACTTGCAGAATGAATTGCAGTCGGGGGACGAGGTCAACGATAAAGCATTTGGCTCGATGCGAAAGCAGGTAGAATCGATGGAAGTCGCCAGGCAGGAGGCGGTGCGGGCAGCCACCCAAGCAGAGGAGCGAGAGATGTCCGTGAGGCATGAGTTGAAGCGATGCGAAAAGAACGCAGTAAGTTTAGAGCGAGAAAATAGATCCATGAAGGAAGAGCTGGAGGCGAAGCGGAAGAGCTTAGTTGTTCTTCAGAGGAAGTTTGATCACTTGCAGCGAGACACAGACAACGCTCGCACGATTGAACAGAACATGAGCAAATTCCTTAAGAGCATGATTACTACTCCACGCGATGCAGCAGCGGGAAAAGGAAACAGCCTTGCTTTGCCCCTTTCTGGGAGCAAGAGTGCAAGGAAAGACGAGACCGAGAGCTTGCCAATTATAGGGTCTAGTGGCAAAAAACCGCGGCCTAAATCTGCTAGGCCACGATCTGCAAGAAGAAGGGGGGTGCAGAAGAAACTGTGATGAACTTGGGGCACTTGTCGCTTGCGAACAAAATATAATTTTATTCTAATCTAATTTTTACTCATCATCATATCTCAAAATATAGAATTCTTCTTCTATGGAATGATATCCATTAGTGCTGCTGCCTGTATTATGTAAAACAGTGGTTTGATTTACTTGGTATTTACGTACCGGCATATGTGGTGGTGGGATATAATAATAATCTATTAATACCTGTACCTATTAATTAATATACCTGTACTGGTACCTCCTGTATTTTATTAAATACTATACTCTATATACTACTACTACTACTACTTAAAAAAAAATTAAAAAAATTGTAATAGACTAATAATAATAATAAATTAATCCAATTCTTAACAAACAAGAGTTTATTGAATTGAATTCCTTTCTTATTACGACCGACCACCATCCATAATCTTCTCTCTTGTTCTGTTTTTATTATTGCACTGCCTAACAAAGTATACGCATATATGCAATTAACGATTTGGGGGGTTTAAAGTGCGCTCGTCACACAGTTAAAAGTATGATTGGGATTGCCCTGGTTGTGGAAGATGCGAGCCAAGGCGTGCGGTTGGCCTTTCGGTACCCGGCTTCGTTGCGGTCTTCGGGGCTCATTGCACAATCGAAACGGGGCGGGGCCAGTTTGAAGACGAACGTTCCGGGGGCCACCAAGTCGAAGAAAGACATAGACAACAACCCTTACGAGTTTAATTCCGTCGAGGATGAGTATAGAGACGCGTCAGAGAGTAGTTCCAGCAACTACAACAGTGCGAATAATAATGGCGATGACTTCAAGACTGGATTCTTTGACCTAGAACCTGACTTCTTCGCCCAGCTCTTTCGCCCGAAAAACTCGCTATGCAACAAACCGTTTGAGCTTGAAATTGATCAGGTCACGTTTATTTCTCACCCTGTTTTGTGCGGCGGCAATAGTCTTAATTTTTTCAATGTCGTTTTTGCAGTGCCTTCCGACACGGACAGAACCTCGGGCGAAGAGGCCGCGGGCACGTCGGCACCGGGGTCCCTCTCTCGCCCCAGTAGCAGCCGGGCCCATTTAGTCGGGTATCGATTGGCGGCCTCGAGGTTGGCGCATGCTTTGTTCTACGAGGAATCCCGTTGCAATTACGTGTCGAATGAAGCGTCGAAGATCTTGAACGTCTGGGAGCAGCTTGAGAAGAAACCGCATGATCAAACTGGCACGATTAATGGTTCCGGGGGGACGGCCGATTCGGAAAAGAATTCTGACCCGCAGACCCTCATCGACGTGTGCCTATCGCGCAGTCTGCTGGCCTGCGAACTGAAGGACGTGTACCATAAGCTGAACGAAAAAGGTTCCGCGCATTTTTCTTTGAACCTGTGGATGCCACTGTCCATCGCACTGCGGGACCCGATTTGCCATCCTGCCATACCAATACGACCGTACCAAACCCTGATGCTGCTGGACGAGGAAGCTTCTGTTCTCGCTTCTTTGCCGAGGGATGCGTCTCCCCAATTGCAGAGCTTCGTCAAGATGACCAACGTCATGAAAAGTTTTTTGGAGCTCCATGTAGACTCCGGGGTTTCTTTGACACAATTGTTTCGACTGGCCGCGCACCTAGTGTTCTGGGGAAAGGGAAAGATCATCGACACGCTGACAAAAAACAACGTGTACGTCGTGCATCCCAAGGCGGACCTGCGGCCGAACTCCACGAATGCCTTGGAATTTTACCACAAATTCAGCCCCATGACCCTGCACCAGGCCCTGAACCACATTTCGTCGCGATTGACCAACATCGGCGAGCACATGAGAGGGATGAGCTCCGAGAAACAGCTGCGGTTTATCCACGTGCTCATATGGCTCCTTAGAAAAGACTTCCTGTCCCAAATCCACACGTACATTCACCTGCTGATAGGGGACGCGCAACAGTCCAGGGCGAAGCGAATCTTGAGCAGCAGTAAGAAAACGGTCAAGAACAATCGGAGGGGGAAGAAAGGGAACAAATCCAGGCAAGGAGGGAACATTTCGAGCTTGAACGATTACAGTGCGAAAGTGCGAGAAGATATCGTAACCTCGAGCGGCGTCGGCGTCTCCCCCCCAATCGGAGTCTCCGTGGGTGGTGGTGGTCCGAGTGGGTGGCTTGATATCGCGTCCCAGCAGCAAAAGTCCTTGCATTTGCAACCTCATGAAAGGTCTTACTTGGAACAAATTGCAAACGATACACCCGTGTACAAACTTTTTAAGAGGCTCTGCCCGTACTTGCACGGAAAGCACCACATCGAGGAAATAATGTGGCGGGAAACTGTGTCCAGGAAGGCAATCATGTCAGTGCTGGCAAACTATGGGGACGTCCTCGTGACCGTGCAGCAGCGTCAAGACGATGACAGACCCTCGTAGGGAAGATGACGGTTGCGTTGTTGGTTGGGTACTCAAACGATTCTTAGAATTAATCTGAAGGGGGGGGGGTATTAAAGTCAGTTAGCACCTTTTTGTGAGATTGTACTGTTTTAATTAAATCAGTTTAACTTATAAACCATTATGCTAAGAACGTATCGTTTTTTACTATGTTAAGAATATGATAAGTCGCTAAATCTTACGTAAGAATTACTCAAGAGAAGTAGGACGAAGGCACGCCACCGAACCTTGGCTATTGCACCGCCGATCGAAAATACCGCAAACGACCCTCCCCCGACATCTCAACCTACAGATAACAACCCCTGGACCGATTTACAAGTCAGACAACGAGCACCTCAAAAACAATTAAGCCGCTGCTTGGAAAATCGCACAAGGATTGAGTCACCTATGAGTGAGATATCGGATGAGGAAGTTGATTACGGTTCATTTGCAAGCATTGCTAATCCAGATACCGATTCGGATTGTTCATGGACTCCACTCTAGATTTCAGTTTTCAGTTTTCAGTTCGCAGTACATTCAGTTCGCAGTACATTAATTTTAATTACTTAAATAACAGCCAATTTTCTTGACTTAAAGAAGTACTCTCTAGTCTCTGAAAGACTTACGCAGCGTTTGCCAAATCATTTCATTTAATGTATCATTATGATATGGTATGTTTCCGTCTCTTATTTATTTATATCACAACCTGCGTTTCACTTCCAACCCCGCGTAAATTAAAGGTCCCTCTTATGGCCCATTATGCTAAGGTAACATACCCAACTTACGCCCGCCACACTGTTGAAAAGAATGCGAGTGTGCGACGGCAAAAACAAAAAGTTCATCGTATGCAGTGGCCCAAAAAAGCAAAAACTATTCCGAGTCGTGGTAGGCATCTCCGCTGTCAGTTTCGCCTTTACGGTGTCTGTCAAAGCTGGTCGATTGTCGCCGCCTAAATTCACCCGAGGACCGTGTGTATCCTGAAAAATGTGGTCAAAGCAGATCACATAGGTGTAAAAAAATGAATTGTTGACGGGGGCGGCAATGCACTGGTTCGAGAGCACCTTTGGTATGACCCGTCGTATCGCTTTTTTCAACGGGACTTTCCCAACCGTTGTAGGGAACCGGACGTCCAAAAACCTATACCAATGAAAGAGGGGAAAAGACGAACAAACGAAAAACGTGCCAACCTTTACTGAACGGTAGATAGAATTGCTCTTAGAATGGACCGCAGTTTCCCTATCCTCACTATCGTGCACACGCTCGAAACTTTGCGCCAAGCGATCCCCGAAAAACCCCACAAAAAAAGACGTCACAAGGTTGGTTTGCAGAGGGTATGAGTTTAACCATTTCGAGTACAAGCTCCACGCTCGACTCATCTTTGGGATGTTTTGAATACCACGATGTTTCTGTTCAGTTCAGTTCAGACAGGTCGTTACTTTTCAATCCGTCGTTCCTTTCTTCATTCGCATATACAATGCTCTTCTTTGGAATGTTTTGTTACATTAAATTGTCAAATGATGGTGCAGTATTTGAAAATGAAATATCAAAACATTATTTTATTATATTAGAGAAGACTAAAAAATTTCTTCTTTTTTTTTTTTTTTTTACCGGTATAGTACACCATACATACACTGAATTACCCATCTCAAATATTACTATATACACAGGACCAAAATTACACTGTGATCATGTTATTTCAATATTATATTCACACAGCATTAATATCACAAGGGAGACGAAATATTCCGGATGCACCTATCTTTGGCGCGGAATTGAAAAATGGCCCACGACTTTGTGTTAACTATTTGAGACGAGGAGATCTTTATGAAAAAAGGATCATTTTTGAGAATTTAAAGGCTCAAAAGTGCTTTCAGATAAATAAATTTATTCCCGTACGGTTCATTTTTCTAATATTTAAAACGGAATAAGTATTTGCTCGGGTGGTGTTTGGTCCAAATCGCTCATTTCACTAAAAATTGTCCCTAGGAACCGAAATTCCAAGTCAATTTAGGGCAAACAATTTACAAACGTTCGTTGAGGCTCGGACGTTGAGAGTGGAACACTTGCCTGATCTAAACTTATGCAGTTAGGCGTCCTCCGTTCTTTCATTTGTCTTTTTCTTGCGGAACGCTTCCATACTTTGAAATTCGAGTTGGATTTTTTTTCGCGCCAAGGACACTTAACACTTTATTGAACAGGTGTCTACAATCGCATTTTACTTATAGAAAAACAACGACGGTCGTCTTTTTTTTTTTTGAAGAGCGATGGTCAAATTATATGGGAATAGCATCAGCGTCTTACATCTTGAAATCGACATCTTCTGTTCACAACAACAATGCTTGGGAGTTCGTGGAAGAGAGGTAAAATAAAACAAGAAAATTGGCTGTTATTAATATTCAAGTAATTAAAATTAATGTAATACTGAGGTAAAATATACATTAAAAAAAAAAACCTTTCGAAATTTTATAAGTAAAATGTTTATGTTACATATAAAAGGTATCATACTACTTAGAACTTTATTACTAAGTACACATGAAATACAAAAGAGAGAATTAAATATAAGAAACACTCCCTCGTACATGTCCGAGCAGTAAATACAAGTTAAACTGAGGTAAACCAAGGGTATATCGATTAGTAAAACCAAAAGAGCAAAGATAAGTTCGCAGTTCATGAAGGAATGTAAACCTAGAATGTCTTAAATCTAGATTTCAGTTCGCAGTACATTAATTTTAAAATTACTTAAATAACAGCCAATTTTCTTGTTTAAACTGAGGTATTTAGACTCTAGTTTGTAAACCCCTTTTCCCCTCTTCGTTACGGACACCTTTTCGATGTTATTTACAAAGGCGACTAAAAATGCCTTCAGCCCAATCGACAGGCAACGGTGGTGCATCTTACCCACCTGGGCTTTTCTGGAAATCTACCGTACGATCGACGTGGTTGGCGAAAATTTCTGAAAAAACTTCATATACCGCAGGCTTATGATGCACGCCGTCCAGAAATATCTGGCGAGGGGCATTCAAGGGCACCAGGCGGGTCCCATTAATGACAAAATCCACGGTGCGGTGCAGCTGGGACCGGCGCAACCCGTCCATGACCAAGTTGTATTTGGCCGCTGTCATATTCACCGCTCGCGCCGGATTCAGCATGGTGACATCTAGCATCGGGGGAATTAGTAACCCAAACAAAAGCCGTGGGCAACGCTGCTTTGCTTGTTCTATTATCTTCGAGACGATCTGTAACCTCTTGGCGTATCTATCTATCGAGACCGTCCACCGTATATCCCACAAACCATTGGTCACCAGAACAACCTCAGTCTCTGAGCAACAACATCTCTCAAGCTGGTCATGGAAGCGCTCCTGCATTATGCCCTCTAGATTCTGTGCGGTGGGGTGCCATCGGAACGAAACTTCCGTGCCCCGCCCTACCGTAACCTTTTTATCACTATGTCGATCTTGGGCCGTAAATTCGACTGCCCCCCCCAACATTTTAACAAATGCTTTCATAAAGTGCCTTCCTATTGAGTCACCGACGACCGTCACTCGGAGGTTTCTGAAAGCGTTAATCCAGTACTCAACGCGTCGGTGCACGAACGCTTTCGTCCCCCCATTGCTACGCCCGCTGACACCTTTGCAGTTCGGTTTCAGTTCCTTCGAAAAATCAAAGGAAACCATTTCTCCCGGGAAGCACCTCGGGCCCCCCCCCCCTACACTTTCTGTCGTCTTTGTAACTCGAGGATCTCCACGTTCCAACAGCCAGCCCTGTGTTGCAACGGGCGCCGCTCTCACCTAAGCTTGCGCGCACGTCTATAGAATTACTGTTCTCAATCCATGGCCCGTTTTTTAAAAAAGACAGCAATGCTATTGCGATAACCAAGCACAGCGTCACAACAACGGTGTGACTGTACCGGCCAACCTTCGGCTTCCTCAGCGGCATTGGGTACACGGAAACTCCCCACCCCTGTGAACCCCACCTGGTCCCGTCCCGGCCAGTGTGAACACCACAGTCCCGAGCAGGATTTCGTTTCAATATATCGATCAAGTATCCCTTGACATTTTAAACCAGTCATCTGATGTTTTAAAGAAGGAACTGTTTGTGAACTTTTCTACTTAATAATACGTTGGATTAAACAATGTATCGTACAATCTGTAAAATGTAATTTTGTTGTATTTTTATTATCATTTTTTTTCCCCTTTTTTTTTCTTTTTCTGTTAGTTCGGGATG
>JACKZZ010011758.1_pt1 | contig 10826 bp, 6 predicted proteins | sample 8027871 | NCBI WGS metagenome assembly JACKZZ01 (sample SAMN15724774, study PRJNA655200) | protist metagenome | isolation source: fluorescence activated cell sorting (FACS) single amplified genomes of... | place: USA: West Boothbay Harbor, Gulf of Maine | collected 2000-07-19
CATCCTTTGATCATGATCATGTATGCCAAGGAGGCATCTCAAACTCACACGAAAGTCGCCAACTATATATGAGGGGCTGCATTCCGTGGAGACCTGAGACAACTCACCGACGAGTTACACGACATGAATCAATGAAGGCCGGACGTGAGGTGCATTCGCCACCGCTTCGTGAAATGGTGCTCCAACCAACCAAGTTCAACGTGCTCCGACCAGCGCACGCTGAGATCACCACCATCCGCTTCGATGTAGATGGAAGCATGTGATGCCTCGACACATGATGTGTCACTTGGTTGTCTTCGCCGACGACGACAAGAGAAGCTTCTACCGCTGCTTTCGCCGCCGCTGCCGCCGCCTGGGCTGCTGCTTTCACGCGTAGCCTCCCGCGGCGAACGCGCGCGTGAGGCTCTGCAAAAAGAAAGTACTGCAGTAAACGGATGTGCTGAGGAGTTTTGAGTGATTTGGTCACGAGTATTGTAGTAAACGGATGAAAAACGGATGAAAAAGTGGAGCGTTCGCCCGGCCGTCAACTGCTCTCAGAGCAGGCGGCGATCATCGCCATCGCGCCGCCCCATCATGGGGCGGCGCGATGAGAGGCCGTGGGAGGAGGCGATTTCGCGGGTAAATCCGAAGGGAAATGGACAACAAACGCATCAACAGAGAGATATAACAGAATTACAACGCAATATGCACCCGAGAGGTGGACACACTTCCCTCATCGCGCGTACGTTGCACTTGCGTGCGTCGGCGGGCGCCCAAGCTTCCAGGGCGCTCAGCGGGCCGGCCGGCCGCGCCATCAGCGCGGAAATCTCTACCGCATGGGATATTTTCGCTCTGAATGTTGTACGTACCCAGACAAATAAGAATTTGGAAGCATTGTAATCGCTTATTCCCAACCAAACCAATTGTTCTGGTCGATAATTTCGATGACTCGGGCGGAGCTACCTAGCGAATTTGGGTACCATGCCGTGGGGTCCTTTAATTCCAACCATGTTTTAATTCCAACCATCAGCTGGAGCGTGACGTCATCGCGGCCGCGGTCGGAAGGTCCTTTTTCCGAGCGAACGGGGCATTTATTCCGCGCCGAACCGGTCACCATGGCACGCATGTCAGCTGATGAGGCAATAAAGCGTGTCAATGCAGGAAAATTTACACATGCGGACGCTAAACGAAAGTCTGGCGCGACACGCCAAGTTTTGCGGAGGTAAGTCGGAGGTAAGTCGGCACCGTCGCTGTCCGGTCGCGCCACCGCCGCGTTTGGGCCCGCGCTTCTTCCCTACCTGCCTCATCGCATTGTGATCCACTCATGCTTTACGCTTGTGAACTTTCCGAGCGCCTACAGAATGCATGTAAACCTGCAGGCCACTGGTTCTACAGAGCCACGAACTCGCGGCCGGAAGAAGAGATTTCCGGATGCGATGCTGAAGGCATTAAAGGACTGGATTGAGACGTCAGTTGCCGTCGGGGGGGCTCCAACGTACAAGCAAGTCATGAAGAAAGTTGACGAGATGGAAGAAGATGCCGCAAAAAAAATCGGTGTGCGCAAGAAGACAATGAAGTGCACCAAAGCTCTCGCCCAGAAGCTGGTCAAACAGTGCGGCGCCTGCACTGCAAAGATGGCCTCGCCGCAAACGGTAGCGCGCACTCTCGCGGCCACCAGCCAGCGGCACGCCTTCGCTGCGGCCGTGGGGTTGCGTGACATGTTGTTTCGCGACCCACGTCGGCCTTCCGCCTCAGATCTGCTTCCGGGCAATCGCCTCTTCAATTTAGACGCGACAACTCTGTACCTGTCTCGTGAGGAAGGATGTAAGGTGGTTGTCACCACGCCGGAGGCGAGTGCCGCCCGCAGAGCGAGGCATACGCAGACGCAGACCACGAAAACAGTCCCGCTAGGTGTCCGCCTCCGCTTTTACGCTACAACGAGTGCGGCGGGCGGCCTCGTCGCCCCCGTCTTCGTTTGGCCGGAAGCACCCGTAAAGCAAATGGTGATGTTGCCTTTGGAAGGTGCCGCCGCGGACCTGGACATGAAGAAGACCGCCTACCTCTACCTTCTACCACCGAAAGCGGCGAACACGGGCAATGATGCTGCCAAGCAACGGGGTGAAAATGAGGCCGCAGAAGACGCCGAGCGTAAAGACGATGCCGCAGCCCCTGCTGAAGGACCGCAGGCAGCAGTCGAATCGCAAGACGCACAACTGGTGCGGCGGATCCTTAAGAAGCAGGTGCTGCCCGCCATCGTGGAGAGCGTGAATCCTCTTCGTGGTCTGAACGCGCGCGCCAACAGCATCGCTGGCGTGATGCCGAAACCAAGCGCGGAAGACGACCTGGCCGAAGAATTCGCGCAGAGGATCGTGTTTCTCATGGACGGAGACTACGCGCAGCTTCAGGCAATATTCTCTGATGAGGTTGTCCAATTCATCAGCAACAACAACATTCGGGTGGGGAAGCTGTCTGCTGGCTGTAGCCATGTCCAGCAGCCGAATGACAAAATGCGCCTCTTCTGCATATTGAAAAGACTCGCGAGAACGATGGAGCCGCCAGAGGAAGGACGTTGTGAACCTGACCCGCCTTACTTCAAACAACTCGAAGCTTGGGTGAACGCGAACGTTCAGACGAGCCGCACGCGTAGGGGCAGGCCCAAAATTGCCCTCATCTTGGAGTTCTTTCAGCGTCTGCCCGAATATCTGCGCGCGGCGTCGATCCGTGTTATCAAGAGAGGATGGAAAACGACTGGCATATTCCCCTACAACGCCGACGTAATTCTGAACCAGGTATCCGCCAGCTCCCGATGGAAGCAGAACGAACGCCAGGCTGCAGTTGGAGCACTGGACAAAGCGGTGAAAAAGTTCTCCGCGACTGGAATCGTCAACGACAAAGACATGGACGACTGGGCCGAGCAAACGCCAGGGGGCGGCGAAGCGCCGGTTTTGGCGGTTTTTAACCGGTGAAATTGGAGGATGGTTCAGGGAAAAACCGGTGAGAATTCGGCCAAATAAACCGGTGCATAACCGCTGTGGAACCGGCGAATAACCGGTGGATACTTCGTCGATCCCGCCTCGTTTGGCGGCGGAGCGGGCGTAGCCCGCTCCCACCATGCCCATGTCCGGCGACGCCTCGATCCTTCGGCGGCGGAGACGAGTCGACGCGTCGGGCGAACGGCCGCATGACGGTCGCCACTAACCGCCTTCTTACCCGCGTGCTGGGAGAGCTCGCAGCCGACGTGCGCGACGCGGCCTTGGCGTTCTTGCTCAAGAAGAAGGATATCCCGTTCGGCGTGTCGCTCGACGAGAGCGTTGACCAGACGACGCATGAACAGTTCATCTGTCGTGTGCACTACATCGCAGAGCAGGGCCGGCCCCGGGAGTGCTGCCTCGGAGCTGTGCGCGTGCACGGCGGGACCTCCGCCCACCTGTTCAACGCGACGCTAGTCCACCTCAAGCTCGCGGGGCTCGCGCCTGAGCGCATCACATCATGCACGACCGACGGGGCGCCTGCCATGATCGGAGCCAACAACGGGTGCGTTACCAAGCTTCGCACGAAAGCCGGCAAGCACATGATCTCTATGCACTGCTTCGCGCACCGCGTCCAACTGGCCTCGAAGCACGCCGGAGAGAGAGAAAGAGAGAGAGAGAGAGAGAGAGAGAGAGAGAGAGTTGTGTTTTTATTCGCAGTATGATGTTCGAGTGACCTGGGCTTCGGCTTACGAAGCTATGGACTGATTGTTGCAACTTCTGGTGAGGGGCTTTTTCCCTGGCCAGCTTCACCCCCACGAGCTTCGTCGTTACATCGCCAGTGTATCCCCAGTTTCGCAGTCGCCCCGTGCCTTTTTGCGGTGCTGATTTTCTGATTCGAGCCACGGATCGTCGTTTAACCGGAAACCTAGTTCCCAGCCGCCGTGCAAGCGGCGACGGGCGGTTTCTGTCGACTCGTTGTGGTCGTCGGCTGGGGCAAGGGCGAGGCCGAGCCAGTGAGGCCGGGCCCGCCGTCTGTTCGCGCGTAGGCCGGTATGGAGGACTGTGGGGTTTCGTTGATCGATGCGGCAACGGAAGGAGACGTTGCCGAGTGTGCAACTCTCCTTAATTGGGCGGTAGCGGAAGGTTTTGACGGCGTGGTCGACTACAGCGATGCCGAGGGCGACACCCCGCTGATGGCCGCCGCTCGCGCCGGCCGCACGGCCTGCGTGGAGCTTCTGCTGCAGCACGGCGCTGGTGTCAATGCAGTCTACACCGACGGCGAGCGCGACGCGTGGCCAGCGCTGTCGTACGCCTGGTATTACGGGCACGCCGCCGCGGTGCGCGCGCTTGCTCTTGCAGGGGCCGACCCGGAGCTGCGTAACAGGGATGGGCAGCGCGCCGTCGACATGGACCCGTGCATGAACAGCGAGCGCGGCGAAGTCGAGGCCGCATTCAAGGAGGGCAACGCCGAGTGGCGCGCTAACAACGGCGGTGACGGCGCAGCGTATCCCGGTCCGCCTGTCGACCGGTCCCGCTCCAAGTCCATCGTGTCCATGCTGGAAGCCGCCGCCGCCGCAGAGCGTGCGCGCGCAGCAGCTGCCGCTGGCGACGGCGCCGTTGAAGAGGATGATGAGGAAGATGAAGAAGACGACGACAACGCCAGCAGTGATGCCGCAGATGAGGAGGCCGATGCTGCGGTGCTGAAAAGCATCGCTGCGGACGCGGCGGCGGGCACGGGAGCGACGCCGGCGGAGGAAGCTGCCGCCGTTGAGGCCCGCGTCGCTTCTGCCAACTCGCAGCGAGCCGCTGCAGAGGCAGAGGCAGAGGCAGAGGCAGAGGCAGAGGCAGAGGCAGAGGCAGAGGCTGCTGCTGCTGCTGCTGCTGCTGCTGCTGCTGCTGCTGCTGCCGATGCTGATGCAGCCGCCGATGCAGCTGCCGATGCCGACGCAGGGGTCTACGATTTGGCACGAGACGACGCTGCACCCGGTATTGGCGGCGCTGGCGCCGACGCCGACACCGCGGGTGACGAGTTCCCTGACGCCGACGCCGACGCGTTGTACGCTTCTGAGTCGTATCACGGCGACGCACGCGTTGTTGAGCGGGAGCGTGCGCTGATCAAGGAGGTGCAGCTCAAGGTGGACAAGATCCTGACGCTCTACATGTCGTCTCTGCACGACTTCAACCAGAAGGCGCACCCGGCCATCGCCTCGGCCTTCACAGACGTGTTGCAAGGCCGCGTGGCACTGCCTGATCTGCATGTGCTGCGGCTGAACGGCGACCGTCCAGGACGCAAGCGCCTGAGTGACCAGGCTCTCTTCCCGCTTTTCGAGGTGCTGGGCCATGCATTTCCCAACCCGCCGTTTACGCACATCGACCTGTCGTTCAACAATCTGCGCAACGCCGGCGCCAAGGTCATTGCCATGTACGTGACGCAGACGACGACGCTGACGTACTTGAATCTGGCGGGCAACGACATCGGGCGCGTGGGCATGGAGCCCATCACGCAGTCGCTCTACGGTCAGGAAACCCTTCAGACGCTGTCACTGAGGCATAACCCGGTCGGCGACGCCGGCTGCGTCAAGCTGGCGCAGATTCTAGCGGGTAATTCCACGCTGCAGACGCTAGATATGGGCCACACGTCGATGGGTGCACGCGCTGTGGTCGAGTTCGCGGCTTCACTAGCGTTCCACAACCGTGCGCTGACAGATCTGAACCTGGACTCGCCTCTCCTGGAGCAGGAGCTGCAGGAGGACTCGACCGTTCACTTGTCGCGCATGGTAGCTGCCAACGAGAAATTGCGATCGCTGTCGCTAGCGGGCCACAACATCCGCGAGCACGGCATGCTTTGGCTGTCGGACCGTCTGCGTGCCAACGTCGGCATTTCACGCCTGTGTCTGCGCGGCAATAAGCTCGGAGCCGACGGTGCCGCGCGCCTTGCCGTGGCGCTGGCGGACCCCTACTGCTGCCTGCAACACTTGGATCTGTCCGGTAACCGCCTGACCTGCGAAGGAGCGGAAGAGCTGCAGCCGGCGCTGGCCAAAAACAAGACACTGACCCACCTGGATTTGTCTCGCTGTTCGCTGCGCGATATCGGCCTGACGGCTCTGGCTCAGGCGTGTGCGGCCAACCGCTCGCTGCGAACGCTCAAGCTGGAGGGCAATCAGTTCGGCGAGACTTCAGCGCGGCTGTGGCGGCAGCTGCTGCGGCTTGAAGACGACGCGCGCACGCCTCTTGAGGGCGAAGCGGCGGCGGGCTCGCCTGGCGCTGGGTGCATGATCCAGGTTGCAGATTGTGACTTTCTGCCGTTGATCGCCGCCGGCCACGCGTACAGCGGCAACTTCTGCTTCACCAACCGCGTCAGCAACTTCAACGCGCTTTGAGGGTCTCTGATCGGCGGTGTGCTGGGTAGCCGGAGCAGTGTGTGTAGCCTGTCCACGCACCGTTGTTAGTGTCTGTGGGTGTGGGTGTGGGTGTGGGTGTGCGTGTGGGTGTGGTGCGCGTGCGTATGGGGGAGTGCGGCACTGGCTACGGCCGTGATCCGAAAGCTTTCTGTGGATCGACGCGCGAGAGTGTGCGTGTGTTCAGGGGGGCAGACAGAAAGACCGAGAGACGGAGAGGGGCGTATGGAGAGTAGGAGTGTGTTGGATAAAGACGGCAGAACACTACCGTTTGTTCTCTTCTGTTTCGTACGAGAAGACGCTTGAAGACGCTTCCTGAAGAATTTGCTGGACACTCGGACTAGGCATCGAAGTAGCAGACAGTCTGAATATATTTCAAGCTAGCCTGCTCACAGAACACGATCGAAACACGAAACAACTCCTAAGCTTGCAGACACCAATTCCAAAACAACACACAGGCGGAGCACGGAACACGCGGTTGGGGTCCTGACATTACAGGAGACAGAAGACCGACATTGCGATCACCAGGAGCATACCGGCAACGGACACACCAGAGCGGGGCGCCGCACCGCGAAGGTCATCAAGCGCGGCGGAAAGATCCGCAATGATTTCCTCGACCTTCGAATTATCCACATCCTCGGTAACAGCAGTATCGGATGATGGCGGCATGAGCACGGTGTCGATCAGATGCACAACGCCGTTGGACGCCATGATGTCGGTCGCAGTGACCTTCACGTCACCGTTCAGCATCACATTGGAGCCCTCGACGGAAATAGAGACGTCGCTGCCCTGAAGCGTGGTGGCCTTGCTCATCGACACGACATCGGCGGCCGGCACAGTGCCGTCGACAAGATGGTACAGAAGCACCTTCGTCAGTGCCTCCTTGTCAGCCAGCAGCGCGTCGAGGTCGGCCTGCGGGATCTTGGCGAACGCGTCGTTAGACGGCGCGAACACAGTCACAGGGCGGCTGTCATCAGAGAGAGCAGCGGCCAGGTCAGCGACGCCGACGGCAGTCAGCAAAGTAGACAGCGACGGAGTCGCGGCAGCAAGCTCAGCAATGTTCTTCGGCGGCATGAGCACGGTGTCGATCAGATGCACAACGCCGTTGGACGCCATGATGTCGGTCGCAGTGACCTTCACGTCGCTGTTCAGCATCACATCGGAGCCCTCGACGGAAATAGAGACAGAGCTACCCTGAAGCGTGGTAGCCTTGCTCATCGACACGACATCGGCGGCCGGCACGGTGCCAGAGACAACGTGGTACAGGAGCACCTTCGTCAGTGCCTCCTTGTCAGCCAGCAGCGCGTCGAGGTCGGCCTGCGGGATCTTGGCGAACGCGTCGTTAGACGGCGCGAACACAGTCACAGGGCTGTTGTCATCAGAGAGAGCAGCGGCCAGGTCGGCGACGCCGACGGCAGTCAGAAGAGTAGACAGCGACGAAGTCTTCGCGGCAATCTGGGCAAGGTGCGTCGGCCGGGCGCGCTCGGTGCCATGACGGCGTGGGAGTACGAGGTGGGCGAGGACCCGAACGCCTCGCGCGGATTCGACCCCAGCACGCAGGCCATCGCCGTGTCCGGCTCCGCGTCGAACCCGGTCTTCGTGCGGCAGGACAGCGCCGACGCCTTTGTCTGGCGCGTGCGCAACCTGCCTTACCCGATCGAAACCTACGCCGTGCGCGTGGACGACGACGCTCAGGAGCTTGTTTTGTCGACGACGAACAAGAAGTACTACAAGCGCTGGGGCGTCAGCGATTTGCGGCACGCCGGATTGCGGCTGGACGCTTCCCAGATCGCGCTGCAGCACCGGCACCAGACTCTGGTGGTGACCTACCCGAAACCCGCCGCCTGCCGCGCGCCGGGCGGCAAGTGATAACGCCGCAAGTGATACCGGCGCAAGCGATGCGACATTCTTGGTAATGGCGGCATCGGTTCGCATTCACAACCGAATTCTAATACACACTCTTCGACGAATCAAGCGCGCACGTCTGCCTTGTCTCGCGCCTCATGCACTCGCTGTCGCTCGCTCGCTTTCTCGCTCGCCCTTCTTTTTCTCTCGCTTCAACAATGGCAGCGCCAAGCGTTTGCGTGCCGTACTGGCATCACACCAGACCCCGAAAAACCGGAGGAGGAAGAGTCGCCACTGGCCTTAGTTCAACGCGTCATCGCCGAGAGCGGCACCTCGTGAACGCCGACTCCGTGCGACCCGAGGCAGTCCCGAGTCCGCCCCTCGAGACGGCTTCAATCTAAACCTTCTCCAGCGCCTTGGTCAGCGCGGCGTCGACCTCGCTCGCATCGCTCTTCAGCTTGAACTTCATCAGATACACCGTGATTTTGCCCTCGGCGTTGGGCGCCACGAAGCGCACGTAGCGGTCGCCCTGCACATTGTGTGCCATGCCCTTGAACAACCGAGTGTTTAGCACCAGGCGCTGTGTCTTGTCCGCGCGCAGCAGCAACCGGAACGCCGGCTTGTCGCCCTCGGCGGTCGCCTCGTTGAAGTGCAGCTCGCCCTCGCCCATCTCTGCCCACTTGGTCTTCTTCTCCCCAGCAGCGGCAGCAGCAGCGTCGCCCTCCGCCGGTGCCGGCGCTTCGATCGTCTTCAGCTGGTACGCCTTGACGGCCGGGACCTTGACCAGCGTCTTGTCATTCTCGTCGCCCTTTTCTTGCGGGCCCGTGCCCTTGAACGCGGTGGCGGAACCAGAGCCTTCGCCTGCCGCGCCGGAGGCCGCGCCGCCGCCGCTACCGGCCTCGCCCGCGCCCGACGCGCTTGCAGCACTGGCGGTGGCACCGAAGCCGAACGGCTTGCTCGTAGCGGTGTCGAACACAGACGGTTTCTTCTCACCGTCGGCGCCGACGGCCTTGGCACCGAACGTGAATGCCGGCTTCCCGTCGCCAGAGCCGGAAGCCGTCTTGGCTGCGGCTGCCACGCCGCCGAACGTGAATTTGGGCGCGTCGCCGCCCGCCGCCGCAGCACCGAACGTAAACGCAGGCTTCGCAGCGCCGCCGGAGGCGGGAGCAGCAGAAGCCGCGGCCGCGCCGAATGTGAATGCTGGCTTGGCGGCAGCCGCCGCAGCCTTCGCCGGCTCCGCCTTCTGCGCGCGTGGCGCCTTGCACTTCTCGCAGGCGGCTGCAGATTTTTCGGGATGGGAGCAGTGCTTGCACTTAGGGCACTTCCAGAACGAGCAGGAGATACACGACTCCGCATCGGCCTTGTTCGAGAGCATGCACGCGGTGCATTCCCACATGCCCGAGGCAGACTGCGCAGCAGCAAGCTGGGCGAACGTCATTCGCGGCGCAGGCGCGGACGCTGCGGCGGCCGGCGCAGCAGCAGTATCCGCGGCAGCGGCAGCGGCAGGGGCAGGGGCAGCGTTCTCGGGCACTACGGCACCCTTGCGACGGACCTTAACCATCTTGCGCTTTGCCAGCTCGGCCGCCGGCGCCTCGCGCCACTTGCCCTGCCAGGCGGGCGGCGCGAGCGCGAACGCGGGGCGTGGAGCGTGGAGCGTGGAGGCGCGGGGCGCGGAGGCGCGGGAGTTGATTGCGTGCACAAGGCCAGAGTAGGAGAAAGACAGACAGGAGAACAAGCGTGAGTACGGCGCACCAGCAAAACGCGCACACAGATTGCTGCCGCCGCAGACTGGCGTCTGGGACGTGGTGGGAGCGCGCGCGCGCGCGCGGGCAAGGTGCGGATCAAACATAAGCGTAGAGGCACCAAGGTAGCCTAACTTACCGACTCGCTGATAGCTCCACCCTCCGCATCAGGGGTGTCCTTTGTGATCTGCGTCTCGGCCTGGCGCTTCATGCTTCCGTGTACGTCCGCGAGGTTGAAATGCGTTGCGACGATCCGCCAAGGAGGGGGAGTCAACTCAACCCCGATTTCATGGGGTGAGTTCGGCATCCCCGCGAGGCGCCCCTGACTCAACCACCAACCATTTCCCGCCGGGCACGCAGCGACGACAATTCCAGAACAAGTGACGAGATCAATTTGTTTGCCGTCAGGGAATTGCATTATCCTCTCTATATGACAATTTAATTCCCCATAGTGCGATTTTATGTTCCGTAGTTTTCCATTTTCAGTTGGTATTCCGCCCTGAAGTGGCCGCGGCGACCCTGACCCGAGCAACCATCCATTCAGCGCCTGGCAAGCAGCGACTTCAGTTCCCGAAAAAATCCCCATGCCCGTTTGTCTGTCGTCAGGAGATTGCACGCGCCTGTATATATTACGTTTGTATTCCCTAATGCGCGATTTTGTGTTGCCCATTTTTTCATTTGCAGTTCGAATTCCGCCTCCAACGCGACGCTGTCTGGCGACCTTCCCTGCGCACCACTCATTTTTTGCCAAAACTTGTCGCCCTACCTCCTCTCCTATATGAACAGAACCTAGCAAAATGATGAAGCACTTCTTCGCATCGCTTATGCTCTGCCTTCTAATCGCAACGTCTGTACATGCGAGTACCGTTGCTGAGCTTGCTGCCGCGACT
>JACKZZ010013868.1_pt1 | contig 10825 bp, 5 predicted proteins | sample 8027871 | NCBI WGS metagenome assembly JACKZZ01 (sample SAMN15724774, study PRJNA655200) | protist metagenome | isolation source: fluorescence activated cell sorting (FACS) single amplified genomes of... | place: USA: West Boothbay Harbor, Gulf of Maine | collected 2000-07-19
TGTTTTCGATAATTTTGCAACCGGAAATGATGAATTTTCATTTTTTTTTTTGTTTTTGTTAATATGCAAAGGTCGTGGTTCGATTGATGGTGCTGGGACCCCGACGCGGTATTCGTCTGGGTCATTGGTGTCATCACCATCATCATCTTTACGCCTGTTTTGTAATGATGGGGCGGATGATTCTGATCATCTTCGTGAACGTCGCCGATCCCACGGGGGCGTCGATCGAAACAGGACGACGGCGGTACAGAGGAACCCTTCTGGAGGTGAAGAGTTTGTTGTTCCTAGTAGAAGCACAACAAGAACAACAACAACACGTCGCAAGCCACCGCGTGATGAGTTATTAGAAACAAGCCAGAGATCTCATCTGCATGATTATGATCATGATGATGATTGCCACCCAAGGCGGCGGCACGAACAACAGCACAAACATCGGAGAAGCTCCCATGAACATCATCATCGTAGAAGCGAGAAATCGCATAATTCCAATGATAATAATTATAATATTATCAATGGTCATACAGCTGGCGGGGGAGAAAACATTGCCCGCAAAAGCCGCCACCGTCGTTCACGCCATGATGAGGAGGAGCAGTCGGACGACCCCCCGGCTTCTCATCACGCAAGCAAGAGGCGCAGCGAACGTCGTCCCGACCACGATTCTGCTGAACGCAGTAGTAGCAGCCGTCGCCACCACCACCATCGTAGAAGCAGCAGCAGACAGAACGCAGAAAACGTCGATATTCACGTAGCAGATGTTGTTGATACTACTCACGTAGCAGCAGATGTGCAGAAGCCAAAAACGCGACGACGGCGAGCGCGTCATGATGAGCGGGTCCACATACCATATGATTTTGATGATTCTGAGCGTATACGAGCAGCCAAGCGTAATAATTCTTTGCATCGTAGTCGAGTTACAAGGACTGGAACGACGACGACGACGACGGCAGAAGAAGAAGAAGACAAACATGGTGCGGGGGAAGAATATAATATTGTTTATATTTGATTCATATTATTTTGAATTCATCGATTTTGAATTCATATTATTTATTTAGAAATTTTGGAATATGGATATGACTGCGCGTCTATTTTGAATTAAATGAGTGAATATTGTGCCACGCTTTCGGAACACCTGTTCCTTCGTCAGGGCTTTTTTTCCTTTTTGTTTTCGATAATTTTGCAACCGCAAATGATGAATTTTCATTTTTTTTTTTTTTGTTGTTGTTAATATGCAAAGGTCGTGGTGCGGGGGAAGAATATAATAATATTGATGAGCGTGATGACCGTTATTCTCAAAGAAATCGCAGTAGTGCGAAGGATGAATATTCTGAGCGCAGGCGACGAAATACACGGAGTTCCTTGAGAAGTGGTGGTAGCAGTAGAACGACAGGCAAGGAGTATGCAGGGGAATCAGTTGTTGTGAAAAAGTCACCTCGTGATTATTTATCTGAAAGTAGCAACGCACGAAAGCGTGATTCTGAGCGTAGACGAAGTGTTCGAGGTAGTTCCTCATGTAGTATGATGAAGAGAGCAGAGGGTGATGAGGGAGAGTATGCTGTGAAGCGCAAAACAACAACACGTCGGAAGCACGATGACCCGCTGGCAACAACAACGCGCGGCGAAAATACTACTACTCATCATGATTCTGATTATTCTAGACGTTCCAGACGTAGTTCGTTGCTTTCTGGTAGAACGAAAGATGTGATTGCTGCTGCTTCAGAAGAAACTAGCGCCGTGAAAAACTCATCGCACCGAGCGCGCGATAAGAGCCTTGTTGAAAGCACAACAGCACGAAGCGAGAAGGGTGTGTTGCATTCCGGTAGAACGAAATTAATAAACATGATTGATGGTTCAGAAGAAATTACCTCCGTGAAAAAGTCATCGCACCGAGCGCGCGATAAGAGCCTTGTTGACAGCACAACAGCACGAAGCGAGAAGACGGATGATTCGAACAGGAGGGACAAATCTCGGCACAAGTGTGACCAGGAAATTGCAAATAATACCAGGAACCAGTACGCAGAAGGCCATTATGAGGCTGTCGGTAGCAGCCATCGTCATCAGATATCTGTAGATGATGAATATGCTGGTGATCGCGTGAGAAGAACACACAAGAAATCAACTTCCTCATCGCGGCGCGCCGGCCCACGCGATGAGGAAGTTGATGCGAATGCCAGAAAGGAGCAGCAGCAGCACGCCGAGGGCGGGTATGAGGGTCGCCGAGGAGTTGAGCATTATCATCATCATCACACTGGCGCACTCGTTGAGCCATCTTTTACACAAGAACCACCACCACCGCATCATACGGATCATCATCCTCATCATATCCCTTCCTCCCAGGACCACCTTGAGCATGTATCTTCATCCAGTAGCAGCAGTCACGGTGGAAACCAGGACCAAAACAACAACAACAACGACGACGACGATACCACCCCACCGCCGACCGTCGAGCTTAAAAACGGCGGCGACGCTGATGCAGTTGTTGTTATTAATGATTATGATGTTGCTGTTGATAATGAGGATGATAATCATCTTGTGGAATGTTGTGGTTCTGCCAGGGACGTCCCTGAAAACAACGAGCGGGGTGCTGGCTGGTTGTGGGTATCGCATGTGCTCGTGTCACGATATAGTTTGCGCGTCGGTTGTTTTGCTTTACTCAAGGAGGAAGGATGGCATCCCAAGAACCCGCAACTATTTTACGCCGACGACGATGACGATGACAAAATTTACGAGGAGCAGAAGAAGGAGGATTGCCGGGAGAGAGTCGCGTTGAGTGTGTGCCACTCTGTGGTCACACGATTGCACCGTATAGTCGGCGTGCCGCCTTTTAGTGACGAGCGTGCGTTGTGGAAGAATGTGAAGCGGGACCATTTGATGTTCAACGAATTCATGGCGGGTGTTGATTCTTTGTTGAAGACGTTTCGTGCGAGTTTCCAGCAGTTCCGCGTTCCCAGTTCCGTGATCGTCCGGCGCAAGCAAGGTCATGTGTGGGACAAGTACGACAAAATAAAAGAGCTCGGCAGGGGCTCTTTTGGCAATGCTTTCCTCGTCAGCGAGAAGCTGTCGGGTCGGCAGTACGTCATAAAGGCTTTGCGACTTGGAGAGAACGAGAAGAAGAATCATAAGTTGGTTGAGCATTTTAAGGCAGAGTTCGACGTGTGCCGCAAGCTTCACCACCTGAACGTGGTCAGAGTGTTTGAGTTGTATATGGACCCTTACGCCATCGTCATGGAATTAGCCCAAGGTGGCGCGTTGTTCGATTTTATGGAGAATGCATCGGGCACGGATCTTGCGGGTATTCATTCATTCAAAATTTCTCAATGATGATATAATGAATTAATTAATATATTTTTCAGTTTCAATCGCCAAAGCTGAATGCACCATCATTAGTCACCAAAACTGAAAACACCAATGTCAAAATTCAGACACCCTACAATTTCGTGAAGCAAACGGTTTCTTGGAAACGCAATTCTCCAATTTGTTAGTTTCTTACATTAATGGTCACCAGAAAAATGTGTTTTAATTGTTTTGAGCATTGCGTTTTTTTTTTTTGAGCTTCAATTTGTTTTTTTTGGGCATTTATTCTGAGCAGTGGATAGCGGTTTAATTAATCAAATAGTGTGTTGTTTCCATTGCGTTTTTGTCTGTCATGCAAAATGTTTTTCAGTGTTTGAATTACAATAAATCCCGCTTTCCAGTTTTCTAGGGTCCTTTATCAATAATTAATTATCCATCAATAATTTCTTGGCCATATGTTTGTATATGCCCACTTTAAACGTTTCCCGGGAAAAAAAAAATATCCATCAAACGATTTCCGATCGATGTGTCTTCTTTTTTTGAATTTCTGTTGGCTTTTATCTTGTGTTGTTGCCAGGTATTCATTCAGAGGAATGGATAGCGGGAGTGATTGAACAGGTTCTCGGCGCGGTGTCTTACTGCCATGACCGTGGCGTAGCACATCAGGATCTGTCCCTTATTAATAATTCATTATCCATCAAACGTTTTCCGATCGATGTGTCTTCTTTTTTTTGAATTTCTGTTGGCTTTTATATTGTGTTGTTGTGTTGCCAGGTATCCATTCAGAGGAATGGATAGCGGGAGTGATTGAACAGGTTCTCGGCGCGGTGTCTTATTGCCATGACCGGGGCGTGGCACATCAGGATCTGAAGCCGGATAACATCTTGTTATCGTCATCAACTACCGAGGATTCCACCCAATCACGCGACACCCCCGCTGGAGGAGCAGGAGCAGGCGTGTTTCGCAGCAGTCTGGTCGTGCCCAGCGTAGTCGTGACCGATTTTGGTCAAGCGTCTCTCTTTGGTTTCAGCACGGACCGCGGTGGAGGGTTCAAGATTGGTGACCCTCGTTACGCCTCGCCGGACGGTTGGAACTCAACGTTTTCCATGGCCAGCGACGTTTGGGCTGTAGGTGTGACCCTCTACGAGCTCTTGTCGGGGGGTGTCTTGCCGTTTTTGGGCCAGGCCATCTCTCTTCGTCAGTTCACCGACCGACAATTGTGGAAGAAAATGAAGAAAGCGGTCTGCGATCCGGACCTCGAGCCCGATTGGTCTTGTCTACAGGGGTGCTCCTCCGAAGTGCTCGATTTGTTATACGGTATGCTAACCAAGAATAGTGCAGACCGCTCAACCGCTAGCCAATGTCTTCAGCACCCCTGGTTTACAAAGATGCGCAAAAATCGAGGTTCGCAGAATCAAACAATGTTTCACAGTCATTTATTTTCCAATCTTGCGTAATTAATGAATTAATTATTATTGCAACACCAATTGTTTTGTCACATGAATCAGGTTCCGTGAGTCTCAAACAACAAAAAAGAGAAACGAAACATTGTGAGGGTCCAAAATTGAAATGAAACATCGTTTAGGGCAAAAAAAACATGGCGTCGGACCGAAATTGAAAAGGAACAAAATTTTGAACACAAATTCAAAAAATGTTTTGTTATCAGCACTCAAATTGTTGTTTTGCTTCATAATTATTCATCAGGTTCTGTGAATCTTGAACAGCAGGAAAGAGACCGGTTTGTGGTCCAAATGGCGCACCGCGCCCACATGCCAAAGTTTGAGCGAGCCATGATCAACGTGTTGTTAATGAACGTGGAGCACACACGTCTCCAAAATGCGAGGCGTTTGTTTGAAGCCGTCGACCTGGACCATTCGGGATTCGTCTCCGCCGCCAGGTTGGAAAGGTATTTCAAGCGCCATGCGATCCCAACACGCACCACGACGGATTTGTTCTCCGCGTGCGGTGTCGTCCCCTCACGCAACCTCGAATTCGACGATTTTGTTCTGGCGTGTTGGGATCCTAAAACTTTGGACGCGCAAGAGCTGAATACTTTGTTTTTGGCGTGCTTCGCACGGCTTGACGAGTTGGAAACGGGGTATTTGTCCAGAGATAGCATGCGTTTGATTTTCCCGGAAGCCATTCTTGAAGATTTGTTTCGCAGCGTCAACCCGAAACATCCGACTAGCATCGGTAATCACAGAATGATTCACACGCGGTTCATTCATACAGCAATGAGTTACGAAACATATCAAATGAATCCTTTTTTTCTGTATCTAAATTTTATTTATTGAAACAAATTTATTTAGTATTTTTATATTCCAATTAATTTGTGCTGATATTATATGATAAAAATAATTTGATATCAGTTCAATTTTACTGATCAAAGTACAATTTTTTTCAAGCATTCCCATTATTTTTGTGCAAACAAACGTTCGAAACACTTTTCAATAAATCAGCCATTGCTGAATCAATATGAATCAATATTTGATTTCCGGTGTCCCCAACCACCTGCCATTTGTACATTTTTGCACATTGATTGCACGCTAATGGCCTACATCAACACAATGTGGAAGCCACAATCCTACCTGTACGTACCAATCCTGCAAACAAAAGAAATTTATTTTTATTTATTATATTTACATTGTTGTTGTTGTTGTTGTGAGATTTTCGTGAATTTCGCGATTTTTTCAATTCCATCATGGAGCGAGAGTGGGATGCGCAAAATGATCCTTTAGCCCTTGATCAGCTCCTCAACCCAGACGAATTGCACATGATGAAGCAGCAGCGGCAACAGAAAAACTGGCGTAATTGTACTTTTTTTTATGGTCGTTATAATACAAGTACCGTCACAACATCAACATCTTATTCTTTTGACCATACTCATCATAATATCGCCCGTGCTGGTGGTGGTAGTGGAAGTAGTAATAATAGCAGCAGCAACGGGCCGCCGCCGCCGACTGATGATGATTTTCATCAAAAACGAAGAGGTGGTTTCTGGCGGAGAGCATTTGGGTGTTGTGGATGTTCTGGCAAACGGCCCAACAACCACCACCAAAAACCAGAGGCGGCAGCAGCAGCGTCGTCAATGCGGCCACCGTCTCCGACGCCGTTGCTAGGTGTTGCCTCCTCTTCATCAATCGAGCGCAATGCTTATGGGGTGCCATCTTCCGGATATGAATATTGAATTAATTAAATTAATGAATCAATTCAAAATTTCAATGAATAGTTTTACTTAATTAGTTGAATAGAGTAATTAATATAATTATTGTATTTAAGATTTACATTATTCCCAATGAATCTGCATTTCTATACATATTGAAAAGTTTCATGGTGAATCGTATAAATCAATGATAAATATATATTATGAACTCAAAATTTGATTTATGGGCGGTTTTATTTTGAAATGCACATGTTTGTTTTTGCCATATGCCGCGTTCAGTGCATTTAATCTGTATTCCGCGCGATAGATGTGTTGAGGTGCGTTGGCGTACAGTGTTTTACTTATTTCATTTTGATAAAGTATGGTTGCCTCGTTTGTTTCAGAATATTGTTTGAAAAAGTTCCGTGAGGTGCCATAATCAATTTTATTTTTGATAAGTTTTGAAAAAATGACATCATAGGTGTGGAATATGTGATGATTTATATTTTTTCTCATTGTTAGTTGATAATTAGTATTTGAAGTTTTCATGACGGTTGTGAATTGTAAGTAATTTACTAATTATATTATTTTGAGTCGTTTGATGGTCAGTGTTGTTTTGTGGTGTTTTCTATCTTATCAGCTCTGAAAATAATTGGCAACAACGCAATTGCTGTTTGTATTTTATGTAGACAAATTGTATGCCAATTATTTGTTTTTTTCAGAAAAAAAAATGTGTGGGTTGATGTTTTTTTGTGCCATTTGTGGTGAATGGCCGTTCACAAAATATGTGTGCCATGAATTATTTCATTTTTCGAATTTGGTCATTGGTTTGGATGTGTTGAATTATGAATCGATTGGTCTCTTTTTTTCATGTTTGTGTGTGTTGTTGTTGTTGCTTCTGCTTCCTATACCATCTATCATCTGTGTCTATATCTTCATATCTTGTTTTCAACGAAACAATGAATGTCATCGGCATTCATTGTTTTGCAAAAACAAAAATCATTGTTTTCATTCTGTCAACCTCTTCATCTTCTTGCGTTCAACGGGGAATTTTTATTAATTGCCATCCACATGATTGATCATATGGTTGATCATTAAAATTTGTCTGCATGCAAAATGATTATTTGGTAGAATAGACAAATTTTCAAGTTTCATCAATTTTCTCTGATTTTGTGATCAGTTGCAATATTTTGGTTGCATAAATAAATAAATTATTCAATTGATTTTTATTTGATTATATAATCATTTACATAATACATGTTCATTTATGCATCCATTTAATTGATTTTATACTATTTGTGCCGTTGTTGGCCATGTATTGAATAATTTTTGTCGAAAACGATCATTTTGACACGAATTTACATCATTTTCAACATAATTGTGGTCACAGCGAAAGAAAGAAATTCCTGGGTTGCATTGTTAGTTTGATTCCATTGCTAGTTTCAGAAGTGTATAATCTCACAAATGTCAGTTGTTATTGCTGCTGCATAAAATAAAAGAATTCCAAAATTGATATTTATCTGGAAGAAGGTTTCAGATTGGTTCGTCTGAATTTTGACTGTCAAATATACCAAGATTGGATTATATTGACAGGAAAATTACATCTTATTAGTTATTGATAATTTTATTTGTTCTGAATTCGAAAGAGTGTCATTCTTTTTTCATTTCCACGTACTAAGCAGAATCTTTTGTATTTTTTTTTTACCCATTCTCATGTATATTGCTTGTGCGCTTTGATCAAATTATATTTATTTCGAAATGCCACGTGCTTCTCTCAAAGATCCTGGCCGCAGGTATTGATTTTAAAAGTGATTATCACTCTTAGTTGTGAAACGAATTTTGAGCATGCCGCAAAGCGTTCATTCTTGTCTTTGGATTTTCGTGTATGATGCAACATATATGAAATGATCCAAAATCAAAATTTGGCGATCTCAAATCAAAATTCTGGGTCCCAAAACCAAATTTGGCGCTCTCAAATCAAAAGTTTCGCCCAAAATCATAATTTTGGCGCCAGCACAAAAATTGGCGCCCTAAAATCAAAAATATGGCGCTCTCAAATCAAAATTCGGTGCCCTAAAATCGAAGTGTGCTGCTAATGTAATTTGAAGCATTCCGCAAAGCACTCATCTTTTCTTTGAATTTTTGTGTATGGAACATATTATTATTTATGCGGGAAAAGTAACTTAAATATTTTGAGGGGAATGGTTTTTCCGTGGCGTTGTTTTCTCTCCGTCTGTACGAAACGTAACACGGAATGAAATTTATATTTTTCTATTGGCGAAATTATCGCTGCTTTCAAAAGTGCTGTCAAGTGTCAATAAATATAAAATCGTTGCAGCTCCCAATTATTTGTTTGTGAATGATGTCAGGAACACTGTTGGGGACCCATATGAGATGGCTCGCGGCCAGGCCGCAGAGTCGGGAAGGCGTGGTTCGGCAAGGTAAAGCAGCATTTTTGTTTCACATGCATTATAAATTATTATCATTTCTCATTTCAAATGAGTTTGTATATTTCGCAATTTATGTATCAATGTATGATTTTTGGCGATTTCGGGCCTTTTGAATGTGTCCGATTTGGTTTGGAGTTAATTGGTTCGAATCGCGCCCTTGGCACGTTTCGTTATTATGAATATGAATTGTTTTTTCCAGGGCTAAGGTCCAAGATCCATATCAGATGGCCAGGGGAGAGAAAACCAGTGGTGCCAGACGGTATGAAATCAAAGGCAGCAGAATGTTTCATTATTTTTGTTTCGAAACCATTTTGATTTTCCATAAATAATACATTACTCAATTTGTTGCAGGTTTCAAGCATTCAACAAATTTTTACAACTGGTTCCGAGCGTGATTTGCATCTAGCAATTAATTGGGACAATTGCAACGAAAATGTTGTATTATACATTATTTTCAATGTATTTTCATACATTACCGATGGAAATTTCACAATATCAAAACATTTCGTTGATAATGTATGAAAAAATACAGATGAAGAAGAAATGAAGTGATGAGATCTGGTGGTGCCTACAACATTTCTTCGTTTTTTTCAAATCATGTGTTGGAAACGAGATTATATTCATATAATTCTGTCCAGTCTTTGTGTCGAGGAATGCATCCACATCCGTATATTTCAATTCGAATTCTTGATTGTTTTGATCCGAATTCTTGATTCATGAATGTAACCAGAAAAAGGAAATCTTGATTGTGCCAAAAAACAAAATGTCACTGTTGGGTCCATTTACCATTGGTTTTATAATGTTTCGGGATTTTATTTCGTGGTTTGTACAGTTGCAAAAATTTTACAGCACTTTTTGAGGAGCAAAACAAGAAAAAAATATGATGCACAGGCTCTGGATTCGCTCGGCAGCTTCAAAGGCAGATTGTTTCAACTACAACCAATATTGTTCAAAATTGTTTTGGTATAATTAATTAATTTAATTTGGATGCATTCATTCATTCATATTTCCAGGGGCAGCATCGTAGATCCTTATCAGTTGGCCAGAGGTGATAAACCGGGCGGCGGTCGGAGGTAATTATAAAATTTCATTAATTAATTTGAACATTCTCACCTCAATAGATTCGCACCTCAATATCAATATAATACAGTCTTTCTGTTGGGTGATTTTGAATTTTAATATTCGTATCCGGATTTATTCGGGAGGGTTTCCTCGTCCAGCGTCATTCATTTTTTGATTGAATTGGCGAGTGCTGCGGGCATCCGTTCTCATGCATTTTCCATGGTTTAAACACTTGATAACGCACGAGAAGCAAAATCGACAGACATTCGAATCGTGCCAAACATCAGTTTCTTCAAGATTTCTTATCGAAAATTTTTTATTCGAATTCTTGATTGAATTGTTTCTTCATTTTAAGTTTTCTTGACTTTTGAAAATTCTCATTTGCGCTTTTTCTTTCATCACGTGTCATTATGAGCATAATATTATTGCTTTTTCGTTAAATTTGTATGTAATTATTTTTTTCAGGGGCAGCGTAGCAGACCCGTACCAGATGGCCAGGGGTGACAAACCGGGCGGGGGCAGGCGGTACAGCAAACAAACATCAGATTGCAAATCTGAAAAAGTTTTTTCAACGTGTGAGCGCGTATTGTAGGTGACATATTAATGAATGAACGACTCCTCCGACGGTTAATACAGTCATATTATGTTTTTAGATTGCACGGTTTTTTTGTTTGATATTAGGGCTTACCCACATGGGTGAAAAATGAAATCAGTTTTTGTTTTTCAATATTTTGAAACAAGACTGGGTACAGCACACATCGCATTCAATCATATTATGTTTTTAGATTGCAAGGTTTTTCGTTTGATATTAGGGCTTACCCACATGGGTGAAAAATGAAATCAGTTTTTGTTTTTCAATATTTTGAAAAAAGACTTGGTA